>Ga0255347_1008055_pt1 | contig 10717 bp, 3 predicted proteins | sample wastewater_treat_2_FD_192479 | JGI IMG/M metagenome (GOLD analysis project Ga0255347, IMG submission 192479) | Wastewater microbial communities from Lulu Island WWTP, Vancouver, Canada - plant24 | ecosystem: Engineered > WWTP > Wastewater > Unclassified | place: Canada: Vancouver, British...
CTGGGTTATGGGCAACTACCAGCTAAAAAACACGTCTCTTTACACGATTATTTGCTTTACTGGCTTAATCAGCAGTCGAGTTACAGGTTCCCATACATTTTATCATGTTTCAGCTCTATGCAATCAATGACACAAATTATATGTAACGCACACCTAAAGTTCAATTGAACTTATTGCAATTCCAATTGAATTTTTAGCAACCTTCAGAGGCATGTGGTATAATTTCAAACCATGCAGAAACCCTCGATCATAAAGTTTGGCGTCCTTATCGAACTCTCCCGGGAATCCGGGCGCGGATTTTGCAAGGGCATCACCGAATTCGCCAGCCAGATCAGCGGGTTTGATCCGGTGTTCATCACGCCAAAAACACTGAAGAACCAGCAAGCGCTTGCTGGTTTTGACGGATTCATTGCCCGCGTAATGACCGACGAAATCGCAAAAGTGCTCTCGAAGACCGGAAAACCGGTGGTCGACATCTATTATAAGAAGCCGCATGACGGTTTTGCCGTGGTAAAAACCAACCACGCCAAGATTGGACGCATAGCAGCACAACATTTCCTTGACCGAAAATTCAAGCATTTTGCCTTCTGCGGCTCCGCGGGTGGACGTTTTTCAGATTACTGTCGTCTGGCCTACCAACGCACCTTGGTATCAGAGGGATACACCTGCAATGCTTACGAGCCCATCGAAAGCACACGGTACGAATTTGATTCTTCCGTGCTAGTTGCTGAAAAGTTAAATCCTGCCCCAGACCGAAAATCACTCATAAAGTGGATCAAATCCCTGCCAAAGCCGATTGCCGTGTTCTGCCCGAATGATCTGAGAGCCTGGCAATTGCTCAACGTCTGCAAGGAATGCGGTGTGGACGTGCCTCGGGAAATGGCGATACTCGGCCTGAACAACGACGCGATCGTCTGCGGATTCTGTCGGCCGATGATTTCCTCTGTGGATCCCGACTGCGTGGCAATAGGACGGGAAGCGACACGCACGCTGATGGAAATGATCGCCAATCCACATCTGGCCATGAAGCAAATCGTCCGACAAGTCAATCCGATCGGGGTCGTCGAACGGGCTTCAACCGAGGTCTATCCGCTAAATCCGCCCTGGCTTTCCGATGCCCTGGTTTACATACATAAAAATGTCTCGGAACGGCTCACCGCCGATGATGTTTTCAAGCATCTCGGTCTCTCGCACACGACCGTGGACAAGACTTTCCGAAAAGTACTAAACACAACCGTGCAGAAGGAAATCGCCGATTCCCGCCTGAAAGCCGCTCGCTATCTGTTAGCGAACACAAACTTAAGCGCTGCCGAAGTCGCCGAACGGGCCGGCTTCGGATCATCATCGTATTTCATGCGAAGTTTCACAAACAAACACGGCATCACTCCTCTCGCGTGGCGGAAAGCCAATAAAGAGTAAAGGCCTATCCTATTCTCATATGCTTGGCCATCCGTGCGAGCTTCGCCATCTGACAAAGATTCTCATCTTCATGTCAGTCGGCGAGATAGTGCTTGGCGAGTTCGATCCAGGCGAAGGCTGTGTCGGGCTTCTCGCAGCTCAGGGTCACGGGAGCGCGGCCCGAGACGGGCTTGAACGGCTCGATCCGGCCGTGGGACACGATGCCCGCGTCGGCACCGCGTCGGCGGATCTGCCAATTCTCGCCGTCGTAACACGTCAGGTACTCCCGCTTGCCGAGTTCGGGGAATGAACGCTGGTCGCCGCCGACCGACAAGGCGAACGGGGCGATCGGGCCGTACACCGCAAAGCCGACGTGCGCGCGCTCGCACGGACGCGTCACGATGTCCCGCAGAGTCGCGAAGCCCTTTGACGGTGCCCAGCGCTCGGGCTCCATCGCCTCGTAGGCGATCTCTCTGCGCGTCTCTTCCGGGAAGACGTCCCGCAGGGCCGGTTTCGCGGTGCCGAAAGCGAGCAGGTGTACCTCTGCGCGGACCGTCGAGCCCGTGACGCTCGACACGCCCGCGAAGGACAGCACATTCGTCCCGGCAACGAGGTGTACGCGCGGTCCCGGCTTGCGTTCCAGCGGGACGCCCGGTGCCGCGTAGCGCGTCCACCAGCCATCCTCAAGCTCGGCAAACTCGAACACGTCCAGTGCGAACGGCAAGGCCAGCCGTTCACCGTTCAGGGTGACAGCCAGATCGCGGTAACGCACGCCCTTCTCTTCGACCAGCGTGCGGACTTCGCCGATCTCGACCTGCACCTTGCCGCCGGCGGGGATGTCGTTCAGGTAGAAATTGACGGCCTGGACGAAATTGACGAGGACGCGTTCAAGCTGATAGTTGACGTGCGTCGACGGCGAGAAGCCGTACGGCCACACATAGTCGTGGCAGAGCGTCGCGTCGCGCTCGCGACGGTTGAACTCGAAATACTTCCAGCCCGTGAAGTCCAGCCGCACGTAGTGCTCGGCGAGTCCGCGGGAGTAAACCTGGGGCGCCTCCAATTGCACATTGAGGAGCGCGCCTGAACCATCGCCTTTCACCCACACGCCGACCGCCTCCTTGCCGTTGACGTCCGCCCAGCCGTTGCGCGGCCACACGCGCGACACGCGGCTCCACGCTCCCTTCTGCTCGGCGTCTGCATTCTCGGCTGCGATCTTCACTGTCGGCCCGTGAATCGCGTCTGCCCCAATCTCGAATGCGACCTTGACCCCCGTCTGCGCCGCTGTCTCGAAAGCGTCTTTCGCCGGGTCAACGAGCGTCTGCGCTTGCGGCGCATCGAACGCGCAACACTTCTGCAAGGTCTCGACGCGGATCGTCGCGGGGCGCGCCGCGGACGCATCGACGCGCCAAGCGCGCTGGTCGTCGCTGCCGATGCGGTGCGGGAAGACCTCGACCGGACGATACCGCCAGATGCCGTCCGCGCTCTGGCGCAGGCGGTATTCCGAACGCGGAAGCCGGAAGTCGGCAAGCGTCCCGTCGGAGAACGCGCGGGCGTAGCGGAAACGCTCGTACCACCCGAGCACCGTCAGGTAGCGGTGGATGTCGAAGTGCGGATCGACGCGGGACGAGCAATGCCGGCTCGGCTGGACGGAAATCGCCGCATCTGTTGCCGCACCCCTGACGCCCAAGTACTCGTGATCGTCCATGCGATAGGGCAGGGCGGCGCCGACATTGGGCTGGATCGCCCACCAGCCCATCTCCGGCTCGAGGAAGTTCGCCTTGCGCGCCCGCCGGACGAGGATGTCGAAGCGGCGATCCAGCGAGCGCTTCGCGTCCCAATGCACATAGTCGTTGGCACCGATACGCGAATGGAACCACCAGGCGGACGGTGTCCACTGACTGTCTTCGTATTGGGGTGCCTGACCCGTGGCGGATGTAGCGGACGCATAAAGGCCGCGGACGAACTTGTCGCGCTTGCGCTGGTCGACGTTGATACAGTCCACGCCGTCGAAATAGACGGAGTCGAAGCCCTGTTCGAATATCTTGCCCTGCGCCGCCCAGCACTCCTTCGCCAGATCAGTGTCGGCGTCGGCCTGAAAGCAGCGGAAGCTGTTGTAGAGATAGTCAACCTTGGCTGCGGCCGCATGTGCCTTTACGGTCGTGTTGCACGCACCGCGCTTGACGCCGGTAAACGTCCATGGTGCCTTGTCGCTCATGCCGGTATACTGCATCACTTCCGTGCCGATCTTGAGGAAATTCGCCCGCCCGAAGAGGGAGTCGACGATCTCGTGATCCTTGACCGGTTGCTCGTTCACGACGACGGTCGTATCGTTCGTGTCGGCCGCGAGCGGCTTCGCGAGCGTGTAGGTGGCCGTCGTCATCAGGCCTTCGCGGCACTCGGGCGTCACCCAAGGGCTGTGGCGCGCGATGCAGGCCGTCAGCGTGTGGAAGTTGGCCCAGAGCCCTGCGGCATGCGCCTTGTCGAGCACGGCCCGGAGACCGTCGTGCCGGTTCGGCCAGTCCGCTGTGAGGGCATAGTCGCCGCGGCGGGCGATGCTGTAGAGGTGGATTGTCTTGAAGCCGCCGCGGCGGCAGAGTTCGATCTCGTCGTCCGCCGTAATCTCGCCGATGCCAAAAGCCATCCAGTACGAGCGCCGGTTGTCCGGTGCTCCGAGTGACCACGCGCCGCCCGTCTCGGAATGCGGCACGCCCGCGACGAGCGTCATCGCGCGCAAGGCGGGGATCGCCGCCGGACGGGGGCCTGCGGCGATGCCGAACCGTACGCCGGTCGGCGGAACGATCGTCGGCTGGACACGAACCTCGACCAGTTCCCCTGCGCAACGGAACGAGCCGCCCTCGTCGTAGATGCGTGTGCAGACGAACGAGTCTTCGTCCGACCAAGCGTTGACCATGTCACCCCGGTACAGCAGGCAAGACGGGCGAAATGTTCCGAGATGGTACTCTCGGATGTCCTTCAGGGTCGCCCGCGTGACGGTGAACGTCCAGCCGCCGGCAAACGGCGTCACGGCCAAGGCGACCTCTCCGGCGTCGGCGAATGTGAAGACGAGATTGGTCGCGGCCTCTTCAGCGAAGGCTGTCGGCGCGAGCGTTTTGCCCTTCAGGTCAATCGCCGAGACAAAGGGCGCGGGCGTCTTCACGAGTTCGCGCCCCGAAACCTGCTCCCGCAGAGAACTGACTCTGCCCTTCCCGTCGAATTCAACCCGGACAAGCCCGTTCTCGAGCGCGCCTTCGGCATAAAGCCCCACCCCTAACAACAATCCAGCCAACAACACGCCTCTTTTGACCATTTCTCTTCCTCCTTGAAGTGTTTCATGGGCGGGACGCCCATGCCACGAGGGTTGTGGCGCGGGCATCCTGCCCGTGTTCATGTCCTCACCGGATGATGATCGAAAGCCCCGGCCTCGTGACGTTGAACACAAGGTCGTCGCCTTTCATCCTCAGCGTCACGGTGTACGTCGGCTGGTGCGTCCACGGAGCGACCGTCCACTTGTCGAGCGGGAAGCCCGCCACGCCGGAGAACAGCACGTGCTCGCCCAGCGTCAGCTTGCCGACATCGCCCGCGAAGGAGACCGTGCCGCCCAAGGAGAAGTCCCAGCCCGTGCCTGTCTGGGTCGACGTCGAGCCGTCGGACGCGACGTTAACGACGATCTCGGCACCGGTCGCAAGGGCGATGGCGCCATCCACCGTGCCGCCCGCCAGAGTCAGCTTATTGACGGCAAGCGGCGCGTTGCCGGTGACCCGCAGCGTCGCGCCGGACGACACGTTGACGTTCGCGAACGACGCGCCGTCGTAGCCGGGAGTCGGCACGCCGAACCACTTCTTGCGCAGGTAGGCCTCGATATAGTCGATGTCCGGCGCGGCAAGCCCGCGGTTGTAAATCATATACTCCGCAAATTGCTCGCCGCCCGCATATTCGTCAAGGTTATAGACACCCGAGAAACCGCCGACACCGAACGAATCGTCGCTGACAAGCGAGACGATGTCGAAGTCGCCCGAGAGCCCCGTCGCGTTAGGATCGCAACTGACACCGTTCTTCCGGAACCGCACGGCGCTCGGGAAACGCAGGTTGTAGAGCTGCGCGCCGCGCGCCCGGACGATATATGCGTCCTTGTCGGCGCCGAGCGGCTGTTTGAGATTACCCCCGCGCGTCAGCGTCCACGCAGAGTCGATGTAATGGGCAGTGCCGGGGCCGCCGGCCAGATTGCCGCCCCCGTGTTCCGAGCCCCAGACAGCAATGACCGTGTGCTGGTTGTTGTTCGCGTGGGTGAAGCCGAGACAGGGCACGGCCGTCCAGTCGACGGCGCCTTTCGGCCACCAGCGCGCCTCGCCGAAGTCGACGTAAGTTTTGCCGCCCAGCTTGGCGCTCGCACGGAGCGTCGGCCAGTTGGTGGAGTCCGCACGGTGGTTTGCCGTCTGAGTCGACGCGCCGCGCACGTCGGCCCACTGGGTGATGTTCGTGACGTCGCCGTCGACCGTGTAGGTGAACGTGCTCAGATCCGACGCATCGAAGTGCGAGTGCCGGTCCGCCGGCAGATCCGTGGCCGTTGCCCGGACCGACGTGATATCGAGCGTTCCTCCCGCGACATCCAGCGACGCGCCGACGTTCAGAACCGAAGCGACCTTGAGCGTACCCGACCCCTGTTTCGTGAGCGTACCCGCTCCCGTCAGCGTGTCGACAATGCGTGCCGAACCCGCCGCCACGTTGATCGTGTCGACTTGCGCGAGGTCGAGGGACGGCAGGGGCGCAGCATCAGACTGGATCGGCAGATAGGCGATGTCGCAGTTCTTCCACTTTTTCATCAAGTACGCCGTGATCTGCAGCCGATCCAGTTCCGTGACGGCGTTCGTGTAGACGATCAGCTCGGAGAGAAACTTGTTGCCGCTTGTCTGCTGGTTGCCGTACCTGTAGTTGTAGTCGTAAGAATTCGCCTCGGGGTACGCCGGCGCGTCCGAGTTCAGGATCACGCTCACGACGACCGGCTGGTAGTTCGTGATGCCCGCGCTTGCATAATATGACGCATACGGATACGTCGTGCCGGTATCGGTCGGTACGACCCCGTTCATATGGATCGTGCCGGTACGAACGGGATCACCGAGCCCGGGGCAGACCCAAGTAAACAGACCGTCTGAGAAATTGCGCTCCCATGTATAACGATAACGGTTCCAGATGGATGTCGTGCCGACAACCCCTCCATCCGGCCGCCTCACGGTTGTCTCGCCCGTCGTACCCAGAAAGTTGCCGCCATAAGTGACATTCGCTGCTGTGGGTCCGCCGCGACCCATCATCGAATAGACCTGAAAGACCGCGCGGATACCCTTCACCGGCTGGCTCCAAGCGTGCGTGTCGCTTAGATCCGGCCGGATTGGCGGAAGAGGCAGAGCATTCGAATAGGATTCGAATTGGCCATAGAAGAACACGCTCCAGCCCGTGCGCGGATCCTCCTTCAACGTCGGCAGGTAGGTGCCGTCCGAGACGTTCGTTGAGAAGAGGTAGGCGTCGTCTGCCGACATCTTGCGGCAGTCGTTGATGCGCGTGACGCCGATCGCGCCGCACCAGGGCGTCTGCTCGACTGTGTTCGTTTGCGAAATGTCAACCCAGAACGCCGGATTGCCCGGCACCGTGTCCGGCAGGGGTTCATCAATGACGCTGATCTCGCCTCCGTAGACGATGGTCGCACCATTCTGGAGGACATCCTTCGTAACGAGCGGAATCGTCCGTAAGACATACAGCGAGCCGGGGCCGTCGATGACGGCATCAGTCGCGATGCTGACGTTGCCCGTCACGCACAGGCCGCGCGCCGGCAGGCGAAGCGTGGCACCCGCAGCGACTTCTAGCGCGCCGATCGTCACGATCTCGTCCGCCGTCTTGCACCCCTCGCCCGGATTGGCGATCGCGAACGTGCCCTCTTCGACAACGAGGCGCCCCGCGTTGGCGATCTGGTTCGTCGTGAAGCCGACGCGGAGCGTGCCCGTGCCGGTCTTGATGATCGTGCCTTTGAAGTCCTGCAACTCGCCGATCGCGGCGGTCATCGTGCCTGTCACCGAGAGCCGTGCCTCAGCCGTTGCCAGCGGCTGACGGACGATCGATAGCGGGAAACCCGGCCCCGTCACTTTGGGCGTCGTTGAGAACAGCAGATCGCACGTCTCCAGACTCACGTTCGAGTCGGCATCTTGCGAGACCTCGTGGATGATGACGCGAGCCGGCTTAAACGGCTGCGCGAGCACGACGTTGTCATCGAGCGGCGCGGTGCCGAAAATAAGCGAACGCGGTGCGCCACCGGCTGACGTTGCCAAAAGCCTTATGTAGTCGATCTCAAGTTCCATCGTGTCGGTTGTGCCGTACTTGGAGACATTGATCGCATTGTTGACATCGGAGCCGTTCGGCCTATACTCGGCGACACGGAGGTGAACCTTCGGGCTGAACGGGGCGAAGGTCAGGCTGTTCTGCGCCGCCGTACTGGTGACGGGGTTCGAGAGTTCAATCCATTCCTTGAGGGGGAAGACGCGCTTCAGGTACGTGCCGTCAGGAATGCCCGCACCCGTCACCAGCGTACCGACGCACAGCGGATCGGCCGATGTGCCCGAAATGCGGCGGAGGTAGGGCGAACCCGCCTGTTGTTCGAAATCGAGGACAACCGCGTTGGTCGAACTTTCCGGCGCATAGAAGTTCAAGGGAAGATCATAAACCCTCACCGTGCCCTCCCATGCCGGAATCTCGCGCGTTTCACCCGGCGCCGTCGTGTACCGGTCATAATGAAACGCGACATCAGGCGTCCCGTGAAAGAGGCACCTACTGCCTGCGGGGAGACTAAAATCGCCGCAGAAACAGATTTTCAAAAGATTCGGGAGGGTGTTTGCCGGAATAGACGCGGGCGCATAATACCACACGCCCTTGCTGGAAACGCTCGAACCGGAAGCGTCCGAGCCGTAGAACGAAACCGGTTCATCGGAGACGTAACAGAGTCTCGGCAGGTTGTAGCTGCAGTCAATGCGATTGACCGATATTCCCACGGCGCTCGTCAGGAAGATGTTCCCCCCATGCCAACTGCTTGCCGTGAAAACCACGATATCATCCGGATCATTCGGTACGCCGCCACCGCCCCAGAACGTCGCATCGTTCCAGTTCGCCGCTGTTCGCGGCGTCAGATATTGTGTCGCGTCGAGTGCATTCGTGTACACCGTGGCTGAGGCGTACAAAACCGCACCCACCGACAAGGAGACGGCACACGCCGCCTTCACGACCATCTTTGATTTCAGCATATTCATCTGTGTACTCCTTTCAGTCATGCATTCCGTGCATTCAGAAATTCTCGATTTTTGCCGCGGCGAACGCGCGGGCGATTGCCGCTTCGGGCAAGTCCGATTCCCACGTCTTCATGTTCTCGGCCTCAAGCACCGGCAACCCGTCGGGCAGGACGAGCCGGGCCTTGTCGGCGACATGCCAGTAGGTGACGACACGGCGGCCGTCCTTCTCATGGACGAACGCGCGCACGGGCATCCACTTGCCGCCGGCAACATCCAACTGGCGCCACTCGACGAGTTCGTAGCCGCCCTTGCCGTCCAGAAGGAGGTGAAACTCCTTCGCGGGATCCTTGAGAAGCTCCTTCTGCTCGGGTGTCAGCCACTTGCGCGCGCGCACGTCCTCCCACCGGCGTATCGTCTCGAGAAGATCATCCATCCGCCGGTTTTTCTTCATTCTGTCGAGCGACAACTGCATCGTGGCCGGACAATCGAAAGCCGCGGCCTTGCTCGTTCCATACTCCCACATGTCCGGCTGCGTCCCCACAGTGCGGTTTCCGGGTCGGAAAAGACCCTCTTTCGCGGGAGGCGGACCATCGAGCTGCGCGGGCCAGCACCCCCACCATCCGAAGTCGACGCGCGTGAAGTCCTGCGCCAGTCGCTGCGCCGCGGCGTACGGGTACTCGATGATCTTCTGCTTGAAGATTTCCGGGCCAAACTTGTCGAAGGCATTCGCGCCGCTCTGGAAATGCCAGCCGAAATGGCTCTTGGCGCAACCCTCCGTGAAGAGCGGTGCCCTGCCCGCGCGCGCCGTGCAGGCGTTCACGCAGCGATACTGCGAAAGCGAGATGTTGACCGTGCAGGGCGGGTTGGCATTCTCCGAACCGTCGAAATAGAGGAAATCGAAACCGCAGGCGTAGATGCCGGCGATTTTCTCGGCCACTTCGTCTTGCAAGGAAGAGTTCTGATCCACGTAGGTACTGATCGCCGCGCATTCGCTCACGCCCAGCACGCCACCGATCTCCCCGAGCGGATGTGCCTTCGCGTGGGTGCCGAGGTGGCGGCGCTTCACGCCGGTGAACTTATAGGGGCGCGTCGTGGTGTAGCCCGTGTACGTCATGAGTTCCGTGCCGAACTTCAAGATGCGGATTTTCGGATGCATCGGCGCGGCAACGGGGTTCTCCTCGACGAAGACCTCGCACGGCTCTTCCGAGAGCGGCAGCGGTTTCGCAAGCGTGAAGTGCTTGACGAGCGCCAGCCGGTGGTCGGCCTCGGGCGTCACATAGGAACTCTTGAAGCCGATGAACGTCTGCAAGGTGTGCAGGCCGACCGAAATGCCCTCGTCGTGGAAGCGTTTCAGAGCCGCCGTGAGCTTTTCCGCGTCCCAGCCGTTATCGAAGGAATAATCGGGCAGCGTACTGTATGACTTGGCCTTGACGACACTGGGAAAGTAGACGAGCAGCATGCGGAAGCCGCCCTTCTTCAGATATGCGAGGAGCGTGTCGATGTTCTCGGGCTTGAAATCGCCGGATGTCCAATAGAGCGAGGCGTTAAGGCGGCTGTCGCGGCGGCTCTGCACACCCTGCGGTAGGCCGAGATCGCGCTCCACGGCGTCGATCTGGTCCAGGAAGCGCTCCCTCTGCGACTCGACGGCGAGGACGGCGACACCGTTCGTGACGCCGAAGTCCTTGAGCGACTCGACGGTCAGCCTGCGGAAGCCCCAGCGCTTCTCGTTGTCCACATCCATGTACGGCGTGCCGCCGATGACGCCGACGAAGGCATGGTCATCCCACATCACGTTCAGCCAATCGCCGAAGTTCGCGCGGTTCTTCACCGGCAACTGCAGGAGCCGGAAGGCATCGATCGGCGGCACGTCCAGATTCCAGTGGTAGTACTGGTGCTCATCCGTCGTGTTGGATATGAGCCGCTCGGGCCTGAATGTCGCATACCCGGCCTCCGTCTCGGTCACGCGCACGGCGACCTGATAGGGCGCCGTCTCGAAGCCGATGAAAATGAGATCACCCTCGCGCCTGACCCGGTTCGCCGGGTACGTCGTGCGC
>Ga0255347_1008058_pt1 | contig 10715 bp, 9 predicted proteins | sample wastewater_treat_2_FD_192479 | JGI IMG/M metagenome (GOLD analysis project Ga0255347, IMG submission 192479) | Wastewater microbial communities from Lulu Island WWTP, Vancouver, Canada - plant24 | ecosystem: Engineered > WWTP > Wastewater > Unclassified | place: Canada: Vancouver, British...
CCCGTACCACGAGATCGGCCCGGCCTACGCGGCCCTGCAGAGGTGGATGGCGGACAACGGGCGGCGCCCGGCCGGAGGGATGCGCGAGGTCTATCTCAACGACCCGGACTCGGTGCCGCCCGAAGCATTGCGCACGGAGATCGACTGGCCGGTGGAGTAAGACCTGCGCCGGTCCGGCGCCGGCGCAGGTCTCCCCTCAGGAGAGCAGGCCCTGTGCGACCCTCTCCACGAAGAGTGCCTGGAAGGCGAGGTCGCGCACGTGGATACGCTCGTCCACGTTGTGGATGCGCGGCGTCACCTCGTCGTACCCCTCCACGATGTGAGGGGCGAAGTTGTAGGCGATCGTGTCCGGGAAGGCGGCGCGGAACCAGTTCGAGTCGGTGAAGCCCACCGAGTGACGGACGGCGAGCTCGGCGTCGGGGACGTGGCGTTTGAGGGTCGCAGCGATGACCTCGGAGAACCGCGACGGATACGGCGAGGAGTTGCCGGGGGTCACGGGCCCGATCCACTCGAGGTCCCAGTCGGCCTCCACCCCGTCCAGCGCCGTGCGCACCTCGGTGAGCACCTCCTGCTCGTCGTGCCCGGCGAGCATGCGGCAGTCGACGCTCACCTCCACGCGCGTCGGGAAGACGTTCACCGCCACGCTGTTGCTCCGCACGATGGTGGGCGAGAACGCGAACCCGTAAAGAGGCTCGATCATGTCGGCGACCTGGACGTCGCGGCGCGCGAGCTCGGCCAGCGCCGCGCGCGCCGTCCGCGGGTCACGCAGCCGCTCGCGCAGCCGTGGCGCGTCGACGAGCGTGCGCACGAGGTCCTCGGACGAGGCGTCGACCACCAATGGCGCCTCGTGCGACGCCAGCGCCTCGACGACGCGCGCCGCGGCCACCACGGCGTTCCCGTTCCTGAGCGGCACGGAGGCGTGGCCGGTCTCACCTTTGACGATGAGGCGGAACTGCGCCGTCCCTTTCTCGCCGCTCTCGAGGAAGTAGATGCGGCGGCCGCCGCGCTCCAGGAAGTGGCCGCCACCCTCGTTGATCACGTAATCGGTGTGCACGAGGTCCGGCCGGTTGCGCACCAGCCAGCGGGCGCCGCCGACGGAGCCCTCCTCCTCGTCCGCCGTGCAGGCGTAGACGAGGGCGCCCGCGGCCGGACCGCCGGCGGCCGCCACCCGGGCCGTCGCCACGGCGTGGGCGGCGACCAGGTTCTTGATGTCGAGCGCGCCGCGGCCCCACACGTAGCCGTCCTCGATGAGGCCGGAGAACGGCGGCACCCGCCAGTCCGGCGCATTGGCCGGCACCACGTCCTCGTGCGCGAGCAACAGCAGGGACGGCCCCGGCCGGCCTGAGTCGACCCGCAGGACGAAGCCGGCCCGCTCCGCCGGCTCCCCCACGATCTCCCCCTCGAGTCCGCGCTCCCGGAACCACCGCAGCATGTGCTCCGCGACCCGCGTCTCGTCGCCCGGGGGGTTGCTCGTGTCGATGCGGATGAGCTCGCTGAGCAGTCGGCTGGTCTCGCGCTCGACCTCCGCGACGACGGCCGGGTCGATGCCCGGGATGTCGTACACCCGGGGCCTCTGCTCAGACGGACGGTCCACGCCGTGCATCATATCCTTCCGGCCCATGGCCCGGTGCTTCCATCGGCCGGTCCGGCGATGTCGGCGAGCCCACCGGATCCACGCCCGCACCGGGGGCAGACGGCTTTCGAGCCCAAGGTGGGTGCGGTATAGTGTCCTTCCCGCGCGGAGAAGTGGCCGAGTGGCTGAAGGCAGCCGCCTGCTAAGCGGTTAAGGGGTGTCAAGCTCCTTCCCGGGTTCGAATCCCGGCTTCTCCGCCAGTCCCGCCGACGGACGACCGCCCTGCCTCGGCGGGGGCCTGACCCCAAGCTGGAGGAGCCCGATGGACGCCGTCGTGCAGCTCGTCGCCGTGACCGCCGAGAACTGGCGCGAGGCGGCCGACGTCGAGGCCGCCCCCGAGGACCACCGGCTCGTGGCTCCCGTCACCCGCCACCTGTGTCTCTGCCACTACGGCGGCGTCTGGCGGCCGCTGGCGGTCGTCGCCGGCGACGAGGTCGTCGGTTTCGTGATGTGGGCCGTCGACCCCGAGGACCGCAGCGGCTGGATAGGCGGCCTGGTGATCGACCACAGACGCCGGCGGCGCAGGCACGCGAGGTCGGCCGTGCTCGCTCTGCTCGAGCGGCTCCGCCGCGAACAGGGCTGCCCCTCGGCCGCCCTCAGCTACGCGGCCGCGAACACGGCGGCGCGCTCGCTCTACCGCGCGCTCGGGTTCGAGGAGACGGGCGAGCGCGAGGGCGACGAGCTCGTCGCGCGCCTGCCGCTCGCGCCCGCCTGAGGAGCGCGTGCCGGCCGGCAGGCCGCTGAACGGCCGCCCACGCCTGCTGCCTCACCTAAGAAGGTACTCCTAGCGCTCTTCGTTGCCTCAGGAAGAAAGGTACTCATGAGGAGTCAGCCGGTGGCCGCCACCTCCCTTCCTCGTGAGTCCATCTTCAGGGCACACATGCGCGTCAGCTTCTTCTCGTTGTCGGTGAGCCGCCGGCGCAGCTCGGCCGGGTTGAGCGAGAGGTACTCGGCCGCGAGGCGCGCCGCGGTCGCCTCGTCGAGCGCCTTCAGAGCCAGCAGTCGCTGGTAGGGCGTCGCCGGCGTATCGTAGCGCTTCGTGACCCTGGCGCCCACGCGCTGCTTGAGGCGCAGCTTCATGCTCGGCAGGAAGTAGTTCACGTAGAGCCGCAGGTCGGCGTAGATCACCGCGATCAGCTCGCGCTCGGCGTCGGTGTCGTAGCGCCCGTAGCCGGTCTCGCGGCGCACCACGGACCAGTTCTTCTGCTCCACGTAGCAGCCGTCGTTCTTGTTCAGGGGCCGGCTGCGCGTGAAGCTGATCTCCTGTCCTGCGCACCAGTTCGCGAGGTGGTGGTTGATGAACTCGCCGCCGTTGTCTGAGTCGAGGCCGAGCAGGGCGAAGGGCAGGCATCTGCGGATGTCCTGGAGTGCCTCGAAGGTCCACTTGCGGGCCCGGTTGCGTACCACGCGGGGCTCCGTCCAGCCGCTGGCCACGTCGGTCGCGCAGAGCGTGTAGGCGAACTCGCCAGAGGAGTCGCCGCCCTCGTGGGCGACGAGGTCGATCTCGAGGAAGCCCGCCCTGCCGTGGTCCCACTCGGCGAAGGTGCGCACCGGGATCTGGCTGCGCAGCAGCGTGCCCGGCTTGGTCATCGAGCGGCCCCTCAGGCGCAGCCGGCGGCGCTCCGGGGCGAGCAGCCGGTCGAGGGTGGCCGGCGAGGCCGCCACGAGCAGCTCACGCTGCTCGGGCGTGAGGCTGATCTCGCCGTGGCGTTCGAGCGCCGCGATCGTCGCCTCCATGACCGCCGCCAGGCGCTTGCCGCAGCAGCGGTCGAGCGTCGCCCAGAGCTTGCGCAGGGCGGGGAGCAGCTCGGCCGTGTAGGTCCGTGGCCGTTCGCGCCCGCGCTTCGGCGGCGCCGGCCCGTGGGCGCGCGCCCTGAGGCGCCTGGCGGCGTAGCTGCGGTTGTAGCCGGTGAGCGCGCAGAGCTCGTCGAGCATCGCGCCTCGCTGCTTCTTCTCGGCCCGCGCGTAGCGCCTGGCCATCTCCTTGGTGATCGCCTGTCTCTCTGCCATCGACAAGGCCACCGCAATCGCCTCCCCTCACGCTCAGATCTCGAACCTGAGGTTCGGCGTCCCTCGAGTACTTTCTTACGTGAGGCAACGAATCGCTTTCGAGTACTTTTCTGGTGAGGCAATTCGCCACGTTTACCGATCGCCACGCTTTCGGGTATAATCTGCCCCCGCGCGCCCGTAGCTCAGTTGGATCAGAGCGTCGGTCTACGGAACCGAAGGCCGCAGGTTCGAGTCCTGCCGGGCGCACCAACCGTTGTCACTATCACGACGTTCCCCCCGCAAGCGGACAGGCTTCGCTGTCCGGTCGGCTACCCGGTCGCTCTTCCGGGTTCAGCGAGTCTCGGCTTGCTTGCCCACCGGGCAGCTCAGCTCGCACATCCTGCAGTACTTGACGCCGTACTGAGATCCTCCGTCGCCCTTGGGCATCGCCAGGACGGCCTCTTCGAAGGCGTTCATGGTCGAGGCCAGGGCTCTGCCCTCTTCATCGCTGGACGCCATCGCCCTGGCAGCCTCCTCGACGTCCCGCGACATCTTGGTGTTGCAGGTCACCCGATCATAGGTTCCGTTGATGCCCGGCAGGATCGACTGTCCGAGCTCAGAAGATGAGTAGGCGGCGTGGTCGAACGCCTTGACGGGGCAGGCCCTGCGGCAGGGCTGGGGGCAGCGGTCGCATGGGTCGTAGTCGACTGGACCGGTCGCCTTCGCCATGCGGTCCATCAGGAGCGCCCGCCAACGGATGCGCGGACCGTACTCGGGCGTGATGACGAGGTTGTTCTGGCCGATGGATCCGAGGCCGGCCAGCACAGCCGAGTCCTTCAGGAAGATCCCGGTGCTCTCGATGAAATAGGGCGGTCGGTAGCTCGTGACGGAGAACGTCTCCTCAAGCCATACGGAGAGCTCCTTGGTAATGCGGATGAGGATGCGGTTGCCAGGCGTTCCCTTGCCGTCGTACCAATCGAGTTCCGGCCGATCGACAGGGTGCTCGACCCCGATCACCACTGCTGAGACGGCGTCGGCGGGCCACTCGACCGCGTGGTGAAGGGCCGCTTCCGGCGCGTCCTGCCAGCGCACGTCGGGATCCATGCCGATCTTCGGGTAGATGGTGTGTGAAGGTGACTCCTTCAAAGTCCTGATGTCGGCGACCCCGGCGACGGACGCACCGAGCGACTTGGCCTTCTCAACAACGGTGGCGGTGAACTCCGAAGCCGAAAGCATGGTTGCCCTTCGTACGCTTGTTGTTGGGGACTGCACCCGGCGGCGCAGACGCCGACGTCGCCGGCGCGTCCCAGATCCTCCAGAGAGTAACACGATTCCGGAGAACAGCGGGCCGGTAAGACCTCACCGTGAGGCAGGACGTGGTGGTGCCTTCCGCTTCCGATCGGAGCCGTCCGTGCGTTCCCGGCGATGTCGGTGAAGCCCGCTCCGAAGCAGCCCGGCGAGGCTCCGGCGGCCTTGCGACCACCCCAGCTCGAGTGGACATGAATCCAGGCTGCCGACGGGAGATGAGACGCCAGGCTAGAGGGCGTCGAACAGCGATCTCAGTTCGCGGCGAAGGTTCGAGAGTCGTCCAGTCAGGTGCACCAGACTCCCCCTCCCGGCGCGGTCCGCCGCCGTCGCCCTTTCACGATCGCCGACCGGAAGACGGCGTCCCGTTCACCGCGATCTGACCGCCGGAAGCGCCGTCCCGGCGGCGGCAACCGATAAAATGGGAGAAGCGACGGGGTCGACGTGACCGCAGGGGCGGACTCCCCGCCCCCCGCATCAGAGGAGGGTGGACACGTGATGAGGACGACGGTTTCGAACACCTGCCCGCGTGTGGGCATGGCGCTGCTCACGACGGCGCTGCTCACTGTGATCCTGATGATGGCCCTGGCTGCGTGCGGCTCCGACGGAGCGCCGTCTGCAGACCAGGGCGATGCACACCCGGAGGGCGAGCCGGCGGCGATGATCGAGCCTTCCCAACTCATCTCACAGGACGAAGCCGAGAGCATCATCGGGCACACCCTCGACGTCGTCGAGGACACGGAGGAGGAGAGGGTCGGACTCAAGCAGCGTCTGTACACGGCGACCGACGACATGAACGCCCTCCTGCAGATCGGGATCACGCAGCAGGCCGCGATGCCGCCCGAGCAGACCCAGACGCCGGAGGACCTCCACCGGGCCATCACGGAGAACTTCGACGACGCGGTCCAGGTCGACGGGATCGGCGAAGAGGCGTGCTTCGCGACCCCCGGACTGCACATCCTGGAGAGCGGCCGCTACATCCTGGTGGCAGTGGGGAACACGAGCACCGACGCCGCCCGGCAGAAGCTCAAGGAGGCGGGCCGGGTGGCGGTCGAGAACCTGCGCGCGGCACTCCGTTAGCGGCGCGGCGAGCGGAGGCGGCGCAGGCAGGTCCGGCCGGCCGTGCCCGCACATCCGCGCCGCCGGGTACAACCCGCTGTGTGCGACCTGACGGCATCCGATCGGGAGCGTGAGACGTGATCCGGTTGAAACGTGCGTACGAGGACGCGGCGACGGGCGACGGGCGCCGCGTGTTGGTGGAGCGGCTCTGGCCACGTGGTGTCACGAAGGAGAAGGCCGCCCTCGACCTGTGGCTCAAGGACGTCGCCCCGAGCCGCGACCTGCGGACCTGGTTCGGTCACGACCCGGCCAAGTGGCCGGAGTTCCGGCGCAGATACAGGGAGGAGCTCGACGGCCGGGAGGACGAGGTCGCCCAGCTCGCGGACCTGAGCCGCGAGGGCACGGTGACCTTCGTCTACGGCGCGCGCGACGAGGAGCACAACGCCGCCGTCGTGCTCAAGGAGTACGTGGAGGAGCGTCTCGCGAAGAAGACCGCGTGACGCGCTCCGGGGAGTCGGGCCGGCCATGAGGATCACGCTCACCCCGGCGGCCCCGTTCCGCCTCGACCTCACGGCGCTGGCGCTGCGCCGCGACGCGGCCAACGTGGTCGACCGCTGGAGGCCGCCCACGTATCGACGCGTGTTCGCGCCGGATGGGGCGGCCTTCGAGGTGGTCGTCCAGCAACACGCCCCGACGGAGGAGCCGCGCCTCACGGTGGACGTTCTCGGGCCGGAAGGCGTGTACCCCACGCAGCAGGTCGCGGCGTTGCTCAGCGCCGTGCTCGGCCTCGACCTCGACCTGGGTGCCTTCTACGCGGCGGCCGCGAACGACGACCCGCTCGCCGAGCTGGCGCGGCGCTTCGCCGGCCTCAGGCCACCGCTCCTGCCGACCGTGTTCGAGGCGCTGGTGAGCGGCGTGGCCTGCCAGCAGCTCTCGCTGGCGGTGGGCATGCGCCTGCTGGCTCGCCTGGCGGCCGCGTACGGAGCGGAGCACGAAGGGCATCACGCCTTCCCGCGTCCGGAGGACCTCTCGTCGGCGGAGCCGCAGCACCTGCGCGCGATGGGCTTCAGCCTGCGCAAGTCGGAGACGATCCTCCACCTGGCCGGCGCCGCCACGGAGGGCCGGCTCGACCTCGAGTCGTTACGCGGCGTGGACACCGGGACGGCGGTCGCGAACCTCATGGACCTGCCCGGGATCGGCCGGTGGACGGCACACTACGTCGCGCTGCGCGGTCTGGGACGGCTCGAGGTGTTCCCGGTCGACGACGTGGGCGCCCAGAACAAGCTGCAGGACGTCCTGGGTCTGGAGCAGCGCCCCGGGTCCGAGGAGACCAGGCGCATCGTGGACCGGTGGGGAGCGTACCAGGGCTTCCTCTACTTCCACCTGCTTCTCGACGGTCTCGAGCGACGGGGGATGCTCGACTCGGTCGAACCTTCAACCTGAACCATAACTTTATTGTTCAACGATTGACGCCCTGCTTCGCCCTCCTTAGCGTATCCACCCAGGTGGGTACAACCATCGGCACCGCACCCTGATGAAGGAGGGACTCTGGTCGACCGCCGGAACTGATCTCGACACCACGACCCCGGCCACCGAACGGTGGCCATAACCCCAGGAGGAGACGAGACCGTGAAGAGACTGTGTGTGGCGTTCTGCCTCGCGACCGTGTTCGCGCTGCTGCTCGCCGCGAGCGCTTCCGCCGCCAGGCCCAACCCCACCAAGATGAAGCTGCCGACGAGCTTCAGTCACATCGGCGCGCCGGTGCACTCGTTCACCACCGCCTCCGGGCACGTCGTCCACTACGTCGACCAGGGCAAGAAGAGCTGGCGGACCCTGGTCCTGGTCGGCGGGGCCGGCACGGGAGTGCAGGCGTTCGAGCTCACCGAGTTCACGCGCGCCCTGCGCAACAAGCTGAACATCCGCGTCGTCTGTGTGGAGCGCAACGGCTTCGGCATGACCCAGTTCGAACCCGCCGATGCGGACGGCGACATGATCCCCCACGACGCCGGCGACGCGGCCCTCGATCTCGGCGACCCGGTGAAGACGCGTGAGATGTATGGGCAGAACGTGCTCGAAGTCCTCGATCACCTCGGCATCAACAAGTTCAGTGTCCTCGGCATCTCCGGAGGCGGCCCGTACACCGGTGAGATCGCCCGGCAGGCGGGCGCCCGCCTCCGCTCCGTCCACTTCGCCGTCGCGGTCAACCAGTCGGCGCCGGGCCTCGTCTACCCCGATCCCACCTTCCTGGCGGCGATGAGGAGCTACGTCATCAACCCGATGGCGTGGTGGGACATGACGGGCACCACCGCCGACATGATCCCGGGCTGGCAGGAGCGCGCCTACGATGAGGCCGCGTGGTCCTTCTTCGTGCGCGGCCAGGATGCCGATCCCCGCGCGGTCGGGATGGACTACACCATCTTCAAGCAGACTCCACCGGACGTCTCCATGGTGACGGCACCCCTCTTCACCTATTACGGAGCGAAGGACCCGTCCGTGTCGTACGCCGAGCGCGACAAGTGGGTGGCGGCCTTCACCTCCTCGCGCAAGATCACGCAGCGCAACTACCCGGACCGCGTGCACGACGTGCAGTACCGGCACTACGACCAGATCCTGCTCGACGTGGCGGGGTACGGCGACTACCGGATCATCGGCTTCAAGGGCCAGACCAGGGTGATCCCGCAGGCCAAGTGGCCGTCGTTCAGGAAGCGCGGAGCGATCCTCGGCATCTGGGCCTGGAAGAACGCGAAGCCCCCGGTCGACTGACCTCGAGGGACTTCGCCCCGGCCCGCGCCGACGGGTGACGACGAGGCGGGGGAGCGCGATACGCTCCCCCGCCTCGTCGTCGTTGTCGCCCCGGTGCGACGGCCGCGTCCGACCCTCCACCGGCGACGACGCCTGCCGAGCCGGCCGCTCCGGGGTGAAGACCGACGGGGCCTGCTCTACCATGACGGGGAGCCATGAGGTGCGAACGGACACGCGGAGGCACCCCGGCGATCGTGCGCGCGACCGTGATCGCTGCGCTCCTCTTGTCACAGGTCGCGGCGGCCGCGGCCTGCGGCGAGGGCCGGACGGCGACCACGTCGCCGCCCCCGCCGGTCAGGATCGGCGCCATCTATGACCTGAGGGGCCGCCAGGCGCCCCGAGACGTCGCGGCCCTCGACGGCGCCCGGCTGGCGGTGGAGCGCATCAACGCCGGCGGCGGCCTGCTCGGCCGGCGCGTGGAGCTGCTCGAGCGCGACGCACAGACCGAACCGGGCAGCATCCGTCGCGCCGCCGGGAGTCTCGTCGCCGCGGGGTGCTCCGCGATCATCGGGCTCTCCGACGCGGAACAGGTACTCGCCGCCGCGCCCGTGGCGGCGCGCGCGGGCGTTCCGTTCGTCACCAGCGGCGCGACCTCCGCCAGACTGCCGGACGAGGTCCCGGACTGGCTCTTCCTCGCCTGCTGCAGCGACAACGCGCAGGCGGCGGCGGGGGCGGAGTACGCCGTCGCCCGATTGGAGGCCCGAACGGCAGCCGTGCTGTACGACAAGGGTCTCGCCTCCACACGGTCCCTCTCGCGCTACTTCCAGCGCTCCTTCCGCGCCCAGGGCGGCCGCGTGCTCGTCACGGCCGCCTACGAGGAGGAGGGCGAGGTGGCGCTGCGGCTCGCCGAGGGACGCAAACGGGCGGCCGACCGTGACGCGCGGACCGGGGCGGGAGCGGCAGGCGCGGATGTGCTCTTCGTCGCCGCGGACCCTGCCGAGGCGGCGGCGGTCGTGCGGCGTGTCCGGCTGGCCGGCTACGCACAGCCCATCATCGGCACCGACAGCTTCGACTCGGCGGCCGTCGTGACGGTCGCCGTCCGGACCGGCGGCGATGTCTGCTACACCACCCACGCCGCCGTCGGGATCAGCTCGGCGGGCCGCGCCGTGCGGCAGTTCGACACCTCCTTCCGCACCGTCTACGGCCGTCCGCCCCAGAACTCCTTCGCCGGCCTGGGCTACGACACCATCGGCCTCGTGGCGGCGGCCATCAGGCGGGCCGACTCCGCGACGCCGGCGGACGTGCGCCGAGCGCTCCAGAGGACCCGGCACTACCCGGGCGTCACCGGTACGCTCGGCTACGACCGGGGAGAACGGCTGCCGCGCAAGACCGTGACCGTAGTGTGCGTCAAACGGCGCCCGGTGGTCGCGGCCGAGTTCACACCCGCCCACGTGGCCGACCCCTGAGGGGTCGCCCCGCGAGGCCCGGCCCAGTGCGGAGCCCCACCGCCACGGCCTGGCCGCCGCGGTGGCGCCCGGCTCACACGCCGCGCGCCACCTCGTAGCCCTCCCAGATCGCGGCCATGATGTTGCGCGGCCCGGCGGCGTCGCCGATCACGTACACCTCGGGGGTGACGTCCTGCCAGGCCGCCGGCGTCGCCGCCCGCGGCTCGTACCCGGTGGCCAGCACGACGCTCGCGGCGGCCAGCCTCCCGGGACCGTCCGCCCCGTCAAGCTCCAGCCCGTCGTCGCGGATCGCCGCGATGGTCACGCCGGTATGGACCTCGACGCCGTGCGCCGGCAGCATGTCCCGCATCATGAGCTTGTTCGGATGCGGGACCTCGACCGCCGCCATGAGCGATCCGAGCGCCTCGACGAGGCTCACCCGCCGGCCCTGCTGCGCCAGCCACACCGCCACCTCGCAGCCCACCAGGCCGCCCCCGATGACGACGACCGGGTCGGCGACCCGCTCCGGGTCGAGCAGCGCC
>Ga0255347_1008061_pt1 | contig 10712 bp, 6 predicted proteins | sample wastewater_treat_2_FD_192479 | JGI IMG/M metagenome (GOLD analysis project Ga0255347, IMG submission 192479) | Wastewater microbial communities from Lulu Island WWTP, Vancouver, Canada - plant24 | ecosystem: Engineered > WWTP > Wastewater > Unclassified | place: Canada: Vancouver, British...
CAGGTACTTATACAGTAACAGTAACTGACTTTAATACATGTACCGCATCTACGCAAATTACTATTGGTCAAGCGACATTAATAGTTCCTTCATTTACAGTTCAAGATGCAAGTTGCAACCAATCAAATGGTAGTGCTTCAGTAGTTGCTATAGGAGGAAATGGAGTTTATACTTATCTATGGGAAACGGGAAGTGTTTCGAATCAAATAACCAATCAATTTGCCGGAGTTTATTCAGTTACTATCACTGATGGTAGAGGATGCTCTGTAAATGATTCTGCAACTATTGGTAATTCAGGTCAAGCTTCTATTCTTCTTTCAACTCAAGTAAATCCTTTGTGTTATGGATTGAATACTGGGATGCTTACCGTTAATGTTTCAGGTGGAATTTCTCCTTATCAAATTATTTGGTCGAATGGTGATACTGGAGTGACAGCTGATACATTAGTTGCAGGAACATATACTGTTACAGTAACTGATCAAACCGCATGTAGTTCGCAAGCATCATTTACAATTACGCAACCTGATGAGTTAACATTGCAGTTAAGTTCAATTAATGAACATTGTAATAAAGCAGATGGATCTATTACTGTAAATGTTTCTGGAGGAACAGGTATCTACACATATTTATGGTCTACTTCTTCTAATTCAAATCAAATTGGTTCGCTTACAGCGGGAACATATACTGTTTCAGTAACTGATCAAAATAATTGTCAAGCTTCTTCTTCTGCAGTATTGATTAATATCGCTGCACCGATAATTAATACTATATCAGTTATTGATGCATCTTGCTATAATTCAGCTACCGGTTCTGTCGATATTGAAATTCAAGGAGGGACACCTCCTTATACTTATTTGTGGTCGAACGGAAATGTTACACAAGATTTAACTTCAGTTGTTGCAGGTTCTTATACTGTTACTGTTACTGATACCTTCGCTTGCGTAACGCAATCATCTTTCTTAATCAATCAGCCTTCGGAATTGTTGCTTCAAGTTACAGTTGATGATGCAGGATGTAATAATAATAATGGAAGTATTTTAGTTGTTACTTCAGGTGGAGTTGGTCCTTATTCTTATTTATGGTCTGATGGTTCAGTAAATGATAATCTTCAAAATTTATTCGCCGGAAGTTATACAGTTACGGTAACTGATTTTCATTCTTGCACAGTCCAACAAAATATTACTGTAAATAACTTGAATGCTGCTACGGTCACTCTCGATTCGTTAATTGATGTGTCATGTAAATCAGGAAGCAACGGCGCAATATATGTTACTGTGTCTGGGGGGGCTAGTCCGTATACTTATCTATGGTCTGACAACTCAGTTGATGAAGATTTATTAAATGTACCTGCAGGAGTTTATACTTTAACCGTAAGCGATAATAATGGTTGTGTATCGGTTTATACTGATACAATCAATGAGCCATTGCCTTTGTTAGCTAATGCAGTTATTACCGATGCAAAATGCGGACTAGATAATGGTATTATAACAGTAACTCCTTCCGGAGGATCTCTCCCATATTCTTTCTTGTGGAGCAGCTCCGCATCTTCATCAACAATTTCTTCACTGGTCGCAGGTGATTACACAATAACGGTTACGGATAGCCGAAGTTGTACAGTTGTCGACACCTTTACAGTAATTAATACAGGAAGTCCTTCAATCAGTTTAGTTAAAGTTGATAGTGTATCATGTAATGGTTTAACCGATGGTGCTATTGACATTGATGTAGCAGGTGGAGTAGGACCTTATGCTTATACATGGATCGGAACAACGCAAATTACTCAAGATATTACAGGATTACAAGCAGGTGGATACTCTGTAATTGTAACTGATTTTGTTGGATGTACTTCAACTAATTCTTATACGGTTTATCAACCTTCAGCAATAAATATTTCTTTTCCTCAATTAACGAATGCTGCGTGCGGAAGTAATAACGGATCAATTGTAGTTGCAGTTAGCGGTGGCGATCCCGGATATAGTTTGTTATGGTCAAATGGTGCTGTTAATGATACAATCGCAAATCTAAATGCAGGAAGTTATACTGTTACTGTAACTGACCAGCATGGTTGTTCTCAATCATCACAAGCCAATATAAGTAATATCTCCGGTCCGTCAATTGCTTCGGTCGATTCGGCAAACGTAAGTTGTCCGGGACTTAACGACGGATTTATTACTATAACAGTATCCGGCGGAACTGCTCCTTATACTTACTCATGGAGCACACTTCCTGATGTAACTCCGACCGTTTCAAATCTGTCGGGTGGTACTTATACGGTTACTGTTAAGGATGCTTTAAATTGCCTCGTATTACGATCTGTGACAATAACAGCACCAAATGCAATTGCAATTAATTCGGTGATTCCTCAGAAGAATCCTCCATATAATTTAACATGTTATCAAAGTGCAGATGGCGATATATTCTTGAGTGTGTCGGGTGGTACCGCGCCTTATGGATTTATCTGGAGTAATGGAAGTATTACTCAAAATATTTCAGGATTAGTTGCTAGTACTTATACAGTGTTTATTACCGATTCAAAAGGATGTTCTTCGAGTTCTAGTTATACTTTAACTGAACCTCCGCAGTTGATTTCTAATGCCGGAACCGATTTTAATGTCTGTGGCGAAACAGTTGCGACAATGAATGCCAATACTCCAACTTACGGAATTGGAAGTTGGAGCGTGCAAGGAGGTCAAGGCGGAATTTTATTTAATGATTCTACTTCAGCAAATACAATAGTTTCCAATCTTCCTATTGGTGATAATGTATTTATTTGGACAGTTACCGATGGGGTATGCTTAGCAAGTTCTCAAGTGTTGGTTTCTGTTACCTCAGCAATTCAAGCAATTGCTGGTATCGATCGTAAAGTATGTGATGGAGAAATTAACCTTAATGCTACTCGCCCTCAGTTTGGTGATGGATATTGGATTACGTTCTCTCCAGGAGTAGTTATAGAAGATTCTTCTAAAGCATTTTCTCATGTTACTAATTTGAACTTTGGCAATAACTATTTCCAATGGACGGTAGTAAATGGAACTTGTCGCGACTCTGCAAGAGTAAATATTTACAGACGCGATTCGCTTGAATGTTTATCGAAAATTCAATTGCCAAATGCCTTCTCTCCTAATAGTGATGGCTTTAACGACTATTTCGTTGTAAAAGGAATTGAAGATTATATTAAAAATGATTTTATCGTTTATAACCGATGGGGAATCATCGTTTACGAAAAATCAAATTACCAAAATACCTGGAATGGTGTAGGTGATGATGGTAATCCGTTGCCTGATGGTACGTATTTTATTTTACTTAAAATAGATGCCCAGGAAAAAGTGTATAAAACTTATGTAGATCTGCGACGATGAAAAAAATATTACTCGCGTCTTTTTTACTGTGTCAGTCATTTTTTTTAATGGCGCAACAGGCTCCGTTAGTAAGCCATTATATGTTTAATAGCTTATTGATTAATCCTGCTTATGCCGGTAGTAAAGAATATGTAAGCGCTACTTTGCTGTATCGTAAACAATGGGCAGGAATGGATGGTGCTCCTGTAACTTATTCAGGAAGCGTTCATGGTTTGTTTAAAAAACAAAAACTTGGATTGGGTGCTTTTATTCAACAAGATAAAATTGGGGTTACTAAACAAACTGATGCTTATGCTTCGGCCGCTTATCATTTGCCTGTTGGCGATGTTGGTAAGTTGAGTGTTGGATTGCAAATGGGTGTTACCAGCTTTAGTTCTGATGTTGTTCAGTTAACATATTGGGATCCGGGTGATAAAGTGTTTGATTATAATACTTTCTCTAGCTTATTACCTAATGCTGGTCTTGGGGTTTATTATTATCGTCCTTTGTTTTACGCAGGGCTATCAGCTCCTTATTTGTTGAGCTATGATGCTAATCAATCAGGCGCAATTAATTCTTCTAAACCTGTACATCATCAAGATCGTAGATTCTATGCTACTGTTGGAGGTGTTATTGAATCTGAGAATGATGTGAAGTTTAAACCTTCAATTTTAGTGAGAAGCGAAGGAAATACTCCACTTCAATTTGATTTGAATTTAAATGTATTAATAAATGATATATTCTGGATAGGTGCTTCTTATCGATCAAATGATGCGATTGTAGCTCTTCTCGAATATCAAGTGAATCGTAAATTCCGAATCGGATATTCCTACGATTATACATTAAGTGAAATTGGTAACTATAATTCAGGATCCCATGAGGTAATGTTGGGATACGATTTTGGTTATCCGGTTGTTAAAATGAAATCTCCCCGTTACTTTTAGTTATGAAGGCTAGTTTGCGTTTTCTGTTATTTGTGTGCTGCGTATTGTCGCTTCATTCTTGCGTTAGTGTTCGTTTGCGTACCGCAAATGAAAATTATGAGCAGTCTGCTTATGCTCCGGCTGCTGAGGATTATGAATATGTCCTTACTAAACGTCAAGATAGAGATGCTATTATAAACGTTGCTGATTGCTATTATCAAATGGGTAATAGTTATAAGGCTGAGTTTTGGTATCGCCGCGCGGTGAAATTGCCTGATGCGAAAACAGAATGGAATTATTTTCTTGGTGAATCATTAATTAAAAACGGAAAGTACGAGGAGGCTAAAACGTATCTTTCTACTTATTGCGAATTAAATAAAGCAGATTACCGTGCACAAAACATGTTAGCGTCGTGTGATAGCGTTTCTATTTATTATCGCGATACTACTTTGTTTACGATCACTCCGCTTCGTTATAATGCTCCAGGTATTAATGTTCTTAGTCCTTCGTTTTATAGAAGTGGTATCGTGTTCCTTTCTGATATGAATTATAAAGGTCTTAGTAAGACTTTGTCGGATTGGACAGGTAAACGTTATCTCGATTTATTCTTTGCAAAGAAAACAGATAGAGGTAATTGGCTCGATCCGGAACCTTTGAGAGGTTCTGTGAACGGACGATTTAATGAAGGCCCTGTTGCATTTACTCATGATTTCAATACTATGTATTTTACTCGCAATAATTATTTGAGTAATAAGGTTGAAAAGAATAAACGGAATGATAATGTTTTGAAAATCTTTCGTGCCGATTTTGTTAATGGTGAATGGTCTATCGTTGGTGATATTAATATGACAAATGGTGACTATTCTGTCGGACATCCTACTTTGAATAGTACCGGTGATGTTATGTTCTTTGTGTCTAATATGCCTTGGGGTTATGGTGGTACTGATATTTATTCTTCTCGTAAAGTGGGGAATTCGTGGTCAGAACCTGTCAATATTGGCAAAGGAATAAATACCGATGGAAATGAAATGTTTCCTTTCTTGTATAACGATTCTACTTTGTATTTCGCAAGCGATGGTCGCGGCGGATTAGGTGGACTAGATATTTTCGAATCTAAATTCAAAAATGGAGATTGGTCAACACCGTTCAATATGGGTGCGCCGGTTAACTCTCCTCAAGATGATTTTAGTTTTATTATTGATTCTACTGGCTTGAATGGATATTTCACTAGCGGAAGAGGATCAGGTAATGATAAAATATTTAGCTTCTTGATGAATCCACCTCGCTTGTTGGTGAATGTTAAAATAAGCGATCAACAATCACATGCATTAGTCGCAGGTGCTACGTTAAGTGTTGTTAAAGACGGGAAAGTTTTTCGTTCAGTGACGTCTGATGGATCAGGATATTTAAAGGTGCTTGTTGAACCAGGACATAATTACGATTTCATTTGTGATCATCATGATTTTTATCTCCGTAAGGCTTCTGTTTCTACTGAAGGTAAAAGATTTTCAGATACACTCGCTGTTTCAATCGACTTAAAGAAAATTGTGCTCAATAAACCTTTTGTTTGGTACGGAATTGCATTCAAGAAAAAGGATTTTCAAATTAAAACTTCGGCGAATGAAGCCCTCGATTTATTGTTGAATTTATTGAAAGAAAATCCTCGTTTGGAAGTGGAAATCGGTTCGTATACCGATAGCCGCGGTACCGATGCCGATAACTTGCGTTTAACACAATCGCGTGCTGATTTCGTTGTAAAATATTTAACTGATCGCGGATTAAATCCTTCACGTTTTACAGCTAAAGGCTACGGTGAATCGAAACTGTTGAATAATTGTGTTAACGGATTGTTATGTATCGAAGAAGAACACGAAACAAATAATCGTATCGAAATTACTGTTAAAAGTATTGCCGAAGTAAGCGTTAAATGAAATCGCCTTTAATACCTCTTGCGGAAAGATTAAGACCTCATGCTCTCGATGAAATTGTTGGTCAAAAACATCTTACCGGTCCCGATGGTATTTTGCGAAATCTTCTTGCTAACGGAACTTTACCTTCAATAATTTTTTGGGGATCTCCCGGCATCGGGAAAACTACTTTGGCTTTTATTTTGGCTCGCGAAGCAGGATTGCCAATGTTTTCGTTGAGTGCAATTAATGCAGGTGTTAAAGATGTGCGTGAGGTAATTCAATCGGCTAAAGAAGTAGGGAAGGCTGTTTTGTTTATTGATGAAATTCATCGCTTTAATAAATCACAACAGGATTCTTTGCTTAGCGCAGTTGAGCAAGGAATTATTGTCTTGATTGGTGCCACAACCGAAAATCCTTCTTTCGAAGTAATTCGACCTTTGCTCTCTCGATGTCAGGTTTATACTTTGAATCCGCTGACTACCGATGAAATGACTTCTCTTCTTAATCGTGCCATCACTGATGATGAGTTCTTAAAGAATCGTAATGTTCAATTGAAAGAAACAGGCGCTTTATTTAATTTGTCGAATGGTGATGCTCGTAAATTGTTAAATCTTATCGAGCTTGTAACGCAAGGGATTCAAGAGACGCCTGCGGTTATTACTGATGAGGTGGTAATGAGAATTGCGCAACAGCGAATTGCTGCTTACGATAAAGGTGGCGAACAACATTACGATATTATTTCAGCTTTTATTAAGTCGATTCGCGGTAGTGATCCGAATGCTGCGCTTTATTGGTTAGCAAGAATGGTGGAGGGTGGCGAAGATCCAAAGTTTATCGCTCGTCGCATGTTAATTCTTGCTAGTGAAGATATCGGCAACGCAAATCCAAATGCTTTGCTTATTGCTACGGCTTGCTTTCAAGCAGTGGAAATGATCGGATATCCTGAGTGTATTATTAATTTATCGCAAGCTGTTGTCTATTTGGCTTCTTCTACCAAAAGTAATGCAAGTTATATGGGGATTAGAATGGCGCAGAAGGCTGTTCGCGATTATGGCGATCATCCGGTTCCAATGCATTTGAGAAATGCTCCTACAGCGTTAATGAAAGAGATGAATTATGGCGAGGGATATATGTACGCACATAATTACGAGAATAATTTTGCTGATATCGAGTTTATGCCCGACGCTATCAAAGGCGCTAAGTTTTACGAGCCGGGAAATAATGCTCGCGAAAATGAATTGCGTAAGTTTTTGAAGGATCGCTGGAAGCAAAAATATAATTACTAATTACAAAGTTTGTTATGGTTTAACCCGTACGTGTAATTTTGTAACGTTGCTTTTAATATTTCTTCTGCTTCATTCATTTCTGCTGGATGCGCACCACTAACGTCATTCTTTAATTCAAGATCTTCTTTGAAGTTGTAAAAGCCTCTTTGCTTTTCTCCATCAAACATCAAGATGTAATCTTTGTAAATTATTCTGTAGAGATCATTCGCATACATTGTTGCATGTGGAGCGCGATCGTTGCGAAGTAAACTTCTTCCGAATGTCTTGATTTTACCTTTATAGCCTGTTAAGTCGAGTAGGGTGGGTATTATATCTACATGTTGTGCTATTATATCGTTTTGTCCTCTCAAAGTGCTGTCGCCTCTGAATAGAATAATTGGAACTGCATATCTTCCTACTGCGTTGCTGTATTTCGGAGGATGAACATTATATCCGAATGTATGATCGCCAGTGATTATAAATAATGTGTTTTTATACCACGATTGTTTTGAGGCTATTTCAAAGAATTTTCCAAGTGAATAATCGGCGTAACCTACACTTTCATGTATCTCTTGTGTTCCTTTCGGGAATTTCCCTTTGAATTCAGCTGGAATCATAAATGGATGATGTGAACTGATGCTGAAAATGGCATCGCAAAATGGTGCTTTTTGTTTCCCAAGTTCTTCAGCAAAGTAGGGGAAGAATTTGTCGTCGTAAATGCCCCAATGACCGTCGTAATATTGGTCTTTGTTGAATTCGTTTTTTCCGTAGTAGTTGTCGAACCCGGCATTTCTGCTAAATGAGTCAAATCGAAATTCGCCGTTTAATCCTCCATGAAAGAATGCGGTAGAGTATCCCATTTCTTTCATTTTCGTGCCCATCCCTTCTATGCAATTTGAACTATATCCCGAGTACATAAACGCATCGTCCATCATCGATGGAAGTCCTCCGAAGATGGCGCAAATAGATTTGTTTGAGCGTTCTGCATTGGCATATGCATTGGTGAATACATAGCTGTTTGCAACAAGCTTGTCGAGAAATGGCGTATAGCCGTCACCGTTATTAAGTGCGCCAATATATTCTCGCGCCATGCTTTCCATTACTATGATTACTACATTCGGATGGGAAGTGGCTTCTGAGTTAATTGAATAAACATTGTTATACTTCGTTTGCATTTCTGCCGCTGTGAAGTAGTTTCGATCTTCTATACTTCTTTTTTGTGTGGAGAAGATAAATGTAAATGCTGAATTGGTGACTAATGGTGATAGTGCCGGATTTACTTTGTCGGCAGAGTTCGCCGGACTAATACCTTGATATTGGACTCCTCCTCTTATTCCTATAAATGATAATCCTACTAGCAAAAGGAATGATGGAGTCCAGTACAATGGCTTGAATTTAGTTTCTTGAGTTCTCTCCGTTCTATTATAAAGTTTTATTAATGCGTAAATCGATCCTAACCAAATGATGGTGGCATACCAAAAGTCAAATATTAAGGAAATTGCATTTTTTGCACCTGCCCCTGCTAGAGCCAGTATGTCTATCGTTAATCTTTTGTTGTTGAATCCGTAATAGGCTAAATCGATGTTGCATAGTAACAACATGAAAATATTACTAAAAAGAAAAATGGTCTTTAGTGTTTTTGAATAGGCTGGCTTATTCCATACAACGGGAATGACATGCAATAAAATGAAAATGCTGTTGAATAGTAGTACTGTGCTTATATCAAATCGTGCTCCTTGAAGGATTATGTTGATGTATTCGTTGAGTGATGGGGATGGGAAATAATTCGCGTTGAATATTAAAAATATCCATCGTTGGAGGTATAGCAAACAAAAGGAAATGAATAGTCTTTTCAGTAAAGTTCCGTACTGTATCTTGACTTCGTTCATGTAGCAGGTATTTACTGCGAAAATAGATCAACTAACTGACAATATCATGGCTTCTATTAAAGATTTATTTTAATTTCGTTGCATGGTTACTATCTTGTCAAATCAGTCGCTAAAACCGTTTAATACTTTCGGATTAGATGTTTCTGCCCGTTATTTTGCAGAGGTTCATTCAATTGATGATATGAAGCAATTGATATTGTCGAATGAGTATAAGTCCGGAAATCCTTTGTTTTTGGGTGGTGGTAGTAATGTTTTGCTTACTAAGAATGTCGAAGGACTCGTAATTCGCAATTTATTAAAGGGTATTTCAGTTGCTTCTTCTGATAATGAAAAGGTTTTTGTAAAGGCGGCTTCCGGTGAAGTTTGGCATGAGTTTGTATTGTATTGTATTGAAAAGGGATGGGCCGGTGTCGAGAATCTGAGCCTAATTCCAGGTAGCGTAGGGGCAGGGCCAATGCAAAATATTGGCGCTTATGGAGTCGAGTTGAAGGATGTTTTTTATGAGCTGGAAGCTCTAAATCTTGAAACACTAGAGTTGGAGAATTTTTCGAAAGATCAATGTAATTTCGGTTATCGTGAAAGCGTTTTTAAGCATGAGCTAAAGAATAAATACTTCATCACTTCTGTTACTTTTTGCTTAGCATTAAATGCTTCTGTGAATACTTCTTATGGAGCTATTCAACAACAGCTTAATGCAATGAATGTTGTTAGTCCAAGTATTAAAGATGTAAGTGATGCAGTGATTGCTATTCGTTCTAGTAAGTTGCCTAATCCGAAAGAATTGGGAAATGCAGGTTCGTTTTTTAAGAATCCTGAAATTGAAGCTGCGTTGTATCATTCTCTGAAATCAACTTATCCAACAATTGTAGGTTATCCACTTGAAAATGGCCATGTTAAGCTGGCAGCAGGTTGGCTCATCGAACAATGTGGCTGGAAAGGGAAAGTGGTAGGCCATTGTGGCTCCCACAAAGATCAAGCACTGGTTCTAGTTAATTATGGAGGCGCAACGGGAGCCGAAGTTTATGCACTCGCTTTGGCGATTAAAAAGTCCGTATTTGACCAATTTGGTGTCGAAATTAATCCCGAAGTAAATGTAGTTTAAGGATTTTATAGATTCTTTCGTCGAATATATTTGTTTCGACGCTTTTGTTTATATATAACAATGATTAATCATTGCAATTTTGAGGTCGCTTCAATGCGAACTTTTGCATTGATCGGGATCGAACCTATGACTAATATTTTTATTGTTGATCTTAAAGACAAAAAAAAAGATCGACTAGATGTCGACCTTTCTTCTTTGGTAGCGGGGATAGGACTCGAACCTATGACCTTTGGGTTATGAGCCCAACAAGCTACCTCTGCTCCACCCCGCACTGTTTATGAGGGT
>Ga0255347_1008067_pt1 | contig 10706 bp, 9 predicted proteins | sample wastewater_treat_2_FD_192479 | JGI IMG/M metagenome (GOLD analysis project Ga0255347, IMG submission 192479) | Wastewater microbial communities from Lulu Island WWTP, Vancouver, Canada - plant24 | ecosystem: Engineered > WWTP > Wastewater > Unclassified | place: Canada: Vancouver, British...
GCAAACAAGAAAAAACGGCTAGAGTTGGCATCAAAATTAAACGGAAGCGCGCAGGGTGGGACAATGACTACCTGCTCACCCTGCTCAATGTCGGATAATTTCGTGCGATTGCCCTGGCTGGCAGGGTCTGGACCGAAGGGCTGCAGCACCAGTTCGTTCATTTTTCCTTTGTATTTTCTCAGCACAAGTCGTAAAGCTTCGAGGGCTTGGAAGATGCTTTTGTGGCGAAGCTGCCAGCAAGGCAGCCTGAACAGAAGGAGCGCGCTTTATGTCTCGCAGTACGCAGTTGTTGAGCCTGGTCGGGGGCATTGTCGTGGTCGTGCTGGGGGGGCTGAGGCTCTACCGGGAAGGTGAGTGGATGTTACTGATTCTGGGCATCTTAATCGTTGCCTTCACTCTCTCGAACATTGCCAGGACTTCCCAGGGGGGCAAGGATGGTGAATCCAAACCGGGGTAATTGGCCTTGACGTAACCGTGCAAATCATCTAGCATTCAGGCGGTTTTGCCGGGGTTGGAGGATGAGTTTTCTCTGAATTGCCCCAGGCACTGGTTGCCGGGATCAGGGCGTTTGCACGCCCGTCTTGGTTCGAGTTCATTCAGAGAAAGAAGCAGCTGGTATGGAAGACCTCAACCTGGTGATGCGCGAGCGGTACAAGAAGGCCTCGCAGATGGAGGAGGAGGGAGTCGCCCTCTTTCCGAACGGGTACGCTGTCACTCATTCAATCAAAGACCTTGTAGCAAGCTACGCCCTGACGCCGGCGGCAGAACTGGACGCCCAACCTGAAAACTTCACGGTTGCCGGGCGGATCATGGCCATTCGATCGTTTGGCAAATCCATGTTCATGCATCTGCTGGATTCCGGCGCAAGAATGCAGGTCTACCTTCAGCAAACCCAAGTCGGGAGCGAGATTTACACTCTCGCCAGGAAACTGGACATCGGGGACATCATCCGCGTCCAGGGCACACTCTTTCGCACGCGCACGGAAGAGCTGACGCTGCTCGTTCAAGAACTGGTGCTGCTCAGCAAGAATTTGCGGCCGCTTCCGGAGAAGTATCATGGCTTGAAGGATGTCGAACTCCGATATCGGCAGCGTTATGTGGATCTGATTGTCAATGACGAGGTGCGCGAGACCTTCCGCAAGCGGGCGAAGATCATCCAGGCGATGCGCAGCTTTCTCATGGACCGCGGCTTCCTCGAAGTCGAAACACCGATGATGCAGCCGATCCCCGGCGGCGCTACGGCCAAACCCTTCAAGACTTTTCACAATGCCTTGGGGATGGAACTCTATCTGCGGATTGCGCCGGAGCTCTATCTCAAGCGTTTGCTGGTGGGCGGTTTGGAACGGGTTTTCGAGCTGAACCGGAACTTCCGCAATGAAGGCGTATCAACTCAGCACAATCCCGAATTCACCATGCTGGAGTTCTACCAGGCCTACGCCACCTTCGATGATCTCATGACGCTCACTGAGGAGCTGTTCGGGGCCGTAGCGACGGCGGTGAACGGGGGCGGCCTGACCGTAGACTACCAGGGTGAAGTGATCGATCTTACCCCCCCATGGTCGCATTACCGCTTTTACGACGTCCTGGTCGAAATCGGTGGATTTCCCCGGGCAGCGATCAGTGATCCCGTAGAAACAGCCAGGCTGGCCGCGTCCATGGGCCTCAAACCCGAAGCCCAGGAAGGCCACGGAAAGGTCCTCACCAAGCTTTTCGACCTGGCTGTTGAACCCAAACTGACCCAACCTACCTTCATCAGCCATTATCCCATCGAAGTTTCACCACTTTCACGGCGTAACGAAGCAGAGCCGACGTTGGCCGACCGATTTGAATTGTTCATCGCCGGCAAGGAAATGGCCAACGCCTTTTCCGAGCTCAATGATCCCCGCGACCAGCGAGAACGATTTCTGCAGCAGCTGGAAGCACGCCGGGCCGGTGACGAGGAAGCTCACCTGATGGACGAAGACTACATCCGGGCATTGGAGTATGGCATGCCTCCGGCCGCGGGTGAAGGCATCGGTATCGACCGGGTAGTGATGCTTTTTACCGATTCCTCCTCTATTCGCGACGTGCTCCTTTTTCCGCACCTCAAGCCGGAAAAGAAGAGCTGAAGAGCGTATGAATTTCGAACTCTTTGTCAGCCTCCGGTATCTTCTAGCCAAGCGGCGTCAGACCTTCATTTCCCTCATCACCTTCATCTCCATTGCCGGAGTGGCGGTCGGGGTGATGGCCCTCATTGTAGTCCTGGCGGTGATGAATGGTTTCCAGGATGATCTGCGAAACCGCATCCTCGGGATTACCTCCCATGCCATCGTTGGCAGCTTCAATGGCACCTTCTCCGATTACCAGCACCTGCTCGAGGAAGTCGAAAAGGAACCGGGAGTGATGGCGGCGACTCCCTTCATCCACGCCCAGGTGATGATCAGTTCCGGAAAAAGTGCGTCGGGGGCGCTCCTGCGCGGTATCGATCCCCAGACCGCCGCCGGAGTGATCAATATCCAGGAGAACATGATCCGGGGAAACCTGGGAGACCTGCGCTCCGAAAGGGCCGCTGGGGAGGGCCCCCCGGTGCAGGGAATCATTCTGGGGGTTGAGCTCTGTAACAACCTCGGCGTTCGGCAGGGCGAATGGGTTACCGTGATTTCACCCTCAGGGCGTCTCACCCCCATGGGACAGGTTCCCAAGAGCAAGCTCTTCCAGGTGGTGGGCGTGCTTCAGTCGGGAATGTATGAATATGACAACACCCTTGCGTACATTAGCCTCAGCGCAGCACAGCAGTTCCTGGGCCTGGCAGATGTGGTTTCGGGTATCGAGATGAGGCTCGAGGACATCTGCCTGGCCCGCGAGGTCGCCGATTCGCTGCGCACCCGACTCGGCCTTCCGTACTGGGTGCGCGACTGGATGCAGATGAACCGAAACCTCTTTTCCGCTCTGAAGCTCGAGAAGGTTGTCATGTTCATCATTCTAACTCTGATTATCCTGGTGGCGGCGTTCAACATTGTGAGTTCCCTGATCATGCTGGTGATGGAGAAGACCCGCGACATCGCCATCCTGAAGGCGATGGGGGCAACGACTTCCAGTATTCGTAAAATCTTTGTCATGGAGGGGTTCTTGATTGGCACCTCGGGAACGATTCTGGGACTCCTGGGTGGGTTTGCGCTCTGCAGCCTTTTGAAGAAATACCAATTCATCGAACTTCCCCGCGATGTCTACTATATTTCGACCCTCCCCGTGAAACTGGAGCTCTCTGACGTCGGAATGATTGCCCTGTCAGCCATTGTCATCAGCCTCGTAGCGACCTTCTATCCCTCACGCCAGGCGGCCAGGCTTGACCCGGCGGAAGCCCTGCGCTATGAGTAACGAACTGCAATCCATCGAAGTCCAGGCATTGTCTCTCACCAAGGTCTTCGGGGAGGGAATACATGCCATCGAGCTGTTCCGCGGGCTGGACCTGATCATTCGAAGGGGGGAGCGGTTGGCAATCGTCGGGGCCTCGGGGGTGGGCAAATCAACCCTGCTCCACATCCTGGGAACCCTGGAAAAACCATCGAGCGGGCGCGTGCTATACGGCGGCCAGGACATTTTCCTGTGGGAGGAAAAGCCCTTGGCACAGTTTCGCAACCGCCAGATCGGTTTTGTCTTCCAGTTCCACTATCTGCTGCCCGAGTTCAATGCGTTGGAAAACGTTATGATGCCTGGGATCATCGCCGGCATTTCCCAGCGAGAATTGAAAGATCAGGCCTTGTCCCTGCTGGAGCGCCTCGACCTCACCGATCGGCTGCAGCATCGGGTTGGAGAACTGTCCGGGGGAGAGCAGCAGCGCGTGGCCGTTGCTCGGGCTCTCGTGCTGCACCCCAGGATCTTCCTGGCCGACGAACCGAGTGGCAATCTGGACAGCAAGACCGGCCGGAAGCTCCATGAATTGCTGGTCACCTTGAACGAGGAATTGGGCCTGACCATGGTTGTTGTCACCCACAATGCCGAACTTGCAGCCATGATGCATCGTACCTTGCGGTTGGTGGACGGGCAACTCCGGCATGAACGGTAGGCGATCGCCGGGGAGACGGGACCGGCGGGAGCTGCAATGCCCCGAGTAATGCGCGTTTATAAGGAATCTGTTGAGGTATGGAACGGGGTGAGCTATAGATGAGGGGCTCGGCGGCAGTCGTGAGATGCGAAGGCACTCGGATTTTTGTGGATCTGTACGGAGCTGAAGGAGGAGCGAGCCATGGTTAGGGGCAGAGCGTTCGTCCGCAGGGCATGCGTCCTGGTGTACCTCACGGTCCTGGTCTCGGTGGGGTGGGCGCAGGAACAGCACCCAAGGGTTGCGGTCATGCCTTTTACCGTGCGTGGTGAGCAGGAGCCGGCAAAAGTTCAGAAGGACATCTCAGAGCTGTTGGTCCGCCAGTTTGCTGCGGAAGGGGCGAGGGTGGTCAGTCTCCAGGAAGTGGAAAAACTGGTGCGGCCAGGCCAATCGGTCCAATCTGACGACCAGGCTCGGGCGCTTGGTCGCCGTCTGCAGGCCGATTACGTTCTGTTCGGCAGCTTCAACCAGATTGGCAACAGCATCAGCCTCGATGTCCGACTGACCGATGTGACGGGACGAAAAGCGACGGAAATCATTTTCGCCGAACAAAAGGACGTCGAGAATCTGGCGGCAGCTGCCAATACGGTTGTTCAGCAAGGTGCGGTCCATCTTATGGCCAAAGCGGTGATCGCGGACGTGCAGGTACGTGGCAACGAACGCATTGAATCCGAAGCAGTTAAGCTGAACGTCAAGAGTAAGAAGGGCGAAGTGTTGCGCCCCGACCTGGTGGCAGAAGACATCAAAGCGGTCTACAAGATGGGGTTTTTTGAAAAGGTGGAGGCTGAGGTTGCCGACAGTCCGGCGGGTAAGGTGCTCGTCTTCGCAGTCCAGGAGAATCCGACTATCCAGGAAGTAACAGTCACCGGCAACAAGAAGATCAAAGAGAAGGATATTATGGCGGCCATCGCCACGAGGCCCTTCAGTGTTGTGCAAAAGAACATCGTGGCGGAGGATGTTCAGAAAATCATCAAGCTCTACCATCAGAAGGGCTTTTTCAATGTCGCAGTCAGATCGTCCATTGATTTTCCGAAAGATCCCCGCAAGGCCGTGGTGACCTTTACTGTCGAGGAAAAGGGTAAGGTTTACATCAAGAGCATTGATTTTGTGGGCAACAAGAGCTTCTCTGCCCGCAAGCTCCGCAGTATCATGGAAACCAAGGAGAAGATGATCATTCTTTCATGGTTTACCGATCGCGGCATCATGCAGCGCGACATCCTGGAGACGGATATCGATCGGCTGAGCATCTTTTACCATGACAAAGGCTTTATGGATGCCAAAGTCGGCAGTCCTGAAGTGGTCATGAAAGAAGAGGGGTTTTTCATCACGATTCCGGTAGAAGAAGGAGAGCGTTACCGGGTATCGGATATAGAGATCAGCGGTGACCTTCTGGACAACAATGAGAAGCTGGTCAAACAGCTGAAATTGAAGCCCAAGGACTATTTTGGGCGCGAAAAACTGCGCGATGACATCGACAAGATCAGCAAGACTTATATGGATGAGGGCTATGCCTATACGGAGGTAGAACCGCAGGTCAAGCGGGACGTGGAGGGGCGGACCAGCAGCATCGACTACAATGTGCACAAGAAGAATCTGGTCCACATCGGCCGAGTCAGCATCACGGGCAACACCAAGACCCTGGACAAGGTCATCCGCAGAGAGCTGAAATTGGCGGAAGGCGACCTTTTTAGTTCGACCAAGCTGGAGCAGAGCATCAATGCATTGCGCAAGCTCGATTTTTTTGAGGACGTCGAAATCACTCCGGTTGATACCGAACAGACCGATGTCATGAATCTGGTCGTTAAGGTCAAAGAGAAGATGACCGGGGCGATAAGCCTCGGCGGCGGCTATTCATCCGATGACGGCCTTTTTACGAGCGGCGAGATCAGTCAGCGCAACCTTTTCGGCACGGGTCGCTATGTGGGGGTAAAAGGCTACCTGGGACAGGAAGCACAGCGTTATGTATTGAGCTTCACGGAACCCTATCTCTTTGACCGGCCGATCAGCGGTGGGATCGACCTCTATGACTGGAAGAGGGAATACACCGATTTTACTGAAGATGCCCTCGGATTCCGATTGCGCTCCGGGTATCGCTTCGGCACCTTCAGCAGGCTGCTTGCGATCTATAATTTCAGCAGTTCCATCGTTTCCGATGTGACCGAAGGGGCGCCGCCCATCATTACCCAGCAACAGGAAGACCGGATGATCACCAGCGCAGTCACGTTCGGGGTGGAACGAGACAGTACCGATCATCCGTTCCTGCCCACCCAGGGGATGGTCAGCTTGGCCAGCATCCAGGTGGCCAGCCCTTACCTGGGAGGGCACAGCAACTTTTTCAAGACAGAAATTCGACATGGCATCTTCTTCCCGCTGTTCTGGAAGCTGGTCGGTTATGTGCGCGGAGAATTCGGCTATATCAACCACATGGGTGACCCTGATGATAACACTACCCTGCCGCTCAACGACCGCTTCTTCATGGGTGGCATCAACTCGTTGCGCGGGTTCAAGTGGGCAACCGTCGGACCTGAACGAGACGGATATTATATCGGTGGTCTGGCCTATGGGCTTGCCACGATGGAGGTGTTGTTTCCTCTGGTGGAGAGCATCGGGATGCGTGGGGTGTTCTTTTTCGATGCCGGTAATGCTTTCGAGAAGATGTCGGAATTCAATGTCAGTGATTTTCGCACCGACGCCGGTGGCGGTATCCGCTGGAATTCGCCTTTGGGGCCGCTGCGCATCGAGTGTGGCTATAATTTGGACCCCGAACCGGGAGAAAGCAACTACCAGTTTCAGTTTTCAGCAGGAGCATTTTTCTAAGGAGCAAGGCAGATGAAGATGAGACATGTGGGATCGATGCTGGTAACGGTAAGCGCTATCATTCTGTTTGCGGCTGCGCCATCGGCGGTAGCGGCAAGCCCCAAGATTGGCGTGGTCGACGCGGTGGGTGCTTTGCAGCAGTCGCAGTGGGGCAGACAGGCCACCGAAGAGATGAAGAAAGAGGCAGAAAAGCTTGACGCAGAACTCGATCAGAAGCAGAAGGCGTTTGCCGGGAAGAGGGAGGAATTCGAGAAAAAGCAGAGCGTCCTCGATGCCAAGAGCAAGACCCAAAAGGAACAAGAGCTTAGGGATATGCAGCAGGAAGGGCAAAAATTCCTCATGGATTCCAAAGGCAAACTGAATGAGCTCCAGGCCATTCTGGCCAAGAAAGTCCATGAGGTCGTGGAAAAAGTTGCCAGGGATGAGAAGTACGATTTTGTCTTTGAGAAGACTTCCCTCGTCTACAGTTCCAGCAAGGATGACATCACCAAGCGGGTCGCCACGGAGCTTGATAAACTGCCTCCCTTCAGGCCGTGAAGATGAGCAGCAGCAAGGCCATGACACTCAACCCTGATCCCAGTCCACCGAAATCTTATTCGCTCGAAGAGCTTGCCCGCTACCTGGGAGCAAGCATCAAGGGCGATCCGCTGATCCGCGTTGGGGGGCTGGGTTCCCTGGAAGATGCTCAGGCAGGTGAACTGAGTTTTGTGAGCCATGAGCGATACCGGCCCCTGGCCGTCAATTGTCGGGCAGCAGCGCTGATTGTGCCTCACACCATGGAAGACCTGGATCGCCCTTTGCTTATTACCGGCCAACCTTACCTGGCTATGGCTCGCGCGGCCCAGCTGTTCTTCGAGCCTCCCGCTACTCCGCTCGGAGTGCATGAGACGGCAGTGGTGGGCGAGGGGGTGGAAGTAGGGAAAGATGCCTGCATCGGTCCTCTGGTTCATGTTGGGCCTGGCTGCCGGATCGGTGAAGGGACGCGAATCTATGGGGGAACCTATCTGGGGCGTGAGGTTGAAGTTGGCGCGCATTGCATGCTTCACCCCCATGTCACGCTGCTTGACCGCTGTCGGGTGGGTGATCGGGTCATCATTCACAGTGGGACGGTCATTGGCAGTGACGGGTTTGGCTTTGCCCAGGATGAGCTGGGACACCATGTAAAGATCCCGCAGGTTGGCATTGTCCAGATCGACGATGACGTTGAAATTGGGGCCAATTGCACCATTGATCGCGCAGCTTTCGGCCGGACCTGGATTCAGCGTGGCACCAAGATCGACAACCTGGTCCAAATCGCGCACAATGTTGTGGTCGGCGAACACTCGATCCTGATCGCACAAGTTGGGGTTTCAGGCAGTACTCGTTTGGGAAAGCATGTGGTGCTGGCAGGACAGGTCGGTGTCGTCGGGCATATCGAAATTGGGGATGGCGCCAGGGTGGGGGCACAGTCCGGGGTGGGCCGGTCGGTAAAGCCCGGAGAAGATGTTTCCGGCAGCCCGGTCATGCCCCATAAGGACTGGCGGAAGATGGTAGCTAATGTCAAGCGCCTGCCGCAACTGAGAGAAGAGCTCAGGCGGCTCCAAAAGAATGTCCAGGAACTCGAGAAGGCGATTCACGGGGAATGACAATGGAAAAGGACATCCTTGAGATTCTCAAGATTATGCCGCACCGATACCCCTTTCTCTTGTTGGACCGCATTCTGGTTTTCACGGAAGACGAAGTCATCGGGTTGAAGAATGTGACCATCAACGAGCCTTTTTTCCAGGGGCATTTTCCCGCTCATCCGGTGATGCCGGGAGTCCTCATCATCGAGGCGTTGGCCCAGGCAGGAGGCCTGTGGGCTTTTTCGCATGCTCCCCCCAGGGAACGGTCCGCGGTCTACCTGATGGGATTTGATAAGGTGCGCTTTCGCAAGCCGGTGCGACCGGGCGATCAGCTCATCCTGAAGCTGGCACTCATCAAACAGCGGGGATCCATATTCAAAATGAAGGGCGAGGCGTTTGTTGATGATCAGCTGGTGGCAGAAGCGGAAATCATGGCAACGATCGACCCGATCAAGTCGGAAACAGCTGCTTGACGTATAGGAAGGAGACGACTGTTCAGATGGAAATTCATCCCACCGCGGTGGTATCGCCTGGGGCCCAACTGGCTGAGGATGTGAAAGTAGAGGCGTTTTCCATCATTGGGCCGCGGGTTACCATTGGCGCAGGGAGCGTCGTCGGCCCGCACGCCGTAGTTGACGGTTGGACCACGATAGGCGAGCGGAATCAGATTTTTCCTTTTGCGACCATTGGTTATCCACCCCAGGATTTGAGCTATCGCGGAGAAGAAACCCAGCTGGTGATTGGAGACGACAACATCTTTCGCGAGAGTGTTACGGTCAATCGAGGCACTCAGCGGGGAGGCGGGGTAACCCGCATTGGCAGCCGCAATCTCCTCATGGCCTACGCCCATGTCGCACATGACTGCATCATCGGTAACAACGTCATTCTGGCCAATGCAACCACTCTCGGGGGGCATGTTCGAGTTGACGATTTTGCCATTTTGGGAGGGATTGTTGCCATCCATCAATTCATTCGCATCGGGACCTATGCCTTCATCGGTGGCAAGTCCGGCCTGAGAATGGACATGCCCCCCTACATGCTGGCCTTTGGGGCTCCCGGCAAGCTCTACGGCCCTAATCTCGTTGGTCTCAGGCGGCACGGTTTTCCTCGGAACACCATTCAGGCCTTGAAAAGCAGCTACCGCATCATGTTCCGCTCGGGCTTGACCTTGACCGAGGCGATCGACCGCATTCGCGAGGAAGTGGAGGCAACGCCGGAGGTGGACAATCTCATCCAGTTTATGCAGGACCGCTCCAAGAGGGGGGTTACGAGAAGATAGGGGAGAGATGGCCGGGGACTCCTTGGAACCGAAAGGGGAACTCTACCGCATTGGCTTGATTGCAGGGAGCGGACAATTTCCGCTCCTTTTTGCTCACGCTGCGGCCGAGGCGGGCCTCGAGGTTATCGCCGCGGGTTTCCATGGGGAGACCGATCCGTCCCTGGCAGACCTTGTGACCGAATTCCACCTGCTCAAGCTGGGGCAACTGGGCAAACTCATCCGCGTTTTCCAGAAGGCGGGGATCACGCGCGCAGCGATGGCGGGAGCCATCAACAAGACCAGAATCTACACCCGCATTCGCCCCGACTGGAGAGCGGTCAAGCTCCTCAATCGGCTCCGCAACAAGAAGGATGATTCCCTTCTCCGAGCTATTGCCCACGAACTGGAGAGCGAAGGCATTCACATCGAAGCCTCGACCATGCTCCTGCCAACTCTTCTGGCCCCTGAAGGAATCCTGACTCGTCGCAAACCGAATCGACACGAAGATGAGGACATTGTCTTTGGCTGGCAGCTGGCCAAAGGATTTGGACACCTGGATGTCGGCCAGTGCCTGGTGGTCAAACATCAGTCCGTGCTCGCCGTGGAGGGCATCGATGGCACCGATGCTACCATCCTGCGGGGAGGAGCTCTCTGCCGCGAGGGGGCGGTAGTGATCAAGGTGAGCAAGCCGACCCAGGATCTGCGGTTCGACGTTCCGGCCGTGGGGCTGGGTACCGTTGCGGCGATGAAGCAGGTGAAGGCCAGAGTCCTCGTGATCGAGGAAGGAAAGACCATCATCTTCGACCAGGAGCAAATGATCGACGAAGCCGACGCGGCGGGGATCAGCATAGTAGTGCGGAAAGGCGATTTCAATGCTGCATCTGACCAGCCATCAGGGATCACGACCTTGGTCACAACGGGGGAATCGGTGCCGCAGGTGGACCTT
>Ga0255347_1008069_pt1 | contig 10705 bp, 11 predicted proteins | sample wastewater_treat_2_FD_192479 | JGI IMG/M metagenome (GOLD analysis project Ga0255347, IMG submission 192479) | Wastewater microbial communities from Lulu Island WWTP, Vancouver, Canada - plant24 | ecosystem: Engineered > WWTP > Wastewater > Unclassified | place: Canada: Vancouver, British...
CCGGTTCAGTTCGTACTTCTCGTCGCTCTGAGTGAAAGCAGCATAGTCAGCGGCGGAATCAAGCACGAACGCTGGGTTGTACGCCGGGGCGCTCACCATCACGAGCACATTCCCGGTTGAGGGCTCAAGCGCCACGACTGCGCCGCGCTGCCCTTCCATCAGCCCCGCGGCAAGACGCTGCGCCTCGGCGTTGATGGTCAGATACACATCGCAGCCACGGGGCCGGCCCCGCAGCAGGCGTGTCCAGGGGTCCTCATGCTCGCCCATCCCGTACAGCGGGTCGCGCAGCGATGCCTGCAGTCCGGTGCGGTCGTTGTAGCCTGTGAGATGGCAGTAGACCTCGGGCTCAGCGTACTCCAGATACCATTCGCCGTTAGGGTTTACGCCCTCAAGGATCACCGAACCGTCCGATGCCAGCAAGCGCCCGGGCTCAGTGAGCTTGATGCGCTCTCGGGTGCGGGGATTGTGGGCGTCAGCCCGCAACTGCGGAGCCCGCACCACATGCCAGTACGCGAGACCGATCGCCATCACCGCGAAGGCGATGGTGAAGGCGCGCGCAAGGCTCAGCACATTGGCTCGGAAATGGTCGATCTCGCGCATGGTTTCAGGCAGCCGCCGGCCTCATCGGTCAGCGGACGCTTTCTTCGTCAGATGCACGACGCCGGGCCTGGGCCCGCAATCTCTCGAAACAGCCAGCAACAGCCCCAGCGCGGTGAAATTCGCGATCACCGAGGTCCCGCCATAGCTTACGAAAGGCAGCGTGATGCCCGTCAGCGGCAGAACGCGCAAGACGCCGCCGGTGATGACCAGAGCCTGCAGAGCGAACACACTCGTGAGCCCGGCGGCGAGGAGCATGCCGAAACGGTCAGTGGAGCGCCAGGCGATGCGGAAACCGGCGAACGTGGTCAGCGCCAGGAGCATCACGGTCGCGGCAGTGCCTGCGAGGCCTAGTTCCTCACCGATGGCTGCCAGGATCAGGTCCGTCTCAACCGCCGGCATCTTGTAAGGCATCCCCAGGCCCAGACCTGTCCCGAGAAGCCCGCCCTCGGCAAGCGCGAACATGGCCTGCAATGGCTGGAGACCCGCGCCTGAAGGGTCGCTCCACGGGTTAAGCCATGCCACCATGCGCTTGTCCACATACCCCAGCACCTGCGGAGCAACCACAGCCCCGAGGGCGAAGGCAAGCAGCCCGAAGACGACGTAGGTCTTGCGCCGCGTGCCCATGTAGAGCACCGCGATCGTCAGCCCCAGGAACAGAACCGCGGCACCCAGGTCGCGCTGGGTGACGAAAATCGCCAGGCAGAAGACCACAAGCAGCGCGACCGGGCCGAGATAACGCAGTTCGGCCAGCCGGGGAATGAACCGCCCCCGAGAGACTTCGCGGATTACCGGACCGCGGTCGGCCAGAATGCCCGCCAGTGAGATCGCGAGCAGCAACTTGGCGATCTCGGTGGGCTGGAATGGCGGAAGCACACCCATGTCTAGCCACAGGCGGGCGCCGTAGCGCTCCTCGCCCCAGATCATGGTAGCAAGCAGGAGCAGGAGCGCGGAAGCGCCGGTCAGATACTTCAACCTTCCCAGGGAGCGCACGTCGGTGACCATCAGGTATGTGGCCAGCATGATTGCGCTGCCCATCATCATCCAGATGATTTGCTTCGATGCGCGGAACGGGTCCAGGCGCCACAACAGGACCAGGCCGATGCCCGCGGCCATCGCAACCACCGGCATCAGCAGGCGGTCCCGCTTCTGCCCTGTGAGGTCCATCAGGAAGGAGACCACGATCAGCGCTGCCACCAGCGAGAACCCACGGGTGGCCCGCAGCGGGCTGTCGCCAAGCGCGGCGCACACGAGGGCCATTCCCAGAGTGGTCAGCACTCCGGCTGCGCACAGCAGCACGAGTTCGTTACGCCGCAGGGTATCCATGTGGTTCAGATCGGTGATGCAGATGCCCGGGTGGCTACAGGCGGAATGCGAAGACGCTGGTGCCGATGCCCACCCGGTCCTTGTCCTGGAGGGCAACCTCGCCGCGCACCCGCACCCCGTTGCAGAAACTGCCGTTCGTGCTGCCCAGGTCCTCCAGCAGATACTGGTCCCCGCGCACGATCACCCGCGCGTGGTGAGAGGAGACGAAGCGGTCCTTGAGCACGATGTCATTTGTGTCCGCCCGCCCGATGCTGGTGCCGTTGGACAGTGGAATACGCTCGCCGGCGACAAGGTTGGCTTCCGGAGAAGTCAGCACAACCAGCGCCGCCTGGGGCGCGGGCTCCGGCTCCGGGGCCGGTTCGGGAGCAGGCATCAACACCACGGGCGGCTCAAGCTCGACCTCGGGCTCAGGTTCCGGTTCGGAAACCTCCATGCCAGCGGGTCCAGGCTGAGGCGCGGCCCCAACGACTTCCGCTTCCGGTTCGGGAACTGTTGTCTCAGACTTAGGCGCAAGTTCAATGGTCGGCTCCGGCTCCGGCTGAGGGACAGACGGTACGGTCGGCAACGGCACAATCGGTGCTGGCGCTGGAGGTGGCGTGACGACCGGCGCAGCGACAGGCGTCAGGACCGCGGGTGCCGGGCGGGGTGTGGGCGGGTGCAGGACAACAGGCCCGCCCGCCGGCTTGCTTCCAGGCCGGCGCGCGAGACCGGAGCCCGGCGCACCTCGCCCCGGCGCGCCCTGGAGAAGCCGGGTATCGTCCACCAGCCCACGGAAGACGGTGTAGATGAACCCGTAGAGGGCCGCGAGGAACACGATCTTCCCGACCAGTAGGATTATTCCAGGAGTCAACGAGGGATCACCACAAGCGGCGCCCTGCGGGGCGCCATGTGTCGGCGGTCAGTGCGCCCACACCCGCTCGAAATCATATGCAAAGAGCAGACGGACCGTTCCCACCAAGAGCATGTCGCGGTGCTGAAGCACATACCGTGTAACCTGTACATCGTTGACAAAAGTTCCGTTGCTGCTGTCTAGATCGCTCACCAGGTACCCGTCGAGGGTCCAGTCGAAGCGGCAGTGGCGTCTGGATACAGCGCTGTCGGGAATGGTCACATGGCACTCAGGGCTGCGGCCCAGCACCGCGCCGGGCATCAACTCGAACCTCTGGCCCGCGCACGGTCCCGATTCGGCTTCCAGCACCGCGGGAATAGGGCTGTCATCGAAGCGGCAGTCCACCGACGCAGTGCCCTGACGTACCGAGCTATCCTCCGCGAACCGCAGACAGACGCGCACCCCATACACCCAGCCGTTCTCGTCACACTCCTGCTCCAGGGCGGATGTGAACTCACCCAGTATCTGCTCGCGGGTGCCTGCGAGCGCCTGGGCATCAGCGGGGTTCAAGCGGATCGTGATGCGGTTTGGGGCGTAGCGCGCCTCCCGCGACAGGATCACGCCGTCTTCCACCGCACGCCACAGGACCCGGTAGATCTCCACCGGCGGCAGGGGCCCCGCCGCGACCCGGGCGAAAGCGCCTTCCAGTGCCCTCTCAAGGGCGGCCTCGATCTTGCGCAGGCGCACGGTTCCCTCCAGCGCGAAGCGCTCTGACGGTGTGAACTCGCGGCACTAATCAATAACGGACGCCCGCGGCGCCCGTGACTTGGGGATTATAACACAGCGATTCGGCGCATGTCACTAGATGCGGGCCGCCGGCAGGGGTAGGTCCAGCAGCGCCTTCACGATGCCGTGGCCGCCGATGATAAGCGTGTCATCACCACCAAGGCGTGGCCGCTCCAGGCTCTCCAATAGTTCGCCCGTTGCTGCAAGCCGCGCTTCAGCGCCAGTCTCCCATGCTATGCACAGGGCCGCTGCGATGTCCCAGGCATGCCAGCGGTGGAAGACGGCGGCATCCAGCCCGCCCGAGGCCACGTAGCATCCGTGCGCTGCCATGCTACCCAGGTTCCGCAGCTTGCCCGGCAGAACTGGCGCCAGACGCGCGACCGCCTCGGAGTTCACCGCCACGAGCGAATTCGCGCTGATCACCTGACGGGGCGAGCCGTGGATCGGCTCGCCGTTCATGAGCGCCCCTTCGCCGCGTTCAGCCTGGAAGAGCACGTTCAGTTCCGGCATGTAGACCACCCCAAGCACCGGCCGGCCGAGTTCCAGCATGGCGATGGAGACCCCATACTCGGGCAGCCCGGTGACGTAATTGCCAGTACCGTCGATCGGGTCCACGGCCCAGATGCGCTGGTGGCTTCCGAGGTCCGCGCCGCCGAACTCCTCGCCATGCACCGGGACATCGGGGTAGGTCGCGGTCAGCCGGTCGCGAATGAACCGCTCCACCGCCCGGTCGGCATCGGTAACCCACGTGCCGTCCTGCTTGCTCTCGGCGCGCGCGCGGCGCCGGGAAACCACAGCCAGTGACCCGGCCTCCCGCGCAATCTCGCAGACAAGGCGCATCATCGTGACAGCGTCCCTTCGAAGCCGTATAATCCAGCGGTCTCAGCCGCATCATACGCCATCGGACCGTTGATGCCCAGTCTGACCCCGCCGGGAGCGAAAGTCTCGTGCGCGTTATTGCCGGATCGGCGAAGTCGATACCGCTGAAGTACCCGTCGAAGGCGAAGATCCGCCCGACCACCGACGCCATGCGGGAGGCGCTGTTCGCAAGCCTGGCGAAGCGCGTTGTTGACGCGCGTTTCGCCGACCTGTACGCAGGCTGCGGAAGCGTCGGGATCGAGGCATTGAGCCGGGCCGCGGCGAGTTGTGTTTTCGTGGAGCAGGATGCACGGTGTGTCGAGGCTCTGCGGGCCAATCTGGAGGCCGCGCGCCTTACCGAGGGCGCGACGGTGGCGAAAGGCCCGGTGGAGCGCCTCTGGGCGCGGTTCGCACGGGAGTCGCCCGGATTCGACATCGTCTTCGCCGATCCTCCCTACGGCCTCGCGAGCTTCGCGGACCTTGCCCGGCGCCTCGTGGTCGACAGGGAGGGTGTGGCATCCGGGGGGCTGGTCGTGCTACAATACGGGGCGTTGTGGGAGCGGATGGGGCTTCCTGAACCTTCGCGCATCAAGAAGCATGGCGAGACAGTCATGCTCATGTACGAGATCGACTGAGGAGCAGGCAGGCCGTGGAGCAGACGGGCGCCACCGTGCAGCATGTCGCCGTTTACCCGGGCAGCTTCGACCCCATCACCCTGGGTCATGTCGAAGTGGCCCAACGCGCCTCGAAGCTGTTCGGCCGGGTGATTCTGGCCGTGGCCGCAGATGCCGAGAAGAAGCACATGTTCAGCGTCGACGAGCGTGTGGACATGGCTCGTCGCGCCTGCGAGGACATCGGGAATATCACCGTAGATAGCTTTGAAGGTCTTGTGGTAGACTATGCGCGCCGGTGCGGGGCGCAGACACTGATCAAAGGCCTGCGCGCCGTGTCCGATTTCGAGCTTGAGATGCAGATGGCCACGATGAACCGCCAGTTGGCGCCTGATCTGGACACCCTGTATCTCATGGCTATGCCGCAGTTCACGTTCCTGAGTTCCAGTCTCGTCAAGCATGTGCACAAACTTGGCGGCAATGTGTCCGCGTTTGTGCACCCATTTGTGCTGGAAATGCTGGACGCGCGCAACGGGAGATAGCCGGCGGTAAGCACCCCGGTGGTGAGTTGCTCCCTGCGCGAGGACGAACGCCGCGAGTTGCAGCGGGCAGCGCGGCGCGTGCGGATTCACGTCGTGCGATAATCGCAGGGGGCAGCGCCACTTGGCGTTGTGGGCGCAGTGACCGGGAGGCTCGCGCATGGAGATTCTTGAACTTCTCGACGAACTGGAAGCCATGGGGGATGAGGGAGAGCGCTGGTTCTGCAAAGTCTTCCCCTTCCTGTGGGGGAAGACGGTTGTTGACGCCGCCGACTTCTTCGACCTGATCCACCAGTTGCGATCCAGCCTGCCGGACGAACTGACCACCGCGAACCAGGTGGCTCGCGACCGGGAGAAGATCGTGCGCGAAGCCCACGAGGAGCGCGCCAAGATCCTCGAAGCTGCTCGCGAGCAGGCCCAGCTTCTCATCTCCAACGACTCCCTGGTGCGCGAGGCCGAAGCCAAGGCGGACGAACTCCTGCGCGCAGCCCAGGCGGACGCGGATGCCACTCGGGCGGAAGCGGAAGCCTGGGTACGAGGGGTCATTGAGCGCCTGGAGAACTACATGACCCGCACCCAGGGCATCCTTGACCAGGCGAAGAAAGCCCTTGGCCCGTCGACGCAGCCAGGGGTCAGGGCAGAGGGCCGGTCGGCCCACGACCTGGAATAGCAGCGTGACGTCCGGCCCGGCGGTGACCGCCGGGCCGTTATACTTATACGAGTTGGGAGCAAGTCCCTGTGATCGTTCTCGTCATCAATTGCGGCAGTTCGTCGTTGAAGTACAGTCTGATCGACATGCAGACCCAGTCAGTGCTCGCGGACGGGGTGGCCGACCGGGTCTCGGTCAACGGCGGCGCCGGCGCTGTCCTCAAGCACCGGCCGACCGGGAAAGACGCGCATATCGCCGAGAACCCCATGACCGACCACAGCGTGGCCATGCGCTATGTTCTCGAAGCACTGACAGACCCGGAACACGGGGTCATCGGCTCCCTGGATGAAATCGCTGCGGTGGGGCATCGCGTGGTCCATGGCGGGGAGAAGTTCTCTGAGTCGGTGCTCATCAGTGAGCCGGTCATCGACGCGGTGGAGGACTGCAACAAGTTCGCCCCTCTGCACAACCCCGCCAATCTGCAGGGAATCCGGGCATGCACCGACGCACTGCCGGGCGTCCCGCAAGTGGCCGTCTTCGACACCGGCTTCCACCAGACCATGCCCCAGCGGGCGTATCTGTATGGGCTGCCGTACGAGTACTACACGGACCTGGGCGTTCGCCGATACGGCTTCCACGGCACTTCGCACCGTTACGTGACTCTGAAGGCCGGCGAATGGCTACTTGCGGAGAAGCGGATCCCTATCGAGGAGCAGCGCATCATTACCTGCCATCTCGGCAATGGCTGCTCGATGGCCGCGGTTCTCGGCGGCAAGTCCGTGGACACCAGCATGGGTCTGACCCCGCTGGAGGGCCTGCTCATGGGCACCCGCTGCGGCGACCTGGACCCCGCCATCCTGCCCTTCCTGCAGGCCGAGATGAACCTGTCTTCCGAGGACATCGACCGGATTCTCAACAAGAGCAGCGGTCTGCTGGGCATTTCCGGCGTTAGCAGCGATATGCGCGATGTCAAAGCGGCTGCATTCGGAGACGAACCGAACCACCGCTGCGTGGCGGCCATCGAAGTGTTCGCCTATCGCGTCCGCAAGTACTTCGGCGCGTATGCGGCGGCACTCGGCGGCGTGGATGCCATCGTCTTCACTGCTGGCATTGGCGAGAATGAGCCGCTTATCCGGAGCCTGAGCACGGAGGGCCTGCGGTTCATGGGCGTGGCCGTTGATTTGGACAAGAACGAGAAGGTGGACAAGCGCAACCCGGTGAGCGATATCTCTGTGAACGATGCCACCGCGGCGGTGCTGGTCATCCCGACTAACGAAGAACTGATGATCGCCATGGACACCGTGGCGGTCGTTGGCTGAAGCTCATGCGAGCGCCTCCGGGGGTTGCCTGCGGGGGCGCTCCGTGGTAATCTCTAACCGCCGCGGGCCGCGCGATCCCGAGTGACCCAGTGCGAGGCCGCGCAGGCGAATCACAGACTGCAAAACGGCCTGACCCAGGGCTATGATGGACAATACCCCGATGCACTCGACAATCTTTTGCTACCAGGGTGTCGCTGTCACCCAGGGCGGCTCTACTCAGCCCAGGCATTAGTGCCTGGGCGCCCCGACCGGGACACAGTTCCCTGCCGTGCAAGCACCCAACAATTAGCTTCTACCACCATTCCGGGAGGATTCTGACATGCCGAAGCTGGCAAAGCGCATGGAACGTCTGGGCACGGAGACCGCTTTCACGGTTCTCGCGAGGGCCAAGCAACTGGAACGCGAGGGCCGGGATATCGTCCACCTCGAGATCGGCGAGCCCGACTTCGACACACCGCAGCACATCATCGATGCCGCTTGCGAAGCCATGAACAAGGGCTATACCCACTACGGGCCCAGCGCAGGCGATCCGGAGTTCCGTGAGACCATCGCCTGGCACCTCAACCGCGGCCGCGGCACCGACTACAAGATGGAGAACATCACCGTCGTCTTCGGCGCCAAGCCCATCATTTACTGGGGAATCACCGCCTGCGTGGACGAGGGCGACGAGGTCATCTACCCGAACCCCGGCTTCCCGATCTACGAGTCTATGATCAATTTCGTGGGCGCCAAGCCCGTGCCGTGTCCGCTGCGTGAGGAGAACGACTTCCGCTTCGACGTGGACGAACTGGCCTCGCTCGTGACCGACAAGACCAGCATGATCATCATCAACTCGCCCCAGAACCCCACGGGCGGCGTGCTTGAGATGTCCGACCTGGAGAGGATCGCGCAGCTCGCGATCGACAAGGACCTGTGGATCATGAGCGACGAGCCATATGAGCGGATCTTGTACGAGGGTACCCACCACAGCATCGCCGCGATCCCGGGCATGCTGGAGCGCACCATCCTGCTGGACTGCTTCTCGAAGATGTTCGCCATGACCGGCTGGCGCCTTGGCTGGGGCGCGACACCCGCGTGGCTGGCCGAGCAGATCGCCAAGCTGCAGACCAACTGCACCTCGTGCGTGGTTGCGTTCACCCAGCGCGCAGGCATCGCCGCCCTCAAGGGCCCCTTCGATGAGTCCGAAGCCATGGTCGCCGAGTTCAAGCGCCGCCGCGACGTGATCGTGGACGGGTTGAACGGCATCCCGGGCATCAAGTGCCTGCGGCCCAAGGGCGCCTTCTACGTGTTCCCGAACATCACAGGCACCGGCTACACATCCAAGGAACTCCAGACCCGTCTGCTGGACGAGGCCGGGGTCGCCTGTCTTGCCGGGACTGCATTTGGCGAGTACGGCGACGGTTACCTGCGGTTTAGCTACGCGAACTCCGTGGAGAACCTGCAGAAGGCTCTTGGGCGCATCGGCGACTGGGTTGCCGCGAACCCCAAGTAGCGTGGCAATGACGAGACTGGGGGCCGCCGTGTCCGTTCCGGCGGCTCCCTTCGCAGACAGTGGCGGAGCATAGCGGGCTGCATGGAGTGGGGAAGAGCCATCGCGTCGCCGCGAACGGAGTGAGGCGTCTTGGTGACAGTTCTGTGCGCCAACGCGGGCATGGACAAGACTTATGAAGTCGAGGGCTTCGCGCTCGGTGCATTCCACCACCCTCGCCGCGTCCAGACTTCCCCCGGCGGCAAGGGTATCAATGTGGCGCGCATCCTGCGGCTATTCGGGCAGGAGGTCGCGGTCACAGGCTTTGCGGGAGGGAGCGTCGGGCAGTATGTCGTCGCTTCCCTGCGCCAATCCCGGATTACCCCGTCATTCGTGAAGATCGAGGAAGACTCCCGGCTGTGCATCAACATCGTGGACAGCCGCGGAAAGACCCAGACGCGGCTGGATGAAGTAGGGCCCCTGGTCACTCCATCCGAAGTCCAGATGCTGCGCCATGTCTGGGAGCGCTTGCTGGAACGCAGCGAGATGATGATCATTTCCGGCAGCGCGCCTCGCGGGGTCCCCTTCGACCTGTACGCTGAGCTCATCCTGTCCGCTCGCAAGCGCCGCGTCCCCGTGATCCTGGACGCGCACGACGAGATGCTGGCTTACGGCGTTCAGGCCGTGCCCACCATGATCAAGCCGAATCTCGCCGAACTGGGCGTGTTGATGGAGAGCGAACTCGCGGTGCCAGATGGAGTTCTAGCCGCCTGCCGGAGCCTTGTCGCCACCGGCATCGAGACCGTCTTCTGCTCCCTCGGGGCGCGGGGTGCGATCGTGGCCAGCGCAACGGAAGGTGAATGGCAGGCGGATGCGCCCACCGTTCAGGTAGTCAGCACCGTGGGCTGTGGCGACGCGACGGTTGCGGCATACGCGGCCGCATCCCTGCGCGGGCTGAGTCTGCCGGAACGCATTCGCTGGGCAGTGGCAGCCGGCGCCGTCTGCGCCGTGACATTCGGCCCAGTGATGGGCAACCCAAAGGACGTCGCGCGCATGGTGTCCAACGTTGTCTTGCGTCGCCTGGACGAGGCCGCGCCCGGTTCTGAGACGTCCCCCGAGCTGCCCGAGAGCCCCTGAGTCCGCGCGAACCATTTGTCCCCACGCGTCGTTATGGTACAATGTCCATGCAATATGCGGGGAGACCCGCCAAAGGAGCAGACCATGTTCGGTCTTGGGCCGCAAGAGCTCATCGTTATACTGATCATAGTCCTGATCCTGTTCGGGGGCCGGAAGATCCCTGAGATCATGCGTGGCGTTGGCCAGGGGCTGCGCGAGTTCCGCAAGGTCTCGCGGCAGGCCACCGATGAACTCAGGGAGCTCACCGATCTCGACCGAGATACCGAACACGAGAAGCGCGCGTAGTGGCGGCCAGTCGGACTCTGCGGGGCAATGTGATGTCACTGGCATCCCGGATACTCACTTACGCAGCGATCGCGCTGGCATTGTTCGCCCTTGCGCGCGAGGCGAAGGCCGTGACGTGCCTGGGCGCACTACCACCGGCCTCGATTGCACCCGGTTGGGCGGTCATGGCCGACAGCACCCGCTCGGGACGCATGGGCAGCAAGATCAGTTACGACGCCTACGACGGCGCGGTTGAAGAGTTGCAGGGCAAAGGTATCGTGGCCTTCGCCCAGCGCATGTACCGCAACGCATCCACCGGCCA
>Ga0255347_1008071_pt1 | contig 10704 bp, 9 predicted proteins | sample wastewater_treat_2_FD_192479 | JGI IMG/M metagenome (GOLD analysis project Ga0255347, IMG submission 192479) | Wastewater microbial communities from Lulu Island WWTP, Vancouver, Canada - plant24 | ecosystem: Engineered > WWTP > Wastewater > Unclassified | place: Canada: Vancouver, British...
TTGCGAAGATAATCATCAAAGCTTGGAAGGCTTAGATCTCTCTTACTATGAATGGCATTTTCCTCCTTAATTGGCCATTCAATATTTAAGGTAGAATCATCAAAGCGAATTCCTGTATCTGATTCACCATCATATTTTCCATCGCATTGATATAGCATTACAGTATTATCTACAAGGCTGGCAAATCCATGGGCAAACCCTCTAGGAACATAAAAGCTTTTGTGATTATCTGCGCTTAACTCATGAGATATCCACTTTTTGAAAGTCGGGCTATTTGGTCTTAAATCAACTATAACATCCCAAACTGCCCCGGAAACAACAGATACCAGCTTAGCCTGAGGATTTTTTGTTTGAAAATGTAATCCACGAATAACATTTTGGGCGGACATTGATGAAAAGCTTTCACTAAGTTGAAAAACTATACCCGCAGACTTGTATATGTCAATTTCAAAGTTTTTAGTAAATCCACCTCTATTATCTCCAGCATGGAAATTCGTAATAAGAAATGCATCTTTTAAATTTAATTCTTCAAATTCAAATCCCATCTGATTCCTCACTTATCCAATCTATAGTACGCTTAATTCCTTCGCTGAAGGAAACTTCCGGAGAAAAGCCTGTGTCACTTTTAAGTGCATAAATGTCAAATTCATTATAAGAAAGGCTTATTCCTCCGAAGGGAATCTCACCCAATCCAATTACTATGTTAGAATCGACGCAATCCCTCATTTCAATCAAGAATTCTCTCAATGGTTTAGGGTCTAAGCTCCCAATATAATACGTTTTGTTAGTTTTACCCTTTTCCCCCAGCGAAACAAAAGCTTTAGCAGCATCTGATATATATATAAAGTCATATAATTGTTTCCCTTCAGAAAAAGAACAGTGCTCACCTTTAAGCATTTTTCGAATGCTTGTGTTTATTAATCTCGGGCTCAATTCACCTGGACCATAAATATTTGATATGACCGCACGAATGTAATCTATTCCATAGGATCCGGAAATCGTTCTTGCCATATAATCAGCTGCTATTTTGGCACTACAGTAGAGAGAATTGATTTCGGGGGTGGTTTCCGTCTCCATTAACGCCTGTATTTCGTATTCCATAATACTTGAAGCAAAAATAAATCTTTTGCACCCCATTTCTGAACAAGCCATAACCGTATCACATGTATATTGAACATTTTTAACCTGTACATCAGAGTTACCGCGAAGAGGACCAGCACTTCCCACCCAAGCAAAATGGAAAAGTGCATCAATATCTCTATCAAGGATAATATCTCCAAGTTTTCTAAAATTAGACAAATCGCAATATACAATTTTAAGATTATCCACACATGCTATAGATGAAATATTCTCCTCTTCATCCCTGATTACCGCAATTACTTCGATTCCTTTTTCGGAGAGCTCTTTGCATACAGCAGATCCGACGAATCCATTTGCTCCTGTCACAATTACTTTTTTCATCATTCTCCTACCGCTTCGATTATCACCTTAGCCATATAGTCAATCATATCATCCGTCATCCCCGGATATACGCCGACCCAAAAAGTATTATTCATAATATAATCCGTAACCTCCAGCCCCCCCGAAACTCTGTATTTATCTGTCCCACGAATTTGATTAAAGCATGGATGTTTAATAAGATTTCCTGAAAAAAGAAGTCTCGTTTGAATATTATGTTTCTCAATATACTTTGTAACTTCATTTCTTGACAAACCACTATTAGATTTCACAGATATTAAGAATCCAAACCATGAAGGTTCTGAGTTCTCAGCACTTTCAGGGAGAATCAGTTTATCACTCACTGGGGTCAGAGCCTCTTTCAGTCTTGACCAATTATGCCTTCTTCGTTTTATAAAATCCGGGAATTTTTTTAGTTGTTCGCATCCAATTGCCGCTTGCATATCTGTCGCTTTAAGATTATATCCAAAATGACTATAAACATATTTATGATCGTATCCATAGGGTAATTCACCGTACTCGCCATCAAAACGATGACCACAGAAATTATCACGCCCACTTGGACAAATGCAATCTCTTCCCCAATCTCTAAATGATAATATAATACGATGAAGTAAGGGATTGTTCGTATAGACAGCGCCACCTTCTCCCATAGTCATATGATGAGGAGGATAAAATGAACTGGTGCCTATATCTCCCCAAGTTCCAGAATATCTAACTTCACCATCGATTTCATATTTAGTTCCTAATGCATCACAGTTATCTTCAACAAGCCAAAGGTTGTGCTTTTGACAAAACTCTTTTACTTTTTTTATATCAAAAGGATTTCCAAGGGTGTGTGCAATCATCACCGCTTTAGTCTTAGAACTAAATGCATCCTCAAGTTTAGTAACATCTATATTGTACTGAGGGACCGTAACATCCACAAATACCGGAACCGCTCCATAATTAATTATTGGAGTAACAGTTGTAGGAAAACCACAAGCTACTGTAATAACCTCATCGCCAGGTTTAATTTGCCTGTCTCCCAATTCAGGGGCAGTTAATGTCATAAAAGCTACGAGATTTGCGGAGGATCCCGAATTTACTAAATGAGCATATTTAACTCCTATCCATGAAGCAAAATCTTTTTCAAAAGCATCAGAAAAGCGACCAGTTGTAAGCCAAAAATCAAGCATGGCATCTGTTAATGCCTGCATTTCTTTTTCATCAAAAACTCGAGAGGCATAAGAAATTCTATCTCCAGGTTTGAAAGTAGTTTTATTCTCTTTAAAATCATGATAATATTCAGCAACAAGTGATTTTATCTCATTTCTTGCTTCTTCTTCATTGTTCCAACTCATCGCATATTCTCCTACAGTTTATTCATCAAAATTGATTTAATTTGATTCATTACTATTTAATGCAACCGTTATACAGAAAGGTATTCATCAATCTGTTTATCCATGCACTTTCTGACATCACCGCCTGCTTCCCAGTTTTTTGTCCACTGAACTACTTTCTGTATAGCAGTGTCCAAATCCCAATGTGGGCTCCAATCGAATGTAGATTTAATTTTAGAACAATCTAATTTTAGGAAATTTGCTTCATGCGGGCCATCATCACTTTTGTTAATCCATTTCAAGCCATCACCCCAGTATTTCACAAAAGTATCAACAAGAGCTCCGGTTTGAAAACAATCTTTATCATCAGGACCTACATTATAGTATCCAGCATACTTTAAGTCATCAAATTGTTTAGCCGCAATCATAAGATAAGCACATACAGGTTCCAAAACATGCTGATATGGACGGGTTGAATATGGATGACGAACAATTATATCCTCTTTATTAAGTGCTGCCCTTACGCAATCAGGTATTATTCTATCCGTCGCAAAATCCCCTCCGCCAATTACATTTCCGGCACGAGCTGTTGAAATTGCAATATTTCTGTCATCAAAAAAACTATTTTTATAACAATGCGTCACCAATTCTGAGCAAGATTTTGAATTAGAATAAGGATCATATCCGTCTAAAGGCTCATTTTCACGATACCCCCACATCCACTCTTTGTTTTCATAAACCTTATCTGTTGTCACATTAAGAAAAGATTTTACACAATCGTTTAACCTAACACATTCAAGAATATTAACTGTGCCCATAACATTTGTTTCATAGGTTCCTACCGGTTCATCATAGCTTTTTCTAACAAGAGGCTGAGCAGCCATATGAATTACCAACTCCGGTTGATATTCATCAAAAACCATCTTGAGATGAGATAAATCCCGAACGTCGCCTTTAATATGGGTTATTTGGCTTTTAATACCACAATAATCAAACAATCTCGCTTCTGTTTTGCTGCACGAAGAATAGCCCACAACATCAGCCCCAACATTCTTCAAAACAACACTCATCCAAGAGCCTTTAAATCCTGTATGCCCTGTGAGGAGTATTCTTTTCCCTTTATAAAAATCTAAATTCATTTTTTTACCCATATATTTCTTTCTAAGATTTTCACTTCACGTAATATCCAAAACGATAATATACGATTGAATCATCTCTTGATTCTATCAATCAATTTTATAGGATGAACAAAAAAACTAATTAATCTTTTTATCCGATAACAATATATTAGCATTCGAGCATTATATTTTATTTCTGATTTTTCAGATCTATAATCCTCCAATTCCGGTATAGACTCATTAATGCTTTGAATTATTTTTTTCGTACTAAACCTTTCATAAAGCAATTTCTGAGCATTTTCCACGCATTTTCTCCTAAGGTCGGATTCATTTATCACTTTCATTATCGTGGAAGCCCAGTCTCTTACACTGTTATTTGTTAGAAATCCGTTCTCACCATCCTTTATAATCATTGTATAAGGTTCACAATTAGAATAAATCCCGACAACTCCTAACTTAGTATATTCAAAAAATTTATTATAGAATTTACATTTTCCAAATTGTGAATCTTCAACTACAGCCAGGCCTATTTGAGTCCCCTCTTCAACCAAATAATTCCTATAAGCATCCACATCATCGAACCATTCTGTAGTCTTTATGAAGGGAGCAGCGTTATCTAGTGATGTATTTTTATAACCAACAAATATCACTTCGATTTTATTATAATTCGAATACAACAAATCAAGAGCTGGAAGGATATACCTTAAAACAACGGATTCATGAGAAGGAGATCCAGCAAAGACAATTTTTACATTTTCACTCTCATTAGTATATTTTTGAACTTCATTCCACGGATCCAATACAATTGCATCGACACATTTCGTATCCTTTGAAATATAAGGAGCACACCTCTCAAGTATTCTTTTATTTGACCCCCAAAGAATATCTATATGTTCAAAACAATCTATTAAATAAGAGTAGTAATCACTTTGCGAGCCGTATAAAGACAGCAAATCGTCGTCCAAATACAAGACACACTGTTTACCATTTTTTTTAGCCTTAATGATGATTCGAGAAAGAAAAAAATCTGCACCTCTAACAGCTATAAGAGTATCAGACCAATTAATATCTTCTGACGATAAGGATAGTACTTCTTTAGCTCTTACTTCTACCTTTCTAATCTTGGCATATTCATCCATTAAACGTATAAGTATTTCAGCAGTAGTAGTCTTTCCGGCATATACTATTAGTAGTTTAGACTTAAGTCCTTCCATAAAGCATTAATCCATCCATATCTTCCAGGGTGCATTTCCTTTTTCCCAAAGGGCTTCAATTTGTTGCTTTTCTCTAAGAGTATCCATACATTGCCAATAACCTCTATGTGTATATCCAACCAATTCTTTGGCCTCAACAAGTCTTTCCATCGGCCCTTTCTCAAATGGTTCATCATCGCCTTCTAAATAATCAAATATTGAAGGTTCCATAACCATAAATCCTATATTGATTAAATCTCCATCAGAATTAGATTTCTCTCTAAATGCATTTATAATCCCGTTATTTAATACTTCGACCACCCCTTTATTTTGCCCAAAATTATACATAGACATCGTTCCTATCTTGCCCATGCGCTTATGATACTCAAGAAGATCAGAAATATTAATGTTTCCAACCGCATCACCATACGTAAGCATAAACGTCTCATTTCCAACATATTCTTTAATACGTTTTACTCTTCCACCGGTTTGCGTATGTAATCCGGTATCAACAACGGTCACCTTCCAACCCTCTGTGTGTTTTTTGTGGACTATAATTTCAGAGTTATCAGATGAATAATCAAATGTAATATCAGAAGTATGCAAATAATAATCAGCAAACCATTCTTTAATAACGTGCTGTTTGTATCCTGCGCAAATAATAAATTCATTAAAACCATATGCGCTATATATCTTCATGATATGCCATATAATAGGCATTCCACCTATCTCAATCATAGGTTTAGGTTTGAACTCTGACTCCTCAGATATTCGTGTGCCAAATCCACCAGCCAAAATCACCACTTTCATTTTATATTCTCTCCCCTTGTTCTTACATTAAACCTTTCCTGTTCGACAACAATTGGATGATTCATGGTCCGTATATTTATATTTAAAATATACTCTCCCATAATTCCCATAAACATTAAGATAGTACCTCCGAGAAGATATACCCCAAAAAGAATAGCAGCGTTTCCAATAGGATATTGAACAAGTCCAAACAATTTTAATAAAAAAGTCACAACAGCCACTACTACGCTAATGAAAGAAACAAAAAAGCCCAAAAATACTGATATTCTCATAAGGGCTTTTGAATATGACGTTATTCCCAACATTGCCAAATCATATAATCCCATAAATTTGAAAGCTGATTTTCCACGCTCTCTTTTTTTCTGTTCATAAAACACCTTTTGACATTCCGGTGCCAATTCCGCAATAATCCCTCTGAGATATGGCATTGGATCATTCACTTTAGATAATACATCCAAGACGCTTCTATCATATAGTCCAAAGCCTGTAAATTGTTCTATATGGCCAACGCTTGAAATCTTTTTCATTAATTTGTAATAGATTTTTCTACACAAATAGACTATTTTGTTTTCTTTGCTTCTATTCTTTATTCCGACAACAACCTTATGCCCCTTTTCCCATTGCTCTACAAACTGTACAATAGTTTCCGGGGGGGTCTTGCATATCAGCAAAAAGCAACACGGCGCAATCTCCATCTGCCTGAGTCAGCCCATAGAAAGTAGACTTTGAGAATCCAAAATTTTTAACATAAAAAATATATTGTACTTTCTTGTTATGATTAGCAATTTCTCTTATCACATCTCTTGTAGAATCTTTTGAACAGTTATCACAAAATAAAATTCTATAATCATAACTTCCAAGTTGGTTCCTAAATAAATCATCAATCCGATCACACAAAATAGCAATATTGTCTTCCTCGTTATATGTCGGAACCACTATACTTACTACTTTCATTCATTCACCTCTAACCAATCAAGCTGAAATTGAAAAGTTGATTACAAACAAAGCCAATATAAAAAAAGCTTGAACAGGATATAACTTGCTAGATCTGTTGAAATAAGAGTTGTCACATAAGGTAATAGGTTCCGGAATTAGATGATAAGCCACCATATAGTAACACCATAAATACAAAGGCAAAAAATATCTCCATTCAATATGAGTGAACATCTGAGGAAAAGCTATAAAAACAAGCATAAATAAAAATATACACCTCTCTCTTTTCTTGTTTTCGCCAACAAAAAATAATAAAAAGAGAGCGCTCGCTATAATCATATAATTCTCAAATGAAAAAAGAATTCCACGACTTTCCCGCCACTCTATTTCTCCCATAGGATATACAAAAGATGTTTTTACATCAAATGCAATGAAAAATTTTTTCACCAGATACACCATAGTGTCCATGGGACTGCTCGCATAAACATCTAGAATTTGTGGAATCGATAGATATTCGCCAGGATCATTATACAATTGAGTTTTTATTGATAATTGTTGAGCATCAGTCTCTTGAAATGGATACCATATATACGACTGGCGCAATGTATAGTTTGCCCCATATATAGTTAAACTTGTATCTTTTACAAGGCCTGGAACAGGCCAGCTCCCTTCGTAATCATATGGCAGCACACCTATATGACCATTTAAATAATTGATTTGAGCTTGAGGAAGAGACACCAAAAAAAAGGCAGTTGCCGCGCATATCAATCCCAACAAATACTGTTTGGGTTTTTTGCGTGAAATTCTCTGACGAACATAAGCAAGCACTATAACGCCAACCCCTATTCCTCCGAGTAAAGCGGTTATATATGTCATCCTATAGCTGCATGTAATATAACTAAAGGCTCCAAATTTAAGTGCAAAGCCCAATTTAGACTTAATCAAAAATTCAAACAAATACAGGCAAGTTCCAGTAAAAAAGAATAATGCGAAAACATCTGATAAAACACTAGAAAGCATTCCGTTCCAAAACATTAAGAATAGTACAAGTGATGAAATAACTGAAACAATTGGAGGTTTTTTGGTGTTTAACAATGTATATATTCGAGGCAAATATACCCCGAAAAGAATAGATAATACAAACGAAGGAAAAAACAGAAAAACATAAATTGGTTTAATACTGACTATATCCCCTACCAATTTAGAAATTGTAGGAAAAACATTCCCCCAATATCCTCTAGGAGCAAATATCCATGAGGCAATTTCTTCAAAGTCAAGTCCTTTATTACTTATAAGTGGCATCCAATAATACATTTGATCCCCATATTCACCGGAATATGAAACCCCTATACTCGCTTGAAATATGGAGTATAAATATAAAGCAGGAAAAAAAAGCCACCACCATTTAGTATTATATTCACGAAGCAAAAAACATTCTTTATCAAATTGATACACGTTTATAAATTCAACTAATAATAAAAGCAGCAAGAATACAGCTAAATATATTGTAAAGTAAAACAGAATCTTATGAAGCAATGGGCCTTTCTCTTGTTCAAACGGAAATACATTTATAATATATTCATCCTCAGTCTCGCTTGATAAATTTATATATTGGTGATTTTCCCCACAACTCACATCTACAACCGCTCCATATGCATTTCTAACAAATGAAATATAGGAGTTGTAGTAGGCTTTAGCGGATAGTCTTAGACTCTCGAAATTTTCTGAAGCAGCAATAATATTACCTCCATTTATCAATCCGCCATCCAACTCTCCGGATAGCAACTCACCAAATAACGAGGTTTTCCCACCATCATCAATAAATATCAGCATTCCAGGGTCAACAATCGATATTTCAACATTCTTTGTTGGAATAAGATCATCAACCACTTTGTTTACATGTGTCTTGAATGCACAAGTTATCATTGCCGAAATAAGCATTATAGATACAATAAATAACAAATTATAATCTTTTTTTCTCAAGATACTAAAAGAGTCTTGGCCTTTAAACCCAAAAGTATGCTTATTTCCGAACTGTAGTAATGCAAATAACAACGTAGTCCATGTCGAAACCACCCCAAAATAGTACTTTGGATAATCGATTATAAAATCATGAACCGCTATGTTGCTCAGAGAAAAACATATTAGTATTTCAATTGCTATATAGAACCATTTTTTCAACATCCTAATGCTTTTTTTATCAAAAGAATTATTCATCTTTTTCACAATCATATCCCCTTAAAGGCAACACATTCATCCATATATATCATCAAAAATCTAATACTTCCACAAACGATTCGTGAATGTAAAAAGCAATACATATAATCGTGGATTGCTCATAATTCCAGCTATTTTTACCTTATGCAAAAATATCTGCAGAAGCAAACATTTCTTAAAGGACATTCAACAAGTTAATCCAATTGATAATCCGGCATTTTTTGGATAGAAAACAAAAGCACACCAGCAACATATATAATAAGCATAGCGATAACCCTTGAAAGTGAAAACGAAATTGCACTAGCATTTATAATCGCCTCAGATACACTTGCGCTATTATAGGTAGAAATGCCTATATATCCTGAAACTCTCCGGTTTATTGTCGCTATGTAAGTCTTGCCTTCTTTAATGAAAGGAATCATTTGAATAACACCTTTCGAATCAGTATAGTAGAAACTAGGCGAACATGGCTCACTTGTAACAATCACAATATTGTATATTTTTTTCTCACCTTGCAAGTCAATAAGCCATTGAATATTTGTCCCATCATAGTCTTCATTCGGAATCAATCGACTGTTTAATTCTAACGAATAACTTTCATCAGAAATAATAGAAATAATGTTAGGTAAATTAAACACAAACACTTCTATTGCAAGCGAGAATATGATCAATATTATTATTTTCTTCATGTAAGTGCCTTTTAACATAATTAATTATTTTAAAATATCTTGCATAATCGCTATAAATTCATAAGGGTTCTAAATTACATATTATCATTTTGAAAACAAACTTTTTAATTTCAAAGTGATGAATTTAAGTAAACTAGTATTATATAAATCTTGGATTATTTTATTCATTTTATCAATTTGTGTATTTAATCTTTCATTTTCAATTGAAAGTGCTTCAATCTCTCGTGCAGATATTTTTAGTCTCGTATCAACATCTCTTTTCAGATCTTCAAAATCATTAGCCAATTGGGATATTTCCTTTTCCTTCTTCAAATTTTCATCAGTCCATAATGAGTAGACCGTTTTTCTACTCACTTTACAATTCGCCCAGGTTTTTTTTAATTGATTAAGAGGAAGTTTAGCAACAATTTCATTTCTTATACTCATAAAATTTGCTTTTTCATTTTCATCAATCTTTTTGCCATCTTTCTTTATTACTAGTGTATATACAATCATATTGCATATGTTATTTAAATTTTGACGCAAAACCGTTTTAATTTCATCCGGAACATCATTATATTCCTCAAAATATATGTATTCCATATCTATAGTCCGAATATCAATTTCACTATCACTATTATCAGACATAGACAGTCCCCACGTTCCATATAACGAAGGCAACTCTAACTCTTCCTGTCGAGTCAAAAACTCTTTGGATTTGGTGAAGAATCGAAATGTATGCTCATTAAATTGCAATTTATGATAATGGTTTCCTAGATTACCATAATTATTAAAATATGGAACTATAATTATACATATTGCATTATTTTTACAAATACGCCATATTTCACTCATCACATGATCTATCGAATCCAAATGTTCTATCGCATGAGAGGAATAAATTACATCAACGCTATTGTCATTGAACGGTAGCCTTTTATTCATGTCTGCAACTATGTCGACACCCTCAAGGTCAAATCTGTCC
>Ga0255347_1008079_pt1 | contig 10696 bp, 12 predicted proteins | sample wastewater_treat_2_FD_192479 | JGI IMG/M metagenome (GOLD analysis project Ga0255347, IMG submission 192479) | Wastewater microbial communities from Lulu Island WWTP, Vancouver, Canada - plant24 | ecosystem: Engineered > WWTP > Wastewater > Unclassified | place: Canada: Vancouver, British...
AAGAGATTCTGAGGCTCAGTGATCTTGGAATCAGCAACTCGCAGATTGCTGCGGCTCTTGGGTGTTCGCGAACCACGGTAATCGCCGTGCTTCAAAAGGCTGGGGAGAAAGACTTAACATGGAAAAGAACATCCACCGCAACGAATACCGAACTTGCAAAACTCCTGTTCCCAAGCGAGGGCGGCACCCCCGGGTATAGGAAGCCGGATTATGAATATGTCCATCGTGAGATGGCAAAAAGCGGCATGACGCTGCAACTTCTATGGTTTGAATACTGTGACAAATGCACGGAAAGCGGCGACATTCCGTATCAACTCACTCAGTTCAAGAAGTATTACCGGGACTTTGTCGTGCAGACCAAGGCGACCATGCACATAAATCGCCGCCCTGGTGAGCTGCTGGAAGTAGACTGGGCTGGGCAGACGGCAGGCATCATAGACACCGACACCGGCGAGATTATCCCGGCATACATATTTGTCGCGGCACTGCCATACAGCGGCTATGCTTACGTGGAGGCGTTTCTCACACAGAATCAGGAAAGCTGGATAACCGCGCATGTTAACGCCTATGCCTTTTTTAGCGGCAGCACACGGATATTGGTGCCCGACAACCTCAAGACCGGGGTTGAAAAGGTTACCAGATCTGAAACGCTCATCAACAAGACCTATCAGGAAATGGCTCAGCACTATGACACTGCCGTTATTCCGGCAAGAGTAAGGACTCCAAAAGATAAGGCCACTGTCGAGGGCTCCGTGGGCATCGTTTCAACATGGATACTTGCGGCAATACGCAATCAGCAATTTCTGTCACTGAGGGAGCTTAATCTCGCTATCCGCGAAAAGCTGCACGACTTTAATCACAAGCCGTTTCAGAAGAAGGATGGCAGCCGTGCGTCCATGTTTGCTGAGGAAAGGCTGTTTTTACAGCCGCTGCCGCAGCATCCGTTTGAGCTGGCCACATGGAAGGTCGCCACAGTTCAATACAATTATCACATCAGTGTGGACGGCCAGAACTACTCGGTTCCGTTTGAATATATCAAATGCAAGGTGGACGTCCGTGTCACTAAAAATACGGTTGAAGTCTTTTCAGAGGGCGAACGTATTTGCTCCCATGCCCGGCTGCACGGCAGGCAGAATCAATACAGCACGCTCGAATCTCATATGCCGCCAAATCATCAGAAATATCTGCAATGGAACGGTGACCGTTTTAGGTCGTGGGCAGTTAAAATCGGAACCCATGCTGCCACTGTAGTCGAGGTGTTCCTCACTGCTCATAAAATCGAGCAGCAGGGCTACAAGGCTTGCATGGCGCTCCTGAAGCTGGCGGACAAATACACACCCCAGCGCCTGGAGAATGCCTGCGCTAAGGCTCTGTCGTACACGCCGCGTCCCAATTACAAAAGCATCTCTACAATTTTAAGCTCAGGTCAGGACAAGGCCGCACCTGCGCCTGCCGTCTCAAAGGCCAACGAATACGGCTTTGTTCGCGGCGCCGGATATTACGCGGGAGGTGCTGACGATGCTGAGTAACAACACGGTTGGCAAGCTCCATGAAATGAAGCTGAGCGTTATGGCTAAGGCCTTTCGTGAACAGCTTGACGGCGAAAACGTCAGTGATCTCTCCTTTGAGGAACGCTTCGGCCTACTCGTTGACGCGGAATGGGCAGCAAGGAAAACTAACCGTCTTAAACGTCTGATCCATAACGCGGGCTATGAGATTCCCGGCGCCTGTATTGAAGACATTGAGTACCATCCCGACCGCAAACTGGATAAAGCTCAAATAGCGCGGCTTGCGACCTGTAAGTACATTGAGGAGCACCATAACATTGTCATTCTCGGGGCTACAGGTAACGGTAAAACCTACCTGTCCAACGCTTTCGGCATGGCGGCAAGCCGCAATTTTTACACGGTCAGATATATCCGACTGCCGGAGCTTTTAGGTGAACTCGCCATCGCGCGCGGCGAAGGGCGTTACCAGAAGGTCGTCAAGCAATACAAGCAGGCCAAGCTCCTTATCCTCGACGAATGGCTGCTTTTCCCCATCAGTGAATCCGATGCCCGGGATATCCTGGATATCGTCAACGCTCGCCACAAGCGTGCTTCCACCATCTTCTGCTCCCAGTTCGCGCCGGAGGGCTGGTATCACAAAATCGGTGAGCCGGCTGTAGCTGACGCTATCTGTGACCGCATCGTTCATGATTCATACACCATTCTCATTGACGGTGACGGGATGAGAAAGCGGAAAGGTATCGTGGAAGTGTAAGCCTACGGCATCGGGCTCTGCCCGAACCCGAGGTTTATCGCTTTGGTTTTCCAAAGAGAGTGGTGTTATGCACAATCAAAAGAAAAGAGCGACGCCGGAAGCATCACTCTCTTTGCTAAACCTCGTCTGGCGCTCGGTTTGCTCCTCAGCATTGACCTATCCTCCACAACGAGTAAAAGCAATTTGAGCGTACGCTATTACTTGGTTCGTGTCAATGTACAACCTCGACGACGGTACTGTCCAATTTCGCCGCCGCGACTGTCCAATCTGAGCGACGCGGGTGTTCAACCAAAAACGACGCGAGTGTTCAACCCGTCCGACATATGCAAACTAAACACGAAAAAGAGAAAGCGTTGGAATCCATGAATAATGAAGAGATAGATCATCTGATTTCCACAAGCAATAATACCTATGGAAAGATTTTCTATTCCTCTTTCAAGAAGTAACTTCGCTATAAGTCGCTTCGTAAGTGACCATTCATGGACGGATCAATGCTATCCTGAAGGAAAGAACCCATTCAGAAGGTAAGGACTAGGAACTATGAGCACGATTGAAATCAGAAAAGTCAGCATTACTGACCTGGATACGGATGCGATTGTCAACGCCGCCAATGATGGCCTTTGGGCTGGCGGCGGTGTTTGCGGTGCTATTTTCAAAGCAGCTGGGTATGAACAGTTGCAGGAAGCCTGCAATAAGATCGGTCATTGTGACACTGGTTCAGCCGTTATCACGCCCGGCTTTAACCTGAAAGCCAAATTCATTATCCATGCAGTCGGTCCCAGATGGAAAGACGGTAAGCACAAGGAGCCAGAGCAGCTTTATGGAGCATATTATAAGTCGCTCGAACTGGCAGCTACCAATAGCTGCCGGTCCATTGGATTTCCGCTAATCTCTGCCGGTATCTTTGGCTATCCCGTACAGGGTGCCTGGTACCAGGCATTCGACGCATGCAGAGATTATCTTGATCAGCATAAAGATGTATCCCTGGATATCGTGTTTGCTGTACTGAACGACGAGATCATTGAGGTCGGCCACAAGGCTCTGCTGGGAAGCGGTGCTTCTCGTTACAAGATTGCGGATAGAAACGACTGGACAAGGCTTGATATGCCGGAGCAGCACGATACTTTTGTCTTCCAGCGACCGTTTACAGCGCAGCAGATGGCGGCGCTTCGTCGTGGCAACATTCCTCAGGAAATGGAAGACAAATGGTTCTGGTTTATGGAGTGCGATACGCTCTTCGCGCACCGCAGCTGGACAGGCATTTGCATTTATCGGATTGATTTCAAGCCTGATAATAAGCATGTTGTGACGGTAAACCGGGATCCGGAGCAATATAAATGCACAAGTACAGAGGAGGACGCTCAGCAGCTGAACAATCTGCTGAACTGGTGGACTCAGGACAGCTATGATTACTATCATGAATGGCTTGCCGAGACCGTAGATACGCTCAAAAAGACAGGAAAGATCCCGGACAAGCTTAAGGTGTCCGGTCAGGAAGTGGATGCATATTTCTTCCACAGGCCGGAGGAACCGCACGGCTATCTGAGCAATTGGTATACATCGCCCTTTGATCTGGATGGAATGCACTTCTCTTCTGTCGAACAGTACATCATGTATCGGAAATGCGTGATCTTTGGAGATGAGAACTCTGCCAAGGCCGTGCTGGCGACGGAAGATACGGCAACACAGCAGGCCATTGGCCGCAAGGCAGCTGGGTATATCGGCTCCGTATGGGCTGGAATGCGACAGATGGTTGTGTTCCGTGGCCTGATGGCTAAATTCAGACAGAATGAAGATCTGAAACAGAAGCTCCTGGATACTGGGGATGCATATCTTGTAGAGTGCGCGGGATCAGATAAGATCTGGGCCTGCGGGATCCGGTTAAATGATGACAAGCGTTTTGATGCGGCAAATTGGACCGGTGATAACATTCTCGGATTTGCGCTGATGGAAGTCAGAGAAATGCTTAGAGAGGCAGTAGAGTGAGTAAGAAAGCTCGATGGATTCAGCATACACATATCTTCCGCAAGGATGAGTATGAATGCTCAGCCTGTGGTTACTACGCCGACAAGCCATATGTCACCTGCCCGAACTGCGGTACTCCGATGAAGGGCTCAAAATATGATCCTTCCTGGGTAGATGAGATGGAAATGATTGACGCCATATTTGACGATTGATTGCTACATGTTCTAATAACAAGAGGCCTGGAGCCATAAACTCCAAGGTCTCTTTTTCTACGTTGACGCAAAAACGCGTCAACATGGTTTAATGCCTCTGAAACAGCTTTGTAACCTATTGCGTTTTCGGTTTTTCTGTGTATAATGGCTATCGTAAGCAATCCGCTTCCAATAGAACAAGAAATGAGGTATTGAATATGCGCAGCAAGAGCACAGAGCTCATGGAGCAGATCAGTAACTATATCGGAGATTATTACAGGCAGCATCATTCAACGCCTACCACACGGGAGATCGCCTCTGCGGTTGGACTCTCTCCTGCCGCCGGATATAAATATCTTGTGGAGATGGATAAACGGGGGATGATGTCGTACGAGAATGGTGAGATCACAAACCTTCCCAAGATCAGCAAGACGCCGACAGGATACTTCTCTGCCCCTCTGGTCGGCAGCATCCGATGCGGCGATCCGGAGAGAGAGGAAGCAGAAGTCGAGATGTATGTCAGTCTTCCGGAAGCCCTTTTCGGTAAAGGCGAGTTCTATCTCCTCCGGGCTGCCGGTGACTCCATGGAGGATGAAGACATCTGCGATGGGGATCTTGTCCTGATCCGGAAGCAGCCGAACTGCGAGGTCAGCGATATCGTTGTCGCCCTGGACGAGAACGGCGAGAATACGCTGAAGGTCTACGGTGGTATTGATAAGAGAACCAAGAAAGTGATCCTCAGATACGCCAATGAAGCGGTATATCCCGGCAAGAGGATTCTGGTCAACGAGCTGACGGTGCAGGGCGTCGCTAAGCACGTCATCAAGGCCCTGTGATGAAAATGGATGGGAGGTGATTCGTGTGGGAACAACAGATGTGAAATGCCCGGAATGCGGGACCATGAATTACAGCCTCTACCTGGAAGAAACGGAAGGCTTCATGGAATGCAGCTGCTGCGGCTGCACGGTACACCTGCAGAAAGAACGGGTTTCGGTACTTCCCGGCGATAAGCATATTCGCTGGCAGATCCATAAGACCTGGCCGGTCATCCGCCAGGCAGTCTGATTTGCTTTTTAGCTTGCCGTAAGGCTTTATTCAAGGAGGACGAAGTTGAATAAGGTTTATGTCCAGGTGGACAGCGAGCGGCTGGAAAGCGGCGAAGTTGTCCCCTTAACCATCTCATGGCAGGATGGGCGGATCTGGAACATCGACCGGGTGATCCACTCCTGCCGTTCACTGGATGGAGAGTTTGAAGGAATTCGCTACACGGTAATTATCGGTAGTGCGGAAAAATACATTTACAGAGCTGGTCACGCATGGTACGTGATGGCTTGACAAGGAGGTGTTCCGGTGAAGAGATTCACTTCGAACGACGAGATCGAAAACCTCTGTGAAGCCATGATCAAGGATTTTTTCAAGAGCAAGCACTATACGAATGTGACGTGCGTAGATATTGAAGCCTTTGTCAGGGAGTATCTGGGGGTTCCAATCGTCTATGAAACATTTGCCGAACCGGATCCCGGCAGAGTCGGGTTTCTGTCAGACGGCATGAGACCTTTGCTGGTAAGAAGAGGCAGCAAGGTAGAGCAGGTGGTGTATCCGGCAAGGACTGCCGTGATCGAAAAGTACCTGCTGAGTCCCAAAGAGAGCGCGAGGAAGCGCTTCACTATCGCCCATGAAGGGGCGCACGATGTCCTGGACCGTCATATCCCACTGCAGACGAGTCCCGGGGCGGCATTCCACAGCGAGTATGATCCCGAGATGAGCTACACGACGGACCTGCTGAAGGAAATGCTGAACATCAACGAATGCTTTACCAACCGTGCTGCAGCCTGTCTGCTGATGCCGGGGTTCCTGGTGGCGCGGGTGCTGAAGCGGCACAACGATTCCAGAAAAGTGATCCTGTATGAGAACGGGATACTCTCCCAGGACCAGAAGCTGCTGATCCAGAAGATGGCGGATACGATGGGCGTATCCTACACCGCTTTCTTCAACCGGCTGTCCGAGCTGGATCTGTTTGAACGCAGGCCGGTCGAGGAATACCTGCATTCCGGGCTTCGTTACGGAGGTGAGGCTCATGCAGCAGGTAATTGAACGGCATGTGACTGCCGGGCCGGAACTTGAGCAGAAGCTGGCAGCATCCAGGGCTGGAGCCGCAGGAGAACCGCTTCGCACGATACGCTGCCCGAGCTGCGGATTCTATCTTCTGGATGTGTACGGGCATGGCCATTACTTTATCCGGGTGAAATGCCGGAAATGCAAGTTCGATGATACCATCGATACTGCTCTTTTCCGGACTATGAAGAAAAGACAACGAATCAGGCTGAAGCACTACAGGGACGGGTTATCGAGGATACGGAAGTGATTTATGGAACGGACATATATCTGCATAGATCTGAAGTCCTACTATGCTTCCGTGGAATGTGTACACCGGGGACTGGATCCGCTGAAGGCGAACCTGCTGGTGGCAGATCCTTCCCGGTCCGATCAGACGATCTGTCTGGCCGTCTCTCCTTCCCTGAAGGCAATCGGCGTCCCGTCAAGGCCAAGGCTCTTTGAGGCCAAGCAGGCGATCAGGCTGTACGAGGCCCAGCATCACACCAAGGTCGATTACATCATCGCCGTGCCCAGGATGGCAGAATACGAAAGGATCTCCGCTCAGATCTACGGAATCTATCTCCACTACGTTGCCCAGGAAGACGTGCATGTATACTCCATCGATGAGTGTTTTATCGACTGCACCTCTTATCTGCACGCTTACCGTAAAGAAGCCGAAAGGCAGGGTACCAATCCGGCCCATGTCATGGCCATCACCATGATCCGGGAGGTGCTGAAGACTACCGGCATCACGGCGACGGTCGGAATCGGGACGAACCTGTACCTGGCCAAGGTGGCGATGGATATCGTGGCTAAGAAACAGCCACCCGACAAGGATGGCGTCCGGATCGCGGAGCTGAACGAGGACTCCTACAAGTTCCTTCTTTGGGAACACAGACCGCTGACGGATTTCTGGCAGATCGGCCCCGGCAAGGCCAGACGGCTGCAGAATGCCTGCATGCTGACCATGGGCGATGTCGCCCAGAGATCCCAATGGGATGAAGAATGGTTCTATAAGCAGTTCGGTATTGACGGAGAGATCCTGATCGACCACGCCTGGGGCATCGAGCCGGTCACGATGCAGGATATCAAGTCCTATAAGAGTGAGGGGCACAGCCTTTCCAACGGGCAGGTTCTGCCAAGGCCGTACAAGTATCCGGAGGCCAGACTGGTCTTCCGGGAGATGATCGAAGTGCTCTGTACGGATATGTTTTCCAAGAACCTGGTGACAAAGGGCTGTACCTGGTGGGTATCCTACGACTACAAGAGCATGGAAGCCTGTCCCGATTATGATGGCCCGGTTTCAATAGACTTTTACGGAAGGCTGCATCCGAAGCACAGCAACGGGACTGTAAAGCTACCGACACTGACCAATAACCTTCAGATCATTACGGCACCACTTTTGAAGCAGTTTGATGACAAGACGGACCATCGCCTCCTTTACCGGAGACTTGGCGTTTGCGCAATGGATGTTACAGAGGATATGGGCATTTTTCAGATGAACATGTTTATCGACTACGAAGCATTGGAAAGAGACCGGCGTCTGCAGGGAGCCATGCTGGAGGTGCGCAGGAAGTTCGGCCCCAATGCCGTCTTCAAGGGAATGAATCTCCTTGAAGGCGCAACCACACTGGAACGGAATCAGCAGATCGGAGGTCACAAGGCATAAGTGCCCCTTCCTGCTGATCGGCAGGAGGAGCATGACAATGAGCACAATAGGCGTAATGGCAATGCCGGCCAATTTTCGGTACCGGGAGGTCTTCCTGAAAGGACGGCCAAGGCATGACCGGTATGATCCTTTCCGGATCCGGCATCCGAGCATGGACAGAGGCCACAGGGCGAAGATCTTTTCCCCGTTTGATGCACTTAAAGGCTTCAATGAGGCCGTTGCAGCGAAAGACGTGCTGTATGAGAACAGGATCGAGCTTCTGCAGGAGGATTCCGAGAAACTATCCCGGAGGCTGAACATCCTGCATAACCTGACCTTTAACAGCCATATGGCCAGGGAAAACCGCGTGCAGGTGTCAGTTACATACTATGAGCCATGCAGCGATAAGAACAATGAAGCTTACGGCTTGAGAGGCCAGTACAAAACAATCACTGGCATCTGTTGGAACGTGGATGCCGAGGTGAACCAGACGATCCTGATTGACAGGGCAAAGATCCCACTGGGGAACGTCTTGAAGATCGAAGCTTCCGGAGATCTCTTCCGGGAGGACTGGGATGATCCCTGGAAAAATTGATGGTCCTATAATTTAGGACCAGCAGCATTCGTCATATTTTAAAAACTGAATAATCAATATCGACTTTAAATCGCGCAAGCGGAGCAGCCCCGGGAAACCGGACTGAGAAACTACCAAGCACCGTACGAAGCCGAATCCAAAATGATGGGACAACCATATCCCTTCATGGATTCGATTCGCACGGTGCTTTTTCTTTTGCTCTGCCTGCGCATTTTGCACCTGCTTCTTCCCTTCGTACAGCGTTTGGAGTCACCTGCTCCGGCGAGTAGAAAGGAAAGAAAAATGTATTTCAATCAGGTGGAATTTGGGAAACGACTTCAGGAATGCAGGAAGTCCAGAGGTATCACACAGGAGGCACTTGCAGAGCTGCTGGGTTTTGCCTCTAAGCAACACGTAAGCCGGATGGAACGCGGCATTGAATCATGCTCTCTGGATGTGCTCGTCGAGCTTTCTGGTTTATTACATGTCAGCACAGATTATCTGCTGTTGGGAACGAATCCGGACAAGGAGATTACAAAGGCCCAACTTATCTCTGTGATATCCAAACTGACAGATATTGCCGATCAACTGTAAAAGTAGCCGTACAAGAGCTACCAAAGTAGCCGTGCTGCGGCCACGGCAAAAGAGCCTTTCTTCTCTAAAATATGACTCGTAACAACCGAGTTGTTACAGCAAAGAGAAAGAAAAGCACCTTGACAACTGAATACACATTCATCAGGTACGAACCTGTGAAGAGGAGCTACATCAGCAGCCAACGCGAAGACGGTCGAAAGACCAGAGCGGAAACTGGCCTGTAAGAGCCGGACAGCTCCCGGCACATAAGCGAAGATCCTTCACAGAATAATGAGACTTCCGTCGAAGGACGGCTCGGTGAGAACCACGGAGGGGTAAAACGGCCCATGGACCCGGTAAGCTGCCGGACGCCTGATTGATTTCCCAGGCAGACAAGGGTCTGTGTTTCCGGGGGTGTCGAGGACAAATACGGAAAGATCATAATCGTAATAATCGTCCCCGGTTTGAGGACGTTTTGAGTGGGACAGGCAAGCGCCTGTCCCGTACATATCAGACAAGGAGGAACATGAAATGCCTGAAACGATTATCAGACCATATGAAGAAAAGATGGTCAGCAGCGCTCTTCTGGAGATTCCTCGCAATACATACCAGAGGGGCCTGAATCCTGAGAGAGTAAAAAGGATCTCTCATTCCTTTGACGAAAGGATCGCCAATGAACCGAAAGTTAGCCTGCGCGATGGCCACTACTTCATATTCGACGGCCAGCACATCGTGGCTGCCAGAGTGGATCACAACAGAGGTACGGAGCTCCCGATTCGATGCAAGGTGTATTCGGATCTCACAGAGCAGGATGAAGCAAAGCTTTTTGCAAACCAGACCGGCTTCGGTGTACCGCCCAGCATCGGGATGAAACTGAGAGCTCTGGTATTCGCTGGAGATCCGGAAGCGGTGAGTTTTCTGAGAGCAAATGAAGAAATCGGGCTGAAAGTCGATTACGGCCAGCATAAAGGCAGAAATCGTATCGCCTGCATCGCTGCTGCCTTGACAGAGTTTCGAAAGCTTGGACCGGAGAAATACCAGATGGCAATGAAGATGATCCTGGACGGTTGGGATGGTGATCCGGATTCCCTGAGGGCTGAAACAGTAACCGGCGTCTGCAGGTTCGTGGATCTCTATCGCGGAGAGTTTGATCCGAAACGGGCCGTGAAACGGTTCCGCACTGTGGATCCCTTGAAGATCTACCGCGACGGAAAAGCGATGGGAGACAACCTCCCCGGCTATAAGAAGTATCTGTACCAAGTATTACTGATCTACAACGGAGCCAGCAAGAAGGCCGCGCTGCCGATGAAGTTCTGAGGAGGATCCAAATGAGATATCTGTCAAAAGATAAGCCTAATCGCCAGCCGGGTACCGTGAAAAACTGGA
>Ga0255347_1008082_pt1 | contig 10694 bp, 8 predicted proteins | sample wastewater_treat_2_FD_192479 | JGI IMG/M metagenome (GOLD analysis project Ga0255347, IMG submission 192479) | Wastewater microbial communities from Lulu Island WWTP, Vancouver, Canada - plant24 | ecosystem: Engineered > WWTP > Wastewater > Unclassified | place: Canada: Vancouver, British...
GGGGGTGGGGGGGGGGGGGGGGGGGGGAGAGGGGGGGGGGGGGTCTTGGGCGATGGCGATGCCGACGGCAAAGCAGACGATGAGCAACCAGATGAGGGGGAGTGTTTTTTTCATGTGTGGTTTCCTTTGGGTGAGTGCATTTGAAATGGGGGGGTGAGTTGCATGTTTATTCGGAGGTGATTTTTGCGGCGTCCACGAATTGGCCGGCTTCGGTGAGTTCGGTTTTGAATTTTTCGAGGATTTCGTCGGCGGCTTTTGCGGCGGGTGTGTTGGGGTAGGCGGTTTGGATTTCCTGAATGGTGCGGTAGAGGGGTTCCCATTCTTTGAGTTCGGCGTAGCAGTTCATGGCGGCGGTGAGGCCGCGGGGTTCGTTGTTGTGGGAGTAGGGGTAGAAGACGACGAGGGGGAGGTAGGAGAGGAGGGCGTTGTCGTAGTTGCCGAGGGCGAAGTAGGAGTCGCCGAGGGCGAAGAGGAGTTCGGAGAGGAGTTTTTCGTCGTCTTCGGGGAGGAGGATTCCGCCGAGGTATTCGACGGCTTCGAGGGGTTCGCCATTTTTGGCGTATGCGATTCCGGCGCGAATTTGGGCGTTGGTGGCGGGGGGTGTGTTGGGGGCGCGGGTGAGGATGTCGTCGTAGAGGCGTATGGATTCGCGCCAGCGGCTTTGGAGGTCGAGGAGTTGGGCTTTGAGGAGGATGGCTTCGTTGGCGGGGATGCCGGGGATGTCGCGGAGGGATTTGGTTTGGAGGATGAATTTGTCGAGGGCGGCTTGTCCTTTGGAGATGAGGGGGGTGGGGGGATTGGTCATGGTGAGGATTTTTTCGACGTTGGTGAAGAGGGCGGGGGTGGGCATGCGGATTTCCACGATGTCGGCGATGGCGAGACCGACTTGGGGGGCGCGGGTGCCGTCGGAGGTTTTGCGTTCAATCCAGAGGATGTCTTTTTCGCGGCGGTGGATGGAGGCTTCGAAGGTGGCTTGTTTGGTGCGGATGGGCCAGGGGCCGAGTTGGGCGGCGGCGGGGTGGGTGAGGGTGGTCAGGGTTGTGAGGAGGGCGGCGGCGGCGATGGCGCCGTTTTTCCACGGTGTGGAAAAGTTTTTTCCACAGTGTGGAAAATTTTGACGGGGGGCGGGGCGTGGGGGCGGGTTTTTTCCATGGTGTGGAAAATATGTTTCCATGGCGTGGAAAAATGGGAAAAAACTTTTCCATAGCGTGGAAAATGTTTGCGGGGGGCGGGTTTTCATGGGGTGGCGCCTCCTGATAGGGCGGCGATGCGCTGGCGGGCGTGGGCGGCGGCGGCGCTGCCGGGGGCGTGGGGGCTTTCGAGGAATTCGCGGTAGGTGTTGATGGCGGCGGTTTTGTCGCCGAGTTTTTCAAAGCAGTCGCCGCTGCGGAGGTAGGCGCTGATGACGGCTTTTTTGTAGGCGCCGTAGAGGACGTAGACGCGTTGGTAGTAGGCGATGGCTTGGGCGTATTCTTTTTGGCTTTCGTGGCAGGCGGCGATGCCGAGGAGGGCTTCGGGTTTGAGGCGGCGGGGGGCGGCGCGGTTGGCGAGGATGGCGTTGTAGTCGGCGATGGCTTCGCCGCCGCGGTTGAGGTTGCGGAGGGCTTCGGCGCGGATGAAGGTGGCGTCTATGACGATGCTGATTTCGGCGGCGTTGTCGAGGACGGATTGGGCGTAGATGAGGGCGGTGTCGTATTCTTTGGCGGTGAGGGCTTGTTCGGCGAGGAGGGCTTGGGCGGCGGGGACGTGGCGGGAGTCGGGGTATTTTTCGAGGAGGAGTTCGATGTTGGGGATGCCGGTGGAGGGCATGCCGTTTTCAATCCAGGAGCGGCCGAGCCATAGGAGGGTTTCGGGGCCGAGGTAGTCGGATTTGAAGCGTCCGGCGAAGATGGCGAGCTGGCGGGCTTGTTCGTCGGGGGGGGTGATTTGGGCTTGTGCCCAGGCGAGGCGGGCGGCGAGGGTGAGGCGCTGGGTGGAAAGGGCTTTGTTGTAGCGGGTTTGGAGTTCCTGGGCGTAGGCGTCGGTGCCGCGGGGGTACATGCCGGAGAGGTCGTCGAGCATGAGGTCGAAGCCTTCCCAGTCGGGGGTGTTGCCGTGGCGCTCAATCATGGTCCAGTAGAGGTCGCGGGCTTGTTCGGGGCGTTTGATTTGGCGGAGGGCCCAGCCGGCGTTGTAGGCGGCGTCAATGATGTTGCCGTCGGCGGGCATGGATTTGATGAATTGGGCGTAGTCTTGCGACATGGCGAGGTAGTCGTTGGTTTCGGCGAGTGCTTTGTAGACGCGGGAGATTTGGGTGAGGGCCATGTAGTAGAAGGGGCCGGCGGCGGGTTCCATGGCGCGGCGGTAGGCGGTTTTGGCGTCTTCGAGTTCGCCGAGGGCGGCGAGGGCGTCGCCGCGCATGATGGCGGCTTCGTGGCGGAAGTAGTGGTTGGGATATTGTTCGAGCCAGGTGGCGACGTCGGCGGCGCAGCGTTCGTAGTCTTCGAGGGCGTAGCGGCAGCAGGCGGCGCGGTAGGTGGCTTCGGGGGCGTAGCGGTTCAGGGGGTTGTTTTTGGCGTATTCGATGAAGAGGGGGAGGGATTCTTCGTATTGGCCGTTGTAGTACATGCTGATGGGGAGCCAGTATTGGACGTCGGGGGCGAGGATGTGGTCGGGGTGTGCGGCGAGCCATGTGCGGAAGAGGGAGATGGCTTCGTCGAAGCGCTCCTGCATGGCGATGGATAGGGCGAGGTAAAACTCGATGCGGGGCATTTGCGTGTGTTCGGGGAAGCGCCGCTGGAGTTTGCGCATGGCGATTTCGGCGTCTTCGAATTCTTCGGTGTTGATGAAGGCTTCGGCGCGCAGGAAGGCTACGATGGGGACGTTGGGCCAGCGGTCGGCATAGACGCCAATTTCTTCTTCGTCTTCGAGCCAGGCGGGGGGTTCGCCGGGGGTGGGTTCGTCGGGTTCGATGTCGAACATGCCTTCCACGCCGGTGTCTTTTCCTTTCTTGGCCTTCTTGGACCATGCGCCGAGGCGTTTGGATTTGGCGCGGCGTTCGAGTTGGCGGAGGCGGTCCATGGCGGCGTTGGGGGAGGTGCCGTCGGGGAGGACGGTGGTGTGGCCGTAGATGCGGGCGAGGCCGTTGGCGACGAGTTGCTCGCCGAGGTCTTCCTTGCCGATGCGCACGATGCCGAAGTAGCGCTTTTGCTGGCTGCTGCCGAGGGCGTCTTCCCAGCGGGTCCACACGGTGAGCTTTTTGCCGGAGAGGAGGCGGCGGGTGAAGCGTTCGCTTTGCTGGCCGAGCGGAACGATGCGCGATTCGGAGATGTTGAAATAGCTGGCTTGCTCGCGGTTGCGGTCGCGGAATTGTTCGTTGCTTTCGGGGGAGTCCACGAAGTAGAGGCGAATGATGTCCACTTTGTTGCCGTGGCGGATGTGGAAGCTGTCGCCGTCCATGTAGCCGTCGGCGAGGACGGCGTCTTCCCATTTTTCCCATTTGCCGGCGATGGCATTGGCGGGGCGGGGGGATGCTAGCAGGGCGATGAGGAGGGCGGCGGGGAGGGCGAGGGTCCAGCCGCGCGTGGCGCGGGGGGGGGATGGCAGACACGAGCGGGGGCGGTTCATTCCCATTTCCCCGTTGTGTCGTAGGTGGCGAGGTAGTGGTCGGCCTCAATGGTCAGATCGGTAAAGCGGCGCAGGCGCGAGATGGCGAGAATCAGGTCGAAGTGTCCGGCTTCGCGCACGGCTTCGTCCTGGGCGATGGCCACCACGCGCGTGAAGGCGGTGCGGGCCTCCCAGTAGCGGTCGGTGTTGAAGAAGCAGCGCCCGATGCGGTGGTAGAGGTTGGCGTCGTAGTCGGGGAGGGCGTCGAGTTTGGCAGCCATTTCCCTGGCTTGGGCGAGGTCGCTGGCGAGGCGGCGTTCTTCCTGGAAATGGGAGCGCATGTTGTTGATGGAGACGCGGCTGGATTGCAGTTGCTTCAGTTGGGCTTCGAGGGCCGCCTGATAATTCTGCTGGTGGCGCAGGAGCGCCTGGCGGGACTTGACCCGGCGGTAGGCCTTCAGGGCGATGTCGTATTCTGTGTCGTCAAAGAGGAAGTCGCCAATCTCGAAGGCGAGGAAGTTGCAGTATGTGATGACGGACCAGGTGCGGGGGCGTTTTTCGATGGTTTCGAGCATGTCAACGGCTTCGGTCGCCTTTCCGTTGTCAAATAGCGCGCGTGCGCGGAAGGCGCCGGCCTGACCCCACAGGTAGCTTTCCGGATACAGTCGCATGAAGTCGTCGAAGACGGCGGCGGCTTGTTCGCTACGCTCTTGAATCAGGCGGCAGATGCCGGATTGATAGAGCGCGTCTTCGGCGTAGATGGAGCGCGGATAGGATGTGCGCAATTTTTGGTAGGCGGCGACGGCGGCGTCATACTCCTCCAGTTGCTGTTGGGCGGAGCCGATGCGGAAAATGGCTTCGTCCGCGAATTTCGATTCGGGGAATTGGGTGCTGTATTCCTCGAACGCCTTGATGGCGTCGGCCCAGCGGCTCAGGTTGTAGAGGGCGCAGGCGCGGGCGTACATGGCCAGGTCAATCTGCGTGCGCAACTCCGGCTCCTTGCCGAATACCTTGACGAGTTGCTCCAGGTATTGGACGGAGTTTTCGTAGTCGCCGGAAACAAAGCGGCTCATGCCGCTTTGGAAGAGTGCGGCGGGGGAATCATCGGGGGCGTCTTGCGCTTGCAGCGGTCCGGCGACAAGGGCCAGCCCGCAAACCGCGAGGATGATGGACCAACGCCGTTGGAGTCTAAAAGACATCATGGGCGACACCATACGTTAGATTGTCGCGCCGCGCACCTCTTTTTTTTAGCGTTTGCTTTTACGTTTTACCGCGCGGCGGCAGCCTCCACGGGCGGTCGGCGGTTCGGGGGTGGCCGAGGGCACAAACAACTCGCGGGTGTAGCTACGCACATTGCGGTCTTTGAGGTGGTCAAAAAGCATGGGCATGTCGGAGCCGTAGCTGACGCGCTGGCGGGGGCGGGGGTCTATTTCCGTATAAATCAGGTCATCCACCGCGCGGGCGAGGGCCACCGTTTGGGCCAGCGGCGACACAATCATCGAGTGGCCGAAGAAGGTTGTTCCGGCCGCATCCGCGCCGACGGCGTTGGGGGCGATGTGATAGAGGTGATTTTCATACGCCCGCATCTGGTTGGTGGCCTGGAAAATTTCAAAACTGCGCATCAGAGCCGAAGGCCGGCAAAGAATGCGCGCGCCTTTCACGGCGAGAATGCGCGCAATTTCGGGAAAATCGCCGTCGTAGCAAATGTGGATGCCGATGGGGCCGATTTCCGTTTTGAAGACGGGAAACTTGCTGCCGGGGGTGGTCCAGCCGTTGTTTTCGAGCCGCTCGGTCGGGAACAGATGGGTTTTGCGATAAGCGCCCAGATTGCGTCCGCGGGAATCAATCAGAAACGCGGAGTTGTAAATGATGTCCCGCGTGGGGCCGCGCTCATAGGTCGGCAGCACGCAATGAATCTTCAGCTCGCGGCAGGCTTGCTGAATCGGTTTGAGCAGCGCGGCGTTGCGCGGCAGCATGTCATGCAAATCCTGCGGCGGCATGTTCGGATTGTAGCCCGTGGTGATGGATTCCGGGAAAACCAGCAGCTTGGCGTTGACCTCCTTGGCCGCGCGGCGCAAAAAATGGACGCAACGGTCGAGATTCGCGGCAATATCATTGGGCGCCACGGCAAATTGCGCGGCGGCAACCACCACGCACGGCGGAATGGCGGGATAGGCGGATTTTGATTGGCTCATCGGGTCTCCTCTTTCCATTTTACAATGTTCAGCACTGATTTTGCCGCGAGAATACCTTTTTATTCACGCCGATTCAACAACGGAAGCCGTCGCCCGATTTTTCCGGCACAAGCAACAGCGGGGAAGCGCAAAAAATCGCCGAAAATCCGAAAACATTAACGCAAAAGTCGCAAGCGGCACAAAAGAAACGCAAACGCAGTGGAAAGCCGCCCAAAAGTGTTTGACCCATCGTTGGCCTGCGCCTACCCTGCCAACAGTCGGTCGGTTCCGGCCGTGAACAAAGGACGTAAAGTTCAGTGATTCAACTGTTGGGTGTACACAGATAAGAAATAGATTTCAGGACATGTTTACAGTGCGCAAGCTTACGGCAACACTCCTGCTTAGTTTGGGAATCGTGACGCCCATCATGTTATTGGCTTTTCTTGTCTGGATGCACAGTGATTACAACACCTATCTATGGGTTATCAACGGACCATATCCCTTTAGCCACATGGGGAGCGGACCATTTGTTTTGTGGATGTTTTTTATCGTTATGGCAGCCTCAGGGGTATTAGCCATTCTGTCTCGAGCTCTTCATAATAGATCGCGCCGGAACGATGATAATGCACCCAACCAGCGACGGGAAAAAGGAATGAGTGAATATGAAATTACTCGTACTCAACGGTAGCCCGCGCAAGCATGGGATGGTCGCAACGCTGCTCAAGCACATAACCGACGGAGCGCCCGCTGGAACTGTTGTGGAATGGATTGACGTATGTAATCTGACCATGAAGAACTGCACCGCCTGCATGGCCTGTCGGGAAAAGAACACCTGCATCTTGCCGGAGGACGATGCCCACATGGCCGGCAGAAAGATTGCGCAGGCGGATGCGCTTGTCATCGGCACCCCCGTCCATTGGGGAAACATGTGCGCCCCTCTCAAACTCTTGTTCGACCGCAACGTTCCCGTCTTTATAGGCGAAAGTCCCAAGGGCCTCCCCGTCCCCCGGCAGAAGGGCAAGATGGCCGTACTGGCAACAGCCTGCACGACGCCCTGGCCGTTCAACTTTCTATTGCCGGAAAGCCGTGGCGCGCTACGCGCAGTGAAAAAAGTTCTGCATTACGGTGGTTGCAAAGTCGTTGGCGCTGTCGTTCTCGCCGGGACAAAAAAAGGCCGGGAGATTCCTCCCCGCCTAATCAAGAAAGCAAAATTGCTTGGCGCAAAACTCGCAACGAAATGAGCTTCCAGTAATGCTCTTCAGGCTGGCGATGTCCCGGCATCGCCCCGCCCAAGCGCTCTTCTACCAAATCCCCCTCGGCGCACAATATTACGTCGCCGCCCGCAAACCACCCCACCCATCCGCTTCTCGTATCCTATAGCTGGGGAGTCACCCCAATTCTTCGCACGACGAGTGTCGAGCCGGAATCAACCACCCGTAGCGTCACCATGTTTTCCCCGGCGGCCAATTCAATGTCAAACGTCTGCGTCGTCAGCCGATTCGCCGGAAAAGACAACGCCTCGGAATCATTCACTTGAACCGCCACCGGGCCGCCCGCGCCCGCCGCCACCATTTCACCCCGGAAGCGCCCCGCCTGCCCGGTCAAATTATAAATCATGACCGACGCCTCATGTTCAAGCAACTGATAATTGGCAAAGTCGCCCTGCGGCCACGGCTTGAACAATCGCCAACCCGCGCCAAAAAACAAAATGCTTTTCTGCCCGGCGGCCGCCGCCCGCTCGGCACGCTCGGCTCGCGTGTTGTAAAAAATTTCCGGCATCACACGATTCGTTTGCGTGTAGTACTCCTCCATGGGAGCAAACCCCGTATCCCGCAACCAAACCGCGGCTTCGTTCGTGACGACCGCCCGATGCGCAAACCACTTCTCCGGCCACTTCCACAAACCCACCCGTTCCTCATGGTTGCGCGACAAGCGCAGAAACGCCTGCGCCTCGTTCTGCTCGAACGCCGCCTGCGTGGTTTCGCGCCACCGATTCGCCACATAGGCCGCCTCATAAGGCTCATCCGGCACCGTGAACGTGACCGTGACGTTGCTCGGCGCGTAAAGGGCCATTTCATTCCACGGCTCCAGCCAGCGGTCCACCACCACCACCTCACCCGCCGGCAAATTATTGTCGAGCCAATCGCGAAGCAATCGGTACGGCGTGGGCTTCCCCGTCAGTTGCGTGACCTGCCAAGCGGGAACCAACAGCGCCCCCGTCAGCAAAGCCGCGCTGCCCACTTTCAGCAAAAGACGCCGGCGCGGTGCCACAATATCCCAAGCCTTGTCCACACTCAGCGAGGCAAAGGCCAAAAACGCGGGCAAATTCGGCGAAAAATAAACCAGCTTCGCTTTCGCGCCGCCGACGCCCATAATATAGGCATACGAACCGGCCAACCCCATCCCCGCCAGCCACGCCAAGGCAACATACAGCAAATCTGGCGTTGTGCGCGCGTTGCGCCGGTGCATAAACACCACCACCACCGCCGCCGCCACCGCCAGCAAAATCACAATCCCCACCACATTGACGCCCCCCGCGAAAATGGGCAGCACCCGAGGCCCCACAAAACTGAACGCCGAGCCGAAGTGCCCTTCGGGCGCGACGCTGGTGCGCTTCATTTCCAAAAACGCGCGAAACACCCAACGCGACATGGCCAACCCCAGCCCCACGGCAACAAACACCATAGCCCGCCGATGCCGCAGCTGCTGCACCGCATCCCCGCTTTTCCAGCCGGCAATCGCCAACAGCGCCCCCGCAATCCCCGCCACCACCCACGCGCACATGTGCCCCAGACAAGCCCCCAACGCCCACCCGGCCCACTCCAGATAATTCCGAACCCGCAACCGCTCGCCCGCCCGCAACCGCGCCATGAAATCCGCGCCGCGCAAAACCATGCCCGCCGCAAAAAACATGACCAACACATAATAGTATGCCTCGCGCGAGTGATAGACATGATACGGCAAAACAGCCATCCAGCCCCCCAGCAAAAGCCCCGCGCACCATCCCCGCCGGCGAATCATCCACGCCGTGCAAAACGCCACCGTCAGCCACCCCAGCAACGCGAACGGCTCGCGCGTCATCGCCTCATCCGGCTGCCGCCACGGCTGGCAGCGGCTCCACACCACCGGAATGGAATCCACCAGCGGCATTTGATTCAGCCACGGCGGATGCACCCATAAATCCGTGAGGGTTTTAGCGCCCTGCGCATAGTGAATCATGTTCAATTCGTCCGAGCGGGACGCGGCACGCCCCAAATCATAAAACCGCGTCCAGCCGGCCAGCGCCAGAACCGCGCCAAAAACCAGCCAACCTCGTATTCCGAACTTCATGTCCGCTCCACCGGGCCTCCGCCCCGTCATTCCGACGCGGGCGAGCGCGTATCCTGCCGCACCAAATAAAGCGGCCGATGTTTGCCCTCCTCAAATATACGGCTGACGTACTGCCCCAACATGCCAATGCTCACAAGCTGCACCCCGCCCAAAAACACCATCACGGCAATCAGCGACGCCCACCCCTTTTCCAAACTCTCCGGACGGAACACCGCCAAGCCCATCACGTAGAGAACCCAGAGAATCGCCAACAGGCAAACCCCCAGCCCCAGCACCGCAATCCAGCGCAGGGGCGATCCCGAAAACGAAGTGATGGCGTCAAATGCCAGCCGCGCGCTTTTCCACACCGGATACTTCGTTTCCCCCGCATGGCGCGCCGCGCGGTCATACTCAACGCCCGCCTGCCGGAAGCCCACCCAGCAGGTCAGCCCGCGCATGAAGCGATGCAACTCGCGCACCTCGCGCAAGGCATCCACCACGCAACGGTCCACCAACCGGAAATCCCCCGCATCCATCGGGATATTCGCCTTCGTCAGCCGGCGAAACACCCGATAAAACGAAGCCGCCAAAAACTTTTTGACCCACGTTTCACCGGCGCGGCTGCGACGCACCGCATACACCACTTCATACCCCTCGCGCCACTTGTCAATCAGCGCGGGAATGGTTTCCGGCGGGTCCTGCATGTCGGCATCCATGACCACCACCGCATCGCCATCCGCCCGATCCAGCCCCGCGGTAATCGCCAACTGATGCCCGAAATTCCGCGACAAACGCAACACGCGCACATGGCGATTTTCCTTCGCCTGCGCCACGGCCCACTCCGCCGAACCATCCGTGCTGCCGTCATCCACCAACAGCAACTCCCAATCCTCCTCCCGACCGGCAAAAACGGCCGACACCCGCTCCAGCAAAACGGGCAGATTTTCTTTTTCATTTAAGAAAGGAACAACAATCGTGATTTTCTGCGGCTTGTTCATAATGCCCCATGCTACCCCAAGCCAACGCGGCAATCAATCGCAAGAAACACCCCGATTTGCCATAAGTGAACCCACCGCTTTCGGCTGATTTTTGAGCCAGCAAAGCGACGCCACAATCGGACAAAATGTCGCAGTCAGCATGTGCGTTTTGTCGCAAATAAGCGGGCTGCGGCGGCCATTTCCCATTTGCACACGAAAAATGCGGCCCATTTTTCAGGCGTTTTTTGCGCGCACCGCAATGTTGGCACGAGTTCTGCTTTTAATGAAGTTGCCATGACAGAACAACCGAACAACCCGCAACCCACCCCCTCCGGCGATCGCCGCTTGATGCGCTGGATTCTGGTTTTGCAGGTGGTCATCCTCGGCTGGCTGGCCAAAAATCATTTTGACGGGGCATTCCATCGCAAACGCCACACCCAACCCACGGTGGTCGCAACACAACCGGACACTCCCCCCTCCTTGGAGCGCTCCGCGCAACCGAATGCTCCGTCATCTTTTTCCCCCGCGCCGCATTTCAGCCTCTTGCGTCCCTTCGCGCCCATGCCGAGGCATCGGCACCTCGCCGGAAGCATCCGCGCCGAAATGCTCGCAATGATGGACGAAGCAAACCGCATGTTCAGGGACATGG
>Ga0255347_1008085_pt1 | contig 10692 bp, 9 predicted proteins | sample wastewater_treat_2_FD_192479 | JGI IMG/M metagenome (GOLD analysis project Ga0255347, IMG submission 192479) | Wastewater microbial communities from Lulu Island WWTP, Vancouver, Canada - plant24 | ecosystem: Engineered > WWTP > Wastewater > Unclassified | place: Canada: Vancouver, British...
CGAACGTAGCCAGAAGTTATTGAGTTAAACTGGTGCGATGATTGGTGGCGGCGAAGGCCTTTGGCCTTCGCCGCCACCCCATCTATTATTGATTATTGATAGTATTTTTTTAAAATTATGCTAATATAAATTAAATAAACTTATGGCCTTAAAAATTTTTCATTCTGATCCTAGTCAAAAATTTTATAATAAAAATAAAAAAATAATTGAAGAAATTAATAATCTAGAGCCTGAATTAGCTAAATTGAGTGATTTTTCGTTACGAGAAAAATCATTGCAATTAAAAGAACAAATAAAATCACCAAAAGATTTAAATGATGTTTTAACTTTAGCTTTTGCTTTAGTAAGAGAAGCCGCTAAAAGAACTCTTAAACAAAGACACTACGATGTTCAGTTACTGGGTGGATTAGCACTTCATCAGGGAAAAATTGCTGAAATGAAAACAGGTGAAGGAAAAACTTTAGCCGCTACTTTGCCGGTTTTTTTAAACGCCTTAACTCAAAAAGGTGTCCATGTTATTACGGTTAATGATTATTTAGCCAAACGTGATGCAGTGTGGATGGGACAGATTTATTATTTACTCGGTTTATCAATTGGCTGTATTGTTCAAGAAGAAGCGTTTGTTTATGATCCGGATTATACAAAAGAAAATAATTTAAATATTGCTAATGCTTCGGATTCTGAAAAAAACAAAGACGAAAAAAGAGATATTCTTGGTAGCTTTAAAGTTTTTTATGAATATTTAAGGCCGGTTTCTCGTAAAGAAGCGTATGCAGCTGATATTACTTATGGTACTAACAATGAATTTGGTTTTGATTATTTAAGAGACAATCTCGTTTATGATTTAAGCCAAAAAGTTCAGCGTGGTCATTATTATGCTGTTGTTGATGAAATAGATAGTATTTTAATCGATGAAGCTCGAACGCCTTTAATTATTACTATGCCTGATGCAGAAGCGAGCGAATCTTATAAACTATTTGCCAAAATCGTTCCCAATTTACAAAAAGATATAGATTATCAAGTTGATGAAAAATTAAAATCCGTTTTGATTTTAGATGAAGGAGTAGAAAAAGTAGAAAAAATTTTAGGAATTAAAAATTTATATTCACCAGAAAATTTTCGTTATGTTCATTATTTAGAAGAATCACTGAAAGCGCATGCTTTATTTAAGCGCGACAAAGATTATATTATAAAAAATGGAGAAGTAGTTATTGTTGATGAGTTTACTGGACGTTTGCTTTTTGGCAGAAGATATTCAGGAGGGTTGCATCAAGCAATTGAAGCCAAAGAAGGAGTGAATATTCAACAAGAAAATAGAATTTTAGCCAGTATTACTTTTCAAAATTATTTTCGAATGTATGAAAAATTAGCGGGAATGACTGGCACGGCTTTAACTTCCGCCGAAGAATTTGATAAAGTTTATAAATTAGATGTAGAAGTAATTCCAACCAATAAACCAATGATTAGAAAAGATTTGCCCGATTTGGTTTATAAAACCCAAGAAGAAAAATGGAAAGCAATTATTGAAGAAATTAAAAAACGTAATAAAACTGGTCAACCTTTATTAATAGGTACTGTTTCCATTGAAAATAATGAAAGGTTATCAAAATTATTATTGCGCGAAGGTATTCCTCATAATATTTTAAACGCTAAAAATCATGAAAAAGAAGGTGAAATTATTGCTCAAGCCGGGAAATTAGGATCAGTAACAGTAGCTACTAATATGGCTGGTCGAGGAGTGGATATTATACTTGGGGGTAATCCGCCCATTAAAGAAGAAGCAGAAAAAATAAAAGAATTAGGAGGTCTTTGTGTAATTGGCACAGAGCGTCATGAAGCGCGTCGAATAGATAATCAATTGCGAGGGCGAGCGGGAAGACAAGGCGATCCGGGTTCTTCTCAATTTTTTGTTTCTTTAGAAGATGATTTGATGAGAATTTTTGGTGGTGATCGAATAAAAAATTTAATGAGCACATTAAACTATCCAGAGGGAATGCCCATTCAGGCAAAAATAATTAGTAGAGCTATTGAATCAGCTCAAACAAAAATTGAAGGATTAAATTTTGATGCTCGAAAATATACGTTGGATTTTGATGATGTTTTAAATAAACAGCGAAATGCTTTTTATAATTATCGTAATCAAATATTAGAATTAGGAAAAGAAAAAAATGTTTTACAAGAAGTGGAAAATATTTTGGAAAGAAATTTGCAGCAATTAATTAAATTGCCAATTGAAAATATTGAATCACTATTAAAAGAATTAAAAATTATTGATAATGATACTGATTTAAAAACAATTGCCGAAAATGATTTATATAATTTTATTTTTGAAAAAACCAAAGAAGCTTTTATAAAAATTAAAAATCAAATTGGAATAGAGATAATGGAGCAAATAACAAAATCAATCGTTTTGAATATTTTAGATAATTTATGGACGCAGCATTTAGAAAATTTAGAATATTTAAGAGAGGTAGTGCGTTTAAGAGCTTATGGTCAGCATGATCCATTGGTAGAATATAAAACTAATGCTTATCAATTATTTAAAGATTTCTTTAAAAATTTTGACGAGATGCTTTTTGAAATTATTTTTCAATTAAAAAAACCTCAAGTAGCGCCAACAATAGAAATTAAGCCATCGTTACCAGCTGATATTTCGCCAGAAAAGTTTAAGAACGTTGGCCGAAATGATCCTTGTCCTTGTGGTAGTGGTAAGAAATTTAAAAAATGTCATGGTAGATAAATAATAAAAGTCGCCAGATTTTGGCGACCTTTTTATTTTTGATTTGTAATTATGAATCAATTAAAATTTAACCAATTAGAAATTAATCAAGAAAAATTTAACGGACCACTCGATGTGCTTTTATCTTTAATTGAAGAACGAAAAATGGAAATTACGGATATCAGCTTAGCTAATGTAACCGATGCTTTTTTAAAGTATGTTGGCGATTTAAAACAAACAGCCCCAGAAGTTTTAGCTGATTTTTTAGTAATCGCGGCTCGATTAATTTTAATAAAGTCTAAAAGTTTATTACCAACTTTAGAATTAAGTAGTGAAGAAGAAAAAGATATTAACGAATTGAAGGAACGATTAGAAATTTATCGTTTATTTAAAGAAGCATCACAAAACATTAAAGATCAATATCAAAAAAATCCTATTTTTTCTAAAGAATTTTTATTTAATCAAACACCTATTTTTTATCCGCCAGAAAATTTTAATTATAATTTATTGTACGAATCGTTTAAAAAAATTTGGGAAGAATTTAATAATTTAGACGAAACTTCAATTGAAAAAATTAAAAAAGTAATTAAAATTGAAGAACAAATCAAATATCTTTTAAATATTTTAAATAAAACAACATCGTCGGAATTTAATCAATTAGTTTCTAAAAAAGAAAAAATAGAAATAGTGGTGAGTTTTTTGGCTATATTGCAGATGTTTAAGGATCAAACAATAATAATTGAACAAGAAGAAACTTTTGGTGAAATTAAAATTGCTTTAAAAAGTCAATAATTTTATTATTTATTTTTTTATGGATGATTTAGAGAAAAAAATAGAGGCTATTTTATTTATTGCGGGTGAGCCAATAGAATTTCAAAAATTGGCGGAATTATTAGAAGTTTCCTTAGAAGACTTAAAAAATAGTCTTGAAAAAATGGAAAATGAATACAAAAATAACAGGGGATTATCTTTAATAGTTTTCGAAGATAAAGTTCAATTAACGACTGCTAAAGATTTAAGTCAAATTGTTGAAAAATTTTTACAGAAAGTTTTAAAAGAAGATTTAACTCCTGCGGCGGTAGAAACATTATCAATTATTGCTTACAAAGGGCCTATTAGTCGAGCCGAAATAGATAACATTCGTGGTGTTAATTCTTCCTATATTTTAAGAAATTTATTAATAAGAGGATTGATTGAAAGAGATATTGACACTCATCGCGCCAATGCTTTTATTTATAAAATTAGTTTTGATTTCTTAAAAAAAATGGGATTATCAAAAATTGATGAATTACCAGAATATGAAAAATATCATAATTTATAATAAGAAATATGGAAATTTTTAGAAAAATTATAAAGATAATATTTTTTATTAGTCTATTTATAGCAATAGGATATTTTGGCAGTTTACTTTATACTCAATATGTTATAAAGCCTAGCGCTTTAGATAGTAATTTAAAATCCGAACAATTTTATTCTGTTCGTTCGGATGCTTCTTCAATTGTGTATCCTTTTAGAAATTGGGAAATAAAAGATGATCCGGTTATTCAAGCAAAAGGAGCATTAGTTGTTGATATTGATTCCGATTTTGTTTTTTTTCAAAACCAACTCAATGTCCGCCGTCCAATTGCTTCCGTAACAAAATTGATGACAGCTTTAGTGGCAAAAAAATATATACCCGCTGATGAAGAAATAACAATAACCGAAGAATCATTAAAAGTTGATGGTGATGCGCCGATTTTTTATCTTAACGAAAAGGTAACGGCCAATGATTTAATTCGGGCAATGATGATTATTTCTTCTAATAAAGCAGCAATGGCATTAGCTAATCATATTGGACAAGATAAATTCGTTGCTTTAATGAATGAAATGGCTAAACAATTAGAAATGACTCAAACTAGCTATGCTGAACCAACCGGTTTAAGCTTTTTAAACCAATCAAGCCCGGCTGATTTAAAAAAATTAATAAAATATATCATAACGGAATATCCTAATTTATTGCTTATTGCTCAAAATAGTGTAGATAAAATTCAAGGAAAAAACCCCGATATTATTCACGAATTAACGAATATTAATTTAATAGCTCATCATCCGCCATTTTTAGACGAATTAAATATTACCTATTTAGGAGGAAAAACGGGATTTACCGACGAAGCTTTACAAACTTTTTGTGGTTTATTTTTAGTTCCGAGCAAAAGAGAAAATGAACAGCCAAAAAGAATTTTGGTTGTTGTATTGGGAACACCAAATCGTTATAATGATATAGAAAATCTTTTAAAGTGGTTAGATAAAGCATATGTCTTTTGATTTAATTATTTTTCAATTATTACGTTTATTCATTCTAATGACAGTTTCTTTTATACTGGCTCTTTTGCTAACACCACCATTAATTAAAATTTTAGAAAAACATAAAGTTGGTAAACAAATTAGAACAGAAGGCGCTCCGATTTTTGCTAGTTTGCACCAGAAAAAAGAAGGAACACCAACAATGGGAGGAATTTTAATATGGTTTACAACACTTGTTATCGCCTTGCTTTTATTTATTTTAAGTAAAATTTTTGACCACGCTTTTGATTATTTAAATTTTGTCAGTCGAGCGCAGACGTATTTACCTTTATTTTCTTTAATTGGAGCAGCTTTAATTGGATTAGCTGATGATATTTTGGGTGTTTTGAAAATTGGGTCAAAGGGCGGAGGATTGAATGTCAAGCAAAAATTATTGCTTTATTTTATTGTTGCTTTAGTGGGGGCTTGCTGGTTTTATTTTAAACTCGATTGGGATATTATTCACGTTCCTTTTTTAGGAGATATTTCAGTTGGTTATTGGTATGTTTTATTTTTTGTTTTTGTTGTGATGGGCACAGCTCATGCTACTAATTTAACCGATGGCTTAGATGGTTTAGCCGGAGGAGTAATGCTTTTTGCTTATTTAGCAATGGCGGTGGTAGCTTTTGTTCAAGGACGTTTTGATTTAGCAACGTTTATAGGAGTAATTATAGGGGCTCTTTTAGCTTTTTTGTGGTTCAATATTCATCCCGCTAAATTTTTTATGGGCGATACAGGCTCAATGGCATTGGGGATTACTTTAGGTATTTTGGCAATGTATACCAATACAGCTTTACTTTTACCGTTTTTCGCTTTTATTCCATTAATAGAAACTCTTTCAGTAATCATTCAATTAATTAGCAAAAAAGTAAGAAAGAAAAAAATATTTTTATCAACACCAATTCATCATCACTTTGAAGCAATTGGTTGGCCGGAAGTAAAAATTACAATGCGTTTTTGGATTATTTCTGCTGTGTCAACTACTTTTGGATTGGTAATTTTTTTCATTGATAAAATATTATAAATTAATATTTATTAGTCTGAATTAATATTAATTTAATTAAAAATTTATTAATATGAATTTTGTAGCAAAAATTTTAATTTTATCAGATGTAATTATTGTTTCAGCTTTCGGTTTTTTAAGTCCGATTTTTGCCTTATTTGTTACTGATAAAATTGCTGGTGGCACGATTGAAACGGTTGGTTATGCAACGGCATTTTATTGGTTGGTAGCATTTTTAGTTCGTTTACCATTAGCCAAAAGGATTGATAGCACAACGTCAGAAAAAGACGATTTTTTATATATGACCATAGGTTCTTTTATAATTTGTCTGGTGCCATTTATGTATATTTTTAGTAGCAAAATTTGGCATATTTATTTAATTCAAGCCATATATGGCTTGGGTTATTCTTTAAGAGTTCCCGGTTGGTATGCAATGTTTACTAAACGTCTTGGAAAAGGAAAAGAAGGTTATGGCTGGAGTATAAGTACAATGATTACTGGAATAGGGTCGGCAATTACGGCCGCTTTAGGAGGATTAATTGCCAATCATTTAGGATTTGATACTTTATTTATTATTATTGGAATATTAAGTATTTTTGGTTCTTTAACTTTATTTTTTATTTATTATTCTTTTATTTTACAAAAAAACAAAAACAGCGAAAACAAAAACAGCGAATTTATTGAAAAAAATAACTCCAAACGATAAAAAGATATTTTTAGAAATTTTTAGTAGAATTTAATAGAATTTGAGATTTATATTTATATAGATTATAATTATATTATATGTTGTATTTTATTGATGGCGAGCCAATATTTTTTACTTCTAAATGCTTAATTTTAAAAAGTGACAATTTAGCTTTTAAAATTTTTGTTAATCAACAAACCTTAAATCAACTTCAAAAAGAAGATTTAAAACAAAAAGTTAGAATTTTTGTGTATTTAAATGTGAAAGAAGATGCTTTAGAACTTTATGGTTTTATAAAAAAAGAAGAATTAGAATTTTTTGAATTATTAAACTCGGTGGCTGGTGTTGGTCCTAAATCAGCTTTAGCTTTAATTGGTCAAAATGAGGTAGAAAATTTAAAAGCCGCAATTTTAAGTAATAAAATCGAAGTATTGACTAAAACTTCGGGCATTGGAAGAAAAACAGCCGAAAGAATTATTTTAGAATTAAAATCAAAGGTAATCGCCCAAGAAGACATTATAGAGGGGTTGGATTCAGATATAGAATTAGAAGATGCTTTATTAGATTTAGGTTATCAAAGATCCGCAATTAAAAAAATTTTAAAACAAATTCCTGATAAAAAAGCATCACTAAACGAAAGATTAAAAATTGCTCTAAAATTATTGAGTGATAAAAAAAACAATGATTAAAAAACTTTTAAAAAAAATTATACCTAAAAAAATTATAAATTGGTATCACTATTTTATAGTGTTTTTAGCCGCTGTTTATTATCGTTTTCCCTCAAAAAAATTAATTGTTATTGGCATTACAGGAACAAAAGGAAAAACAACCGTTGCCGAATTGCTTAATTATTTTTTGGAATCTTATGGCAAAAAAACCGCTATGATTAATTCTATTCGATTTAAGATTGATCAAGAAACAAAAGCCAATAATTTAAAAATGACAATGCCCGGTCGTTTTTTTATTCAGAAATTTTTAGCCGAAAGTAAAAAGAAAAAATGTTATTATGTAATTTTAGAAGTTACTTCTGAAGGTATAAAACAATATCGTCATAAATTTATTGATTTTGACATGGCTATTTTTACTAATTTACAGCCAGAACATTTAGAAGCGCATGATGGTTCGATGGATAAATATTGCGCCGCTAAAGAAAAACTTTTTGCCGCTTTAAACCAACCTCAAAAAAATATCCCCATTGAAAATAAAATAGGGAAAATAGATTGTTATGTAAAAAAAAGAATAGTGGTCAATCTTGATGATGATTATAGCGAACGTTTTTTAAAATATTTTGCTGATGAAAAATATGCCTTTGCTCTTAAAGAAAATTCTTTTCAAAAAGAAGGCGCAAAAAATTTAACTAAAATTTTTAAACCGGAAAATTATAGTTTATCAGCTAATGGTATTAATTTTAAATTAGAAAATTTAGATTTTTTTTCGCCATTAAAGGGAGAATTTAATTTAAAAGATTTATTGGCAGCTATTAGCGCGGCTTATGCTTTTGGTGTTTCTTTGCCAATAATTCGTGATGCTGTGGCTAAATTTAATGGAATTCCCGGTCGTTTTGAAGAAATTGATGAAGGGCAAAATTTTAAAGTTTTCGTTGATTTTGCTCACACTCCCGATTCTTTAATGGCAGTTTATGAAACAATTAAAAATCAAATTATAGCTAATACTGATGGGCAATTGATTTGTGTATTAGGAGCAACGGGCGGAGGGAGAGATAAGTGGAAAAGGCCAAAAATGGGAGAAATAGCGACTCAATATTGCGATAGAATTATTATTACCAATGAGGATCCTTATGACGAAGATCCTAAAAAAATAATGTTAGCTATTGAAGAAGGTGTAAAAAATAGTAAAAAAAGAGTGCCTTATGAAATTATTGAAGATCGAAAAAAAGCCATAGAAAAAGCTTTGTCTTATTGCGGAAAGGGGGATTGTTTTATTATTACCGGTAAGGGATGTGAGCAAGTGATGGCAGTGAAAAATGGAAAAAAGATTCCGTGGGATGATCGAAAAGTAGTAAGAGAAGAATTAAAACAAAAAATAAAAGCTCAAGAATCAGGCAGTAATTTAAAATTTAAAATTATCCCTCATACAGCTGATATTCGTTTGCTCATTTTTGGTTCTTCATTTAAAAATATTTTTGAAAATGCTTTATTAGGAATGGCGGAAATTTTAAAACCAAAAAAAACACTTAATAAAGATAAACAAAAAATTAAAATAAAATCTTTAGACAATACTGCTTTGTTGATAGATTTTTTATCCGAAGTATTATATTTATCCAATATTAATAAAGCGGTGTATACGAAACTAAAAATTAAAAAAATTACTCCTTTTAGTATAGAAGGAGAAGTTGAAGGATATAAAATTGAATCTTTTAGTGAAGATATTAAAGCCGTTACTTATCATGAATCTTATATAAAACAAACTGTTAATAATTTGTGGGAAGCGCTTGTAATTTTTGATATTTAATTTTTATGGATGATATTAAAAAGATTATTAATAAAAAATTAAACAAAATAGGTATTCGAAAAAAGATGGATGAAATGGCAATTGTTAATTATACTGCCAATTTTTTAAAAGAAAATCTTGATCAAGTTCATCCGCAGGAAATATCTTTTTATAATCGAAATTTAATAGTGAAAGTAGAAAATTCTATCGAAGCTAATGAATTAAAATTTTTTGAAGAAGAATTAAAATTTTATTTATCTCAAAAAGGTTATAAAATTAATAAATTAAGAATTACTTTTTAATTTTCTTTTTTGAAAACAATTATTGATTTTTCTTCGCAATTATTTAAGGTGTCACAGAGTTTAACCTTTAATTGATTTTGATTTTTGAAAGAAGTAGGGACAAATTGAAGAATATAACTAGTAGCAATATTAGCATTTTCTTCTTTAATTAAATCATCATTGAAATAAATTTGTAAAGATTTTACTGGATTTTTAGTTTGGAAATTAAGAGATAAATTAATAAATTGACCAATAACAAAATCACCATTTTTAGGACTAACAAATTCAATATTTATGTCTTTTTGATTTTCTGATGAAATAATTTCAGCGTAATTATAGGGTAATTGAATATTATAAATATTTGGATTTTCTAAATTATTTCTTATCCATTGATTTATTGGCCATTCCCAATTAGAAGCTTGGGGATCGTTGAAGTTTAAGGGCGATGGAGATAATGGATCATCTTTGTTTATCCAAAATAAAATATTATGAATTTGAGGATAAATTACATCGCCAATTTTAAGATTAATAATATATTCACCATTTAATATTGGTTTGTTGGCGTTAGATGGCGCTGGTTTAGGAAATGATTCGGGTTGATATTTTTGAAGAGCCTCAATCATAAAATTATGCCAAATAGGAACAGCTGCTAAAATACTTCCACCTTCTTTTTGCATGGAAGAAAAATCATTATTTCCTGCCCAAACTACTGTAACTAAAAAAGGAGTGTATCCAACAGTCCAAGCATCGCGATAATCTTGAGTAGTTCCAGTTTTAGCTGCGATTTCATAATTGGGAATTTCTAATTGATTGCCCGGACTGAACAATCCTAATCTCGCTTCCTTATCAGAAAGGATATTATTAATTAAACGAACATATTGAGAATCAATAACTTGTTCACTCTGATCTTTATATTCTTCTAAAACATTTCCTTTAGAGTCTTCAACCTTTAAAATAGCTGTTTGGGCGTGTTTTATTCCGTCTTGAGCAAAAACTGAATAAGCTTCAGCCATATCAATTGGTTTAACATCGCCACCGCCTAAAACCAAAGACAACCCATATTGATCAGGATTATCAAGAGTAGTAATTCCCATTTTATGAGCGGTGTTAATGGTATTTTTAATTCCGGCTAAATAAAGAACTTTTACAGCCGGTACATTAATTGATTGAGCCAAAGCATGTCTTAAATCAATAGGTCCTTTAAATGTTAAATCAAAATTTTTTGGATGAT
>Ga0255347_1008088_pt1 | contig 10689 bp, 5 predicted proteins | sample wastewater_treat_2_FD_192479 | JGI IMG/M metagenome (GOLD analysis project Ga0255347, IMG submission 192479) | Wastewater microbial communities from Lulu Island WWTP, Vancouver, Canada - plant24 | ecosystem: Engineered > WWTP > Wastewater > Unclassified | place: Canada: Vancouver, British...
GAGGTTGTCTATCAGTTGATCGGAGGTCTTAGAGCAGGTATGGGCTATTGTGGTGCAGCTAACCTTGAGGCTCTGCGCAAGGCAAAATTTGTCAAAATTACACATGCGGGAATGGTTGAAAGCCATCCTCACGATGTGACGATCACCCGCGAATCCCCTAACTACTCCAGATAGTCCACTATGCAGAAAATTCTCCTAACAATACTAATGATGTTGATGCTCTCCGGTTGTTCCTTTATCGAAAAGGGAGGCAGGGGTCGTCAGGACCGTAGAGTTGCGAGGATAGGGCAGGAGGTGCTCTATGAAAGCGATATAGTGCGTTTGATGCCGGAGGGCGTTTCATCCGCAGACAGCGCAGCTATGGTCAGCCGCTATATCAACACCTGGGCTCTTGGTCGCCTGATGTTGCTAAAAGCTGAGGAGCAGCTCTCCAAGGCTGAACGTGATGTGACCGCCGAAGTAGAGGAGTTTCGCAGCACTCTGCTGGGTTTTAGATTTGAAAAGCGATGGGTTGAGGAGAGGCTTGATACAACCGTGACTCTGGAAGAAGCACGCTTATACTATGAGGAACATCCCTCTAGCAGCATTTTCCCCTATCCACTGGTGAAAGCACGAGTCATCAGAATTTCTGCAAGTTCGCCCTACTATGAAACAGTTAAAGGGGCATATACTGTTACTTCGGAGCAGGATGTGGCAGAACTTAGAGAGTTGTGTTATTCCTCTGCTGAGCGTTATACCGATTTTGGAGGGGATTGGGTACCCCTTTCTCAACTTGCTAAAGAGCTTGGCACCGATATCGAAACCTGCACCAGGGAGGTTCTTCCAAAAAAAAGTTGTGAGATGAAGTTTAACGACTCCAATTATCTCATTTTTATAGAGGAAAAGGTGGATGCGGGTGAAGTTTCACCCTTTGAATACAATGTGGCGAGGATACGCGAAACAATTCTTGGCAAAAGGAAACAGGAACTTTTGACAAAATTGGAACAAGACTTGCTTGAAGATGCTCATATCAACGGAACGCTAAAAATTTATTGAAAAATATGAAAAAAATCTTTGTCGCTACTGCGCTCTTTTTCATCATCTCACTTTTCGGAACAGAGATTTCCGCACAGCGGTATCAGGAAGGATTGATAGACAAGACTATTGTGCTTATCGGCAATGATATGATAATGCTCTCGGATCTTGAAAATGAAGTGCAGATGATGAGTGCCAGAGGCTTCACGGCTGACCGCAATGCTCGTTGCCAGATACTTGAGGAGATGCTTGTTTCCAAACTTTTCCTCAATCAGGCGAGAATAGATTCCCTTGAGATCAACGATGCGAATGTAGAGAGTGCACTTTCCCAGCGCATTGATGAAGTTATGACACAGCTCGGTGGTGAAAAGCAGATGGAAGAGTACTTCCAAAAGCCTCTCTACAAGCTTCGTCAGGAATGGAAAGAGATGCTTACCGAACAGTCGCTCATGCAGGATATGCAGCGCAAAGTGGCAAGCAATATTCCTAACCTTACACCTTCTGACATAGAAAAATATTGCAAAGAAACTCCTGAAGAGGATTTACCCATTGTATCCACACAGTACCGTATCCGTCAGATAGTGCTTTATCCGGATAAAGAGGCTGCTGAACTTGAAGTAAAAGAGAGACTTCTTGAACTCAGGGAGAGAATCGTAGGAGGAGAAAAATTTTCCACGCTTGCACGTATTTACTCGCAAGACCCCGGCAGTTATACAAAAGGAGGCGAACTGGGAATGGCCTCCAGATCTATATTTTGGCCTGCTTTTTCAGATGCCGCAATGTCACTTAAGGTGGGACAGGTATCTCAGATTGTAGAAACTCCTGATGGGTTTCATCTCATCGAACTCATCGCCAGGGAAGGTGATATGTTCAATGCACGCCATATTCTGCTCAAACCACATTACACTACAGAGGATAGAGTCAAAGCATTTAACCGTTTGGATACTATCCGGACCAGGATCCTCGGAGACTCCATTTCGTTTTTCAATGCAGCAAGATATCTCTCTGAAGACCGGAAAACCGCCACTAACGGCGGTCTGCTCGCAGACGAATATACAGGATCATCATATTTTGAGAAAGACCAACTCAAGCCTGCCGACTATAATGTCCTGAAGGATATGCAGGAAGGGGATATTTCAGAGCCTTTCGAGTCTCTTGACAACGAGGGTCGCAGCGGCAACACTGTTTACAAAATCATTATGCTCGAAAAGATTATTCCTTCACATGTAGCAAATTACAAGACAGACTTCAACGTCCTGCTTGACGATGCCAATAGGAAGAATTCCAATGCAGCTATTGACCAATTTATTACGGAAAAGCAGAAGAGCACCTATATAATGATAGACCCTCTCTTCAAGGAGTGTAATTTCATAAGGGAAGGTTGGGTTAAATAGTCTATGAATTTTATCAGAAAAGCGCTTCATATTGCAGTAATTGTGCTTTTTGCGCTGCCTCTTGCAGCGCAGGACAATCTTTCGGAAGAGGATGTTTTCCGTTTGGTGGATGCCGCCTCTGCCCAGCAGTTCGAAGATTTTGGAATGAAATTCCGCAGGGTACTGGGAAATCCGGCCCGTTTTCTTCACAATAACACCTTTTTACTATGTGATTCTGCAATCTGGAATGTCAGCGCAAAATTTGTTGAAGCTTTTGGAAATGTGAGGATAGTACAGGACGGCACGATGCTTTCCAGTGAGTCTGCTATGTATCACATTGAACAGAATATGGTGCGTTTCAATGGTCCCCTTGTGGAACTTGTTGACAAGGAGGGTAACACTCTTCGTTCTGACCGAATGGCTTATAATACCAAAGACAGTGTCGCCACTTATGAAACCGGCGGTGCGATGAAAAACAGGGAAGGGTCGGTCATAGAGAGCCGTAGAGGCACATATGATTCTAAGATTAAAACATTTACATTTGACGGGGAGGTGGAGCTCTATACTGACACAATCTTCATGAAATCTACAATAATGCGCTATCTGACAGATGAGGAGAAGATGTATTTTGGTCCCGAGACCTACACTTGGAGGGGTGATGGTTTCATAAAGTCAGATGCGGGCTGGTATGATAATGCCGGAGGCATCATTCATTTCGCATTGGACGTCTACATGAATAACGATGATTATGAGGCGTGGTGTGATGAAGTCTATTACCATAGGGAAACCGGTCGCACGGAGATGTACAATAATATACAGATTCTGAACGAAAAGGATTATATGACCCTTTTGGGCAATAAATTAATCTATACCAGTGATACGGTTGCTACTGTTACCGACCGTCCCGCTATTGCCTATTACGGTGAGAATGAAAATCATATTGTAGATAGTTTGTTCTTTGGGGCCGACACTCTTCATTTATACACGGTCAAGCGCAACTATATTCCGCAGGAGACAATAGATGAGGCGGAAGCTAGAAAAAAGAGCATTCTCTTTGACGCATTGACTGAACTCCGCAACAAACAGGCAGCAGAACGCGCCAAGGCAGCAGAAAAAAAGATGCGTGAAATGGGAAAACTTCCGCCTGATATTCCCCAGAAAGACTCTTCCGCTGTTTCTCCTATACTTGACTCACTCGGACAATCCGTTCAAGACTCACTGGCACTTCAGGCGAACAGTACAGCCGCAATGCGTGTTAGGGATACACTTTCCTCTCGAAAATCACTTAAGGATATTAATCAGGAGAACACCCTTGTCCATATACCTAAACCGCCGGTAGGATTTCAAGATAGCACTGTGGCTTATACACAACAGCCGCCATCCGAACTTCCGGATAGCACTATGGCTCATACACAACAACCGCCATCCGAACTTCCGGACAGCACTATGACTCATATGCAGGAACCGTTCTCTGAACTCCCGGACAGTACCGCACTTAAAAATATTATTGCATACCGCAATGTAAGAGTTTGGAGATCTGATATGCAGATGCGCTGTGACTCGCTTTTCTTTACGGAACTTGACTCGATAGCACAATTATTCGGCAGACCGATACTTTGGAACAAAATCAAAAATCAGCTTACATCTGATAAAATGCAGTTGATGCTCAAGGATGGCAACCTATATAGGGGTAGTATGCTTGATAATGCGATGATTACCACGCAGGAAGATACGCTCTATTACAACCAGATCAAGGGTGCCGAGATGATGGGCTTCTTCAGAGAAAACCAACTCTACAGATATGATGCTCTTGGAAGCGTATATGCCATATTCTATGTAGTGGAAGAGCAGACCATCACTACAGTCAATGTTAAGGAGGCAGAATCGATGACGGCGGTTATCAAGGATGGCAATGCCGAACGTTTGATCTACCTTTCACAGATTAAGAGTGATGCCTACCCGGTTGGTGATCTTGAAATTGAAAAGCAGCGTCTCAAAGGTTTTGAATGGAGAGGTGAGGAGCGGCCTGTAGATCGCTTCGATATCACCTCACAGCCGATATTTGTATCCCAAAGGGATAGATATACTCATATCACAAGACCGGATTATAGATATTCCAACAGGTATTATGATGGCCATATGAGAAAGGTTATCACAGATATCAACACCCGTGCAGAGCGAGAGAGACAGCGCGAACTCGACCTTGCCAGAGAAGAGGCCCGCAGGGAACTCGATTCACTCAAGGCCGGGGCTCTGCTACGAGATTCTTTATTGATTGACACTTTGCTACGTGACACGCTCCATCTTGAGCATTCCTTGCGTGATACTCTACTCAATACTCATAACTCAGAACTCAATACTCCTCAACCTGATACCATCCTGATTCGCGAAATATCTCAGGATACTACAGGAATTGTAGCTTCGGTGGCAGATAGTGTGCAGGCAGTAATCCCTGTCCGAAAGGAAGAAGAGCAGCAAGTAGAGGAGGAGAAATCGCCCTCTCTATTACTTGATACTCTTGATACCCAGAACTCAAAATTGGGAACTCCCCCCATTGACACTACTCAATACTCGGAAATCAAAATTCAAGACTCAGATAAAGCTGTCGCTCGTGCCGAACGCAAGGCTCTCCGTAAGGCACGATGGAAAGAACGCTTCGAGCAGTGGAAGTTACGTCGTCAGGAACGTCGTGAAGCGGCTGAACTTCGTCGGGCTCTCCGTAAGGCTAAAGTAAAAAAATAATATTGATGAGTTGATAACAATACAGGGTGACCTATTGGCCACCCTGTATTATTAAATAGTACTGCAAAGATTAATCTTTGTAGCCAGGATTCTGCTGGAGCTCGGGATAGAGGAGTCTCTCGGTATGTGATATCGGGAGAACAATTTTTTCATAGTCCCAACTGAAGGATTGCTTGTAACCGCTGCCTACAGCATATTCGTGAGGATCGCTGGGATCTCTGGTTATGGTGCCGCCACGACGCATAACGTCAAAGAAACGGTGCCCTTCTCCAATAAACTCTTTCTGACGTTCTAACTGGATCAGGTCGAGAGTTGCGATAACGTTGGGAGCTGTAGGATCGGCTCTCTTGCGTATCTTGTTGAGATAGGTGTTTGCATCTGTCGCCTTGTTTGTCTCCAAAGCGGCTTCAGCTGCGATTAGATAAGCCTCAGTAATACGCATTACGCGTGGATTATTACGACGGAATGTGTAAACTCTGTCCTTGTTGCCGATAAATTTCCTGAGCCAGTAATCACCGCTTTGACGCGCTCCTGTTACGGGGTCGTCATAGGCAATCATTTGACCACGTATATCGTTGGGGGTATCCTTAAAGAGATTTCTCCATTTACGTGTAGGAATTACCGAGCCACCTGCATTCTTGTCATCAAACCACATATTGTGATAGATAGTGTAGAAACCGCCATCCGGGTCAATATCGCTATCTACAGTCACGAGAAGCTCGAGTACGCTCTCATCATGGCCTTCCCTTCCCCAGTAATCAAGATACTCTTCGTAGGTGGCAAGCCTGTAGGGAGAACTATTGATAACTTCGGTAGCACAGGTGTATGCATTGGCATATTCACCTTTGTAGAGGTGTACTCTAGCCTGGAGGAGTCTTGCTGCCCAGTAGTTGAAGTGACCTGTGTTTTTCTGCTTGGAGAGCAGTCCGACTGCAGTTTCGAGATCTTTTTGCACGAGTGCATATGTTTCGGCAACTGTCTTTCTCGGAACCTTTGCCTCTGAAGGGGATGCCACAGTTTCAAGGATAACTGCGCCTAGAGAAGCACCTTTATCCTTAAGGTAGGGGTATCCGTAGAGTCTTGCGAGGTCAAAGTAACAGAGAGCCCTTATCGCATGAGCCTGTCCGAGATAGTCATTTCTCTGTGCAATCTGGGCTGCACCTGATGCAGGTAGAGTCTCAATGTTCTCGATGACGGAATTGGCTCTCATAATGACATTGTAGTAGTTGTTCCAGAAACCGAAATAGGTATTGGCCTCTGAATCATAATCAAGACAGTAGAAAATATTGCCTGTGCCACTAACCTGTCTGGGATAGATATTGTCAGCTCTCATATCACCCATGTATGCCCACCAGGAGCCATACATGGTGTAGTATTTTAATGGTGTATAAAGACCGTTAACAACAACCCCTGCGTCATAGAGCGTTGCCATAGCAGTCTCAGATACGACGGAGTCGGTAGGCATTCTGTCGAGGAAGCCTTCGCAAGAAGAGAGCCCTAACACCATACCGGCCGCAATTACTATGCTAAAAATAAATTTTTTCATTTGTACATATATTAATTTAGGGTTGATTTTCATAATCAGAAGCTTACTTCGAGACCGAATGAAACAGACCTCAGAGCAGGCATACCATAACGGTAGCGACCATTCACGGTAACCTCAGGATCAATATCTGTGTTGGCGAATGTAATTAAGTTGGTACCTGACACATATACGCGTGCATTTACCATATTGATCTTGTTGAGGAGAGCGCGGGGAATGTTGTAAGAGAGAGTCAGGTCTTTTAGCCTGAGGAAGTCAGCTTTACTAATATATCTGCTTGAGTAGTAGTAACCACCCTGATTGTTACCAACAATACGGAGAGGTTGTGTTCCGTTAGGGTTGGAGGGTGACCAGGTGTCAACCTGATGAGCAGCGATATTTCTGTGGAAGGTGTAGTAACCGTCGTTACTAATCTGCTCGATTGCCTCATTCCAAACATATGCCCCATATCTGTAAGCCCATGACATTGAGAGTGAGAGGTCTTTCCATCTTACGCTGGCATTGAATCCGCCGAATCCTTTCGGAATAGCGGTCATACCGTCAAGAATCATCGAGCTTGCATTATTTCGGTTAGTGGGGTAATAGTTATAGCTGTCGTAAGGCATTGTGCCACCTTTCTCGATCTTCGTGCCGTCTTTGAGAACTACGGTCTGGTCAACAGTTGCGCCTTTCTCATAGAATGTACCCTCTGCATACATCGGGTAACCGGCTTTTAGGCGTGAGTTGCCCATATGATTGTCTTCCGGACATACTCCGAGATAGTTCCTTGTGTAGAACTGGTAGAAGTTGTAACCCTCTTTCCAAATGTGCGGGGTACTAACTATAGTTTCTCCCTCTTTAGAGAGCGAGAGGATCTCATTGTGCAGATATGACCAGTTGGCACCTACCGACACATCCCAATCCTGGGTCCTGAGGATGTCAACATTCAAAGAAATCTCCCAACCTCTGTTGACCATTGATCCGATATTGGTCAGAGTGCTTGAAAAACCGGTGGTTGTAGGCACTGACGCATCGAGGAGAAGGTCGGTGGTGAGCTTGTTGTAATACTCAGCGGTGAAAGTATATCTGTCGAAGATGGTTGCGTCGAGAGCAACGTTCCAGTTGGTGTTCTTTTCCCATGAGAGATCGGAGTTAGCCAGGTTTGCAGGGTAGCTTGCACCAAAGTCACCGTATGATGTGTAGGCATAGACAGCCATGTAGCCGTAGTAGTTTGAAGGAAGCGTACCCGAGGTACCATAAGATGCGCGCAGTTTGGCATCATTCAACCAGTCTGCCTTGAGCCACTCTTCGTTGGAGAATCTCCATGATCCCGATATGGACCAGAAATTACCCCAGCGGGTTTCTTTAGAAAGCCTTGACGAACCGTCGCGGCGATATGTGCCTGTAAGGTAATATCTGCCATCATAATCGTAGTTTACACTACTTAAAGCTGAAAGCAGAGCATCAGCCTGCGAATATGAACGACCATTGTCAAATCCGGTAGCAAGGATAGACTCCGTGGCACCCAGGTGCGAGAAGTCAATCTTTGCAAGGCCGAGATAGAAGTATGTCTCCTGCTCTGCCTCCCATCCTACCATTGCTCCCAAGTGATGTTTGCCCCAGGTTTTGTCAAAATTGACCGTTGTGGAGCTTACCAGGCGGCTGATATTACGGTTACGGTCAGAGATGAAACCTCCGACATCGGAATAAGCGTAGAAGTTGGGGTGTCCGTAGTACCATGCAAAGCGGTCTCTCTGGTTGATCCAGTCGTTACTGATAATGGTCTTAGCTTTTAACCAATCGGTGAATTTTACTTCAGCATACGCTTTGAGGAGCAGACGGTTCTGGTTGTAGTCGTTATACTCTTTGCCCCAGGAACCCAAGGGGTTTACTGTGGTCATTGAGGGGTTCCAGCACTCCAGATAGAGTGATCCGTCCTCTTTGTATGCATAAGGCCATCTTTCGCTGAGGGGGATCTTCCACATAAAGATAGGGTTAGCTTTGGTAACATAACCCTCCTGGTGACCCTGCTGATACTGCCATGAGTACTGGAGGTTACCACCGATTTTGAGCCATTTGCTTATCTGGCTTTCAGCGTTAATAGTAGTTGAGAGACGCTTGAGGTAAGAAACCACAACAACACCTTGCTGGTCGGTGTAGCCTACTGAGGCATAAATCTTGGATCTATCTGAACCGCCGGAGATGCTGTACTCATAGTTCTGAATTATACCGGTACGGAAGATTACATCCTCCCAATTCTTATAAATATACTTATTCTCATCTTTTGAAGGGTAGTTCTCTTCCACCTTTGCATTTACGTATGCATCAAGTGAACCGTAACTTGCCCATCTGGCAGGGTTGGCGTTACCATAGTTGGTCCAGGCTTCCCTGTGCAATGTTTCGGTTTGCTCATCTGTTGCAAGGGGTAAGTGATTGTAAGCAAAATAAGAGAAACCGGCGCTTGCCTTGAACGTCGAGGTGAGCTTGCCTGATTTACCTCTCTTCGTGGTAATGAGGATAACACCATTGGATGCACGAGAGCCGTAAAGTGAAGCTGCCGCTGCGTCCTTGAGAATGGTGAAAGACTCAATGTCGCTTGGGTTCAAGAAGTTCATAACACTTGCAGATGCGTTACCGGAAGACCAGTTGCCGCTTGTAGCAGGAACTCCGTCTATAACATACAAGGGTGCATTACCGGCATTAAATGAACCGTAGCCACGGATACGAATCTGTGAATCGGCACCGGGCTGGCCTGAAATTGATACGGCCTGAACTCCGGGAGCCTTACCGGCGAGAACCTGCTCGAAGCTTACAATAGGAGCATCCTTTATGGTCTCCTGATCGACAACTGTGGCAGAACCGGAATAGGATCCTTTCTTAACGGTACCATAGGCTACGACCATAACTTCCTCCAGAGCTTCTGCGTCCGGTGTAAGGATCGCATTGACCACGTTACGTCCCTCTACTGGAACCTCCAGGTCACTAAAGCCAATGGAAGAAAAGACAAGAGTAGCGTTAGCCGGAACTCCATCAAGCACATAGGTTCCGTCATCAAGAGTGGCTATACCCTGCATTGTCCCCTTCACGACAACACTCGCGAACGGAACGGGCGAGCCATCTTGAGATGAGGTTACTTTTCCTGTAACCCTAATCTGCGCGAATGCCACATTGCAAATCAGTGCGGACAGCGCAATTAACATCAATCTCTTCATAGACTTTTGGTTTTGTGTTTGGTTAATGAATATTTTAAGTTAGTAGGTTATACTTTGGCGCAGATGCTAAAGTTTATTTTCATCATAACACAAAAATAACTAAAAAAATCCAAAAAGAAAAGACCTTTCCAAAGCAATTTTTCAAACTGCTAAAAAAGTGACATTTATAGACTGAGTTATTTGACCGGCAGACTGATCGAAAAAATATTTTGCCATTTTAAATATTAATCCTTAACTTTATGACTTAAATACAGGAAAACTCTACGAACTTGGAATAATAACAAACCCTAATTATTTAATTATTAATACACAAAAAAACTATCTATGAAGAAAATCTTACTTCTAGCAATGGCGATACTTACAGTAAATGTCGCTTTTGCTCAAACAAGAATTACCGGTAAGGTAACTTCTTCTCAGGATGGTACACCGATCCCTTTTGCAAGCGTTATTGTAAAAGGTACTATGAACGGTGTTGCCACCTCTGACAATGGAGAGTATGTTTTGGACAATGTGCCTTCAAATGCTACTCTCGTTGTTTCTTCTATCGGTTTTGTGAATGCAGAAATCCCGGTGGGAGGCAGGACCATAATCGATGTAGTCCTTAGTCCGGATGCCGAGGCCCTCGAAGAGGTGATGGTTGTTGCCTATGGTACGGCCAAAAAAGGCACGTATACGGGTGCTGCTTCTGTTGTAAAACAGGAGTCCATCAAGGATGTGCCCACAGTTTCATTTGAGCAGGCCCTCACCGGAAAGGTTGCAGGTATGCAGATTACCACAACTTCGGGACAGGCGGGTTCCGGTTCAGCCGTTCGCATTCGCGGTATCG
>Ga0255347_1008092_pt1 | contig 10684 bp, 11 predicted proteins | sample wastewater_treat_2_FD_192479 | JGI IMG/M metagenome (GOLD analysis project Ga0255347, IMG submission 192479) | Wastewater microbial communities from Lulu Island WWTP, Vancouver, Canada - plant24 | ecosystem: Engineered > WWTP > Wastewater > Unclassified | place: Canada: Vancouver, British...
GAGGGTATCTGGCACACGGGTCAGGGAGGAGCAGCCAGCGAACATGGATGACGTATTCGTACAACTCGACAGGTCGAGGGTATCTGGCACACGGGTCAGGGAGAGGCAGCCAGCGAACATGGATTCCGCGGAAGTAAACCCCGTTTGAAATGTCCCGTCAATCGCACGCAGCCTGTAATAGTCTTGATACCCCGTATTGCCCAGTTTGGTGCTATATCCGTCCAGCCACAAAACCTCATAGGGCAAAACCACATTTAACGACTCTGTATTGGAGTACACAATGACCCACCGCACCTTGTATACCGAAGTGCCAATATCCTGCGCCAAATCCCAGTTGTGCGTGGTGCTCGATGTGTAAAATTTACCATCGCTTGTCTTAAAAGCAAGGTCTGTCGCTGTCACCGTAAAGGTCGAGTAGGTGTAATCGTCCGCCAGTAAATAAATATATTTATATGCATATCCGGCCTGCACATCAGCCGCCACAATGGCGTGAATGTCAGGCCAGTCTGATGGGACTTTGCCGGGAGTTGTACTTCTTGCTGAAATCGCGTTTGTCCGTCCTATCATACTACCACCGCCCTTATGATTGGGAGCGTCACAGTTGCACTCGGAATCGTCTTACAGTAAATTGTCACGGTTCCTGTCCCTGTCGAACAAACTGGCGAAAAATTACCAGATATCGCGTCGGCATGCCCAAAGACCACTTCTGCAAACATGGATGATGTGACATTTGTACAGGCAATTTCCGCTTCATAGCCGTAATCAGTATAAGTTGTCGATGCCCTCCAATCAGTAACAAGCACAGACACGGACGAGAAGTTCAGCGAAAGCGCACCCATTTTTCCTACAGAATAAAAGGTGGTCGGTGAACCGCTGGTATAGGTAATGACAACTTTGGTCCAAAGAAATTGATTATCTGCGACTGTGGGAACAGTATCAGACCAGGTTCCAGTGGGAGCAGTCGTACCCGAACTTCCAGCTTGGTAGGTAACAGAGGTTGAGCTTATTCCCACACCAGCCGCACCAGTAGCACCTGTATTTCCCTGAGGGCCTTGTGCTCCCATTTTACCAACGGAGTAAGCGGTGGTAGAACTGGAGTCAGTGTATGTAATTACTGTCTTTGTCCATAGATATTGGTTGTCTGCTACTGTGGGAATGTCTGATAGCCAACTTCCCGTGGGTGCGGTTGTTCCAGAACTGCCAGCCTGATATGTAATCACAGTAGAGCTAATGCCCTTACCTTGCGCTCCAGTATCGCCCTTCGGCCCCTGTGCCCCTGTGTCGCCCTTCGGAATGCCAAGCGATATTGACGTGCCTGTTTCATCTTGAGTGATTGACGCAGTAGGAGCCGTCCCCTCGCTAAGAGGGGACACAGATATGTCCACATCTGCCCACTTTGGCGCTATGCCCTCAAGCGTTTCGCTGATTGCGTTTGCCCGGCCAATCGCGTCATTAGTCAGCCCCGCTGCTGCGTTTGCCGATTCTGTTGCCTCGATCGTTTCACCGATAAAATGGTCTACCTCGGCCAGTTTCGATGTAGCGTCCTCAATCCAGTCAGCAACCGGATCGGGCGCTTCCCCCGGCGGGGCATGCCCGGCCCCGATGATCGTCGCGATGCGGGCAGAGTGCTTGAGCATCTCGCCGCCCCGGTAGGCCCCGATTACTACGCTGCCGGTGCCGTTAATGGCGGTCACGGCCTCGCTGATGGTCCACGTCAGTACATTATCGGCCACAGACACGTCACCATCAGGCACAGGGTACGTTGCGCTTTCGTCCGGCCGCATGTAGGTGATTTTCCAATCGTCAGCGTTGAGGTCGGCCCATGCGGTCAGGTCGAACTGTATCGCGTGGCCAAAGTCTCGCTGATTGCCCAGCTCGATGTATACTGGCAGCTCGTTTATTTTGTACATTTTATACCCCTCTTCATCAAGCAGTCCGCTTCCAACCGTACACCGTCGCGCCGAATAGTGTCTGGCTTCCCATTGATTCCCACGTTCCCGCCGTATCTGGCGGGCTGTTGGCTACCGTGATAACCACAGAGCCAACCGGGAGGGCGCTCAACTCGCCGCCATCAATCTGATCCTGCAACTTCGCCCGCGTCAGAGCCATGTAATCACCTGCCTGATCTGGTTCATCACTGCCGCGCTCGGCTTCACGCCGGGCGTAATCCAGGTAAACGCGGCGATTTGGTTCACAGTAGAAACAGCATCCCACCCATTAACCAGCGTCACCACATCGCTAATCGCCTGCTGCAGTTCAATGACGTGTGCTTTCCACCCGCGCGATTTTGTAACGCCCGCCGTGATTGTTTCTGCCCACACAACGGCGCTCAGGCCGTAGTATTGGCGTATCGTGTTGACCATCGTGCGGAGTTCATTCACATGCGCCGCTTTGATTCGCGTCGTGCCGCCCGCAATGTTTGCATCCGTAAAACTCGGCGCAGTGTAGGTTAAGCTGCCGGTTGCTGCGGTCGATTCCTCGTTGTACTGGTCGGCTGACTTAATTGAGTAGCCAACCGCGCCCGCACCCGCCGCATTGGTTCGCCTGAGAACGATTTTCGCGCCCGTAGTCAAACCATCTGCCCGGCTTGATGTGAAACCGCTTGTCACAGGGCGCTGTGTGTGGCCCTCTGGGTCCGCGCCGAGCGTAACCAGTAGTCGCGGTCTGCTGTTGTATATCGTTTGACCAACCTGTGGATAATTCACGGTCGGAGCGGCCGGAGCCGTGTTTTTGACGCATGAATTTGATTCCAGCCAATCAGATACTGCCCCCAGCGCATCAACCGCACGGACGCGGTATTTGATGCTCTGGCCGGGGGAAAGTGTAGGCGTATGCGCTGTGATTCCGTTGGTCAGGTTCGCCCACGCGCTCCACGCCTCAATGCCGCTTTTAGTGGCGTACTGGACATTATGAGTGCTCAGGTTTTCATCTGGGTCAGCCGCGCCGGAATAAGTCAGGGTGATTTCTCCAGAAACATAAACCTCCGGGGCCGCCGTGAAAGAGGTTGGGGCGGTTGGCAGCGAATTGCGTTTGATTGCATTCGTTTCTTTCCAATCGCTATAATAACCTGATCCAGCAGCGCCGAGTGTACGGAGCCGGTACTTCCGGCTATACGCCCGAACGCTTGGAAGCGTGACTGTTGTGGACAATGACGCGCCGGTTGTCGATATAGTTTTGAGCGCCGTCCACGCGCCATATGATGTGCCGTCAGCGGATTCCGCGTATTGGATTTCATAGCCCGTGATTGCGTTAGCGCTGCCCCCGGCTGCGCCGGATGCGGAAAGGGTAGGGTCATTTTCACAAAGCGACGGGGCCACACTCGCGGCAGTAGGAGCCGTGCATAAAGTAATCGGGGTATAGTTGACCGCGACGCTCTGAGTGCTCTTGACAAAAATCTTGCTTGCTTCGTTCAGGCCAAAAAAAGAGATTGAAGCGATATCATTCTGGTTAAACGCAGTGCCAAAGTCAAACTCCCACGTCGCGCCAGTGTAGTTGCTGGAATTGAATTTGATATCGGTTCTGGTAACTTCGGCCAGCGTTCCGCCGGAACTGTTCAGCAGCCGCGCTCTGACCTGATAGGTATTAGAGTAGGCGTTTGTTGACATGAACGCATAAGCAACCACGGAATCCGTCCGTATATCGCTCAGCGCGGAGCCGCCCGAAAGCGACACGGTCCGTGTATAGTTTAGCCCCTGTGCCGCTCCTGCGTTGCCGGTAAAATAACGTGTCGCCATTTGGCCCCTCCTTTATGCGTAGTAACTCCCGACGTAATTCGCAAGCCGATCAATCGTTCCACTCAGCGACGTTCCGCTCAGTTTCAGCCTGTATAACGGCTCCTGTCTCTTAGCGCCAGCCGTCGCTGCGGTCAAATCGTCCTGCTCAAGCGTCGGGTCAGTCGCCGCGCCCGCCGTCTGTGTGCCCTTGATAACTTTTAGCACATGAGTATCGGACGTCGCGCCACCGCCCACAACATATTCAGCCACGACAAGATCATTTCGGTTAAATCCGGCCTGCCCGACGTCAACCGCCAATGTAATAGGCGCGTCCACACGGAGCAGGAATCCCTGATTTGAAAACACACCCTTAGCAATGCTCACGCTGGTATCGTTGACCCTCGCGCAGGCCAGCTGATCATCGGCCTCGGTGATTCCGGACGCGCTGCCCAGAATTGCTCGATATATCGCTGCATCATCACCTGCTGTGATGTGGGCTGGGTCTGCCGGCTTGGTATAGATAGTGATTGCTTTCTGTGCCATTATTTTACCCTCGTTTCCAACTTAATGCCGCTACTATTCATAGTCAGTATCTTGCCTACAACAGTCGCGGTTCCAGCCATGCCAGTCAGCCTATCCCTCGCTCCTACAATGTCACCAAGCTTAAGGTCAAGCCCGCTTACCTGTGGGTCGATTTCAAGCTGCCTAAGCGGTACGATTTCAAGCAGCCGCTTCTCTGCTCCCTTTTGCAGTTCCGCAACCGTTTCCGGGTTGGTGTAATCGTACACGGCCACATGATCCGCAGCTGTTCCGACCCACGCAGGGGGAACCGTGGTCAAACTGCCGTTATCGTTGCGGTAAACGTGCAGTATGTCGCGGTCAAGCAGCTCGCCCGCGCCGAGCGCAATGATGTGGTTGTATCGGTCATAGCCGCCCATGGTTGCCACCATGTTTACGCCGTAGTCCTGTGACAGGTCAATCGTGTTAGAGTAGTCTGTCACGGCTGCAGCCGACAGCACCACGCGCTTTAGTGCCTGATCATACTGCACGTCAAGCGCCGCACCCTGTTCAGCCAGCATTAGATAGATGCCGATCAAAAGGTTAGTGTATCTAAACTGCCTGTTGACCGTGATGCCGCTTGCCGCTGTGGATACGTCCACATTAGCGCCGAGTTTCGTGCCAATCAGTTCCGCTATCTTCGCGTTAGCTTCGCCGTTTACAACCCTGTATGCTTCACCCGTCGGCGGCTCGATGATTTTGCGGTAGAGCGCCCCGCGCCACGTCACGCCGCTTACGGTAATCTGCTGCAAGGCGGTGCTGTGCCGGATCAGTTCTACCTTGCCGCCGAACTCGGTGCCGGGTACATAGATGTGATGCCCGGCCAGAATAGGCGACCGCTCCCAGTAGATGTCGGGGACGGTCAGAGAGAATGAGTTATTTTCGATCTGGATGTCAGTTTCTTGAGATATTTCAGCGTCAAACTGATCGATTTCATCCACATAGCCCAGCTCAGCAAGGTCAGCATCGGCATGAATTATATCCAAAGCGGCTCACTCCTTTGCTGTACCAGGGTAATGTCAAAATCAAACGATCCGTCATAGATCACGGTATTTACGCCCGGTTCAACCGGCAGGAAGATGTCATTTTCTTTATCGCGGTAATCAAACAGGTTAGTCCGTTCGCCCGCCGCCGTAACTGATTCAATCCGGCGCTGGAGCTGATCAATCACGATACGCTGTGTAGCTGATACCGACGCGCTGACGCTGTAGATTCTACCGCCAACTGTTATTGATGGATTCTTGGCCGGGCCGTATACGGTGATGATTATTTGGCTTGGTGCGTAGTGATTGTTGTCAATCGTGCCAGATGCCGCACTCGCAATATATCGGTAATCGTAGCGGAGGTCGTATCGTTTCGCGTTGTCCACTTCCTCAGCCGCGCCGATCAGGAAGTGGTACACTCGCTCAGTTCGCCAAAACGGCTCTGTGACCAATATGGTCAGATCTTTACTAACCCAGTTTGACTTTTCAGCAAACCGATTGACCACACTCTCCACGGCCAGGAAGCATATTAGATACTGATCGCCCAGGTACAACCTGCCCGGCGTGTTGTTGAGTATGTCCGGCTCGGTCAAGGCCATCAAAGCGGCCGCGTTCTGTGCAAACAGTTCGCGCCCCCTGATGCCGATGGAGATCCGTTTTTCCTGCACCGAGCGGGAGAAGGTGACCCGCCCGCCGTATCCAGACGGGCGGTTGGTTATCGTTCTATCCCACGCAAAATCACGCAGATCATGACTTGAGACAAGATAATGCCCTTGATTCAGGATGATCGACGCGCCGCTGGAATTTACATACTTGATGATCATGCCAGCGCCACCTTTCTCACCCATCGGCCCATTTCGCGGTCATTGAGCACAACAGCCGCGCCGTCCAGATTGATCACGTCGGCCAGTTTCGCGGCCAGCCGGTCAAGGGCTGAATCGTCCAGGGAGACGGTCAAGGAAGATTTGCCCGTCACGCTTACCGGTCCGCTGATGCGGTCGAAGTTGCCAAGAGCGCTCATCAGGCCGGATGTATCTGGAACAAGGCTTCCCATAGCGGCAGTAACCAGACCGGCATTATTTAGGATACCAACAGCGACGCCTTGAGCGATTGGCTTGCCGACTGTGTTAGCCATCAGCTTGGACGGTGATGCGATGCCAAAGAATCTCTTGATGTCCTTCCACACGCCGCCGATCCAGCTTCCTACCTTATCACCGAGCCATGCGGCCATCGATTTGATGCCCTCCCAAAGGCCCTTGACCATATCAGCGCCAATGCTAATGATCTGTGGAATAGCCCCTATCAGCCCCTTTACAATCGCGCTGATTATCTCCGGCAAGGCCGCAATTAGATCGGGTATCGCTGCCACAAGCCCTTTCGCTAATGCCAGAATAATCTCAATCCCAACCTTGATAACTGCGGGGAGGTTGTCAACGATGAATTTTACAAGCGACCGGATCAGCGTTGTGACCATCTCGGCAATCTTGGATATGTTGTCGGTGATTGCCTTGATAGCGCCCTGCAGTAATTTCACCGCCGCGTCCATCAAAAGCGGCATGAGTTTAGGGAGATAATCAACAGCAAAGTTAACGAGCTCAGACAGCACACTTGTTACTGTGGTAATAATCTGAGGCAGGTATTCCGTTATTTTTTGCATACCATCCGAAAGCTTTGACGCAATCTCTTGCCCTATCGTCTCAATATCTTCCGGCTGGAAACCATCAGCCAATGACTGGTTAATAGTTGTCATCATTTCCTGAGCGCCAGTCGCGGCCGCTTGAATAGCGGGCAGAAAAACCGACGCAACATTTCGGCCTATCCCGGTCATGGTAGACGTGATCCGGTTCATGGTATCGTCAAACGCGCCAAAGTTTCCGAGCGCTTGCTCCGACATAATTAGACCGGCATTCTGCGCCTCTTGTCCGAGCGCCTTGAGTTGATCCGATCCGGCTAAAATCAGCGGGTTCAAATCCTGCGCGGATTTCCCGAACAGTTGCATTGCCAGCGCGTCCCGCTCGGTTTCGTTTCCAACTTTTCCGAGCGCGTCAATCGCCGCGAAGAACACGGTTTCAGAATCCAGCATCTTGCCGCTCGAATCAGTAATGCCCACACCGAGAGCGGCGAACGCATCAGCAGACGCCCCGGTTCCTTCTTTGGCTGCGGACATCTGTTTGATCATCTTAGCCATACTGCCGGTCATGGTTTCAACTTCGGTGTCAATAAATTGAGCCGCGTATGTCCATTCCTGCAGCGATTGCGTGCTGATACCAGTCTGCGCCGACATGGTTATGATGTCATCGGCAAACTTTCCCGTTCCTGTGGCAAGATTAAAAATCTCTTTGCCAGCCGCCACGGCGCCCGTACCAATAGCGACCATGGCAACCCCAGTCGCCTTCGCCGCGCTCTTTACTCCTTCTCCAACCTTTGAGAGGGCGGCAGTCCAGTTGATTGTCTTTTTTTCTGTTTCGCTGACTTCTTTCCCAAAATCCTTTACAGCTTTCTCATTATCAGAAAGCTCGCCCTCCATTTTATTCAGGGCGGCAGTAGCGTTATTCAGTTTGATTCGATAAGCGTCAGTTCGTTTATCGCTTTCCCCATAAGAGGCCGCTGAATCTTCGACAGCTTTTGACAGCGCGGCAACGATTTCTTTCTGCTGAGAGATTTGCTTGCCTAAAATCTCGCCCTTCTTGGTCAGCCCTTCCAAGCTGGAGGCATTATCCCCAAAAACGGCGGTATTCAGTTTCATCTCCGAACCGAGCACTTTCATGCCGCGGTAGGCTTCATCCATCGCGGCCTTGAATTGCTGTTCTCCATCAATGGCCAGCGTTGTCTTGATTTCCCGCGTCTCAGACATTAGATCACCTCACCCTCCGCTTTATTCCGTGCAGTTCGTCATCGTACTCTCTGAGCCATAACCACAGGTCGAAAATCTCTCCAGGCCGCTTCATCATCGCTGATTCCTCGGTCAAACCAACCTGCAGCGCCATTCCGATCAAGCGCAACGGGCTTATTCCGCTGCGCTCTCCGCGTTTTTTCGCTCTTGCCGCTCCACTTCATCCAGCAGAGAGTTTCCATCGGGCTGTTTGTGCTCCATGCCAAAACCGATTGAGATAGCCTCCATCGCCGGAGCCGCAAGGTCTTTAATCTGTTTCGGCGTTGTCAAGAACAGCACGGCTTCCTCGGTGAGTTTTTCGTCATCGGAAAGTTTTGTCTTGCCAAGCCTGAGCATCTCGCCCTGATTCGCAAGCACGGCAACCAGCCACGGGATAACCTCAAATAGCTTGTTTGCCGCTTTGGACGCATCGGCTCGTTTCTGCGCCTGCACCTCGGGGCTGTCATATTCGCTGATTTCCTCGCCCCGAAAGGTCTCAGCCATTTCCTCAACACCGCCGTACTTCTTGCAGATTTCCACATAAGCGGCGGTGGTACATACTAATTCATATTCTTTCTTGCCGATCTTGACCGAAATATCCGACATAAAACCTCCTCCAGAAAAAGGGGGCGGAGTTACCCGCCCCCGATCAGTTAAGCCTCGACGGTATAGGCCGCGCTCAGAATAGCGCTGTTCGCCAAACCAGCCTTGACCGCAATGGCCTTGATGGTCATGGCCGCGTAAACGGCAATCGGATTGCTGTAGACCATGCTTCCGATGGTCGGATCGCTGCCGTCGGTCGTGTAGTAGATCGTCGCGCCGCCAGTCGCGGACGCCAGCGCAACAGTAGCGCCAGACGCAACTTCACCCGCTGCGGGAGTGGCGGTAGGTGTGGCGGCAAGCGTCTGACCGACGCCGGCCTTTCCGTCAACCCAAGCCTTTGCGGCCGCGTAGGTGGAGAACACTTCATATGCCCTGTACCGGGCCTTACCAGTGTTATCAATGACAACACCCATGATCGGGCCTTCCAGCGCCGGTGTCTGCCATTCGATGGAGTTCTCTTTGGTGGTGGCGTTGTCCTCCGCCATCGCAAGCTGCGTCTTGTGGATTTGATAGCCATACCACTTCTTTACGCCGCCCTCAACCTCAGCCGTGACGTACCAAAACCCGCCATTCGGACTTGGGTCAGCGTTTTCATTGTAGGTCGTGCCGTTCAGCTCGTGCCCGAGAATAGCCACACGCGCGGCAGGCGGGAGCGAAGTAGTGCCAACCGCCAGTGTGCCGCCTACGATACTGTTATCATTCTCGGCGATTCCGTCACCGCCATACAACGGGTTATCCGCGTGCTTATACGACACGTTGGCCTCAATCATCTTTCCGGTCGCCGCTGCGTCAAAAACAGTGGGAGCGCCATACACGATAGCGCCCCCGGTCGGTTCGCTAACAATAGGCGCGAACACCCCATAAGGTAATCCAATTCTTGCCATGTTTTATTATCCTTTCAAAAATGCGTCCCATATGCGGGTATAAGCGTCAAGCACACGCGGCCCGGAGGCTCGGTCTGCATCGTCTACCCACAGTGTGCGCGGGATTCCGGGACCGGAGAATTTCTTCTTTGATTTCCGTCGCCGCGTTGATTTTGAATTAGTGCCCCAGTGGAGGATGAAAGCCTTTTCAGCGTTTCTAACACCCCGAGCATCTGTACCCTGTGGATAGATGTCAATTGTCAGGATGTCAGAGGCGCGTTTTGCAGCCCTCGGAAAGCCTATGCTGTTAATCATCGCTGATGTATCACGGAACCTCCGGCGCTCGGCTTCGCCCTTCCAGGCTTGCTTGACTTCCTCGGCCCCGGCCATGAGCATTTCCTGCGCTGTTTCACCCGCAAGTTCTCCGTGACGTTTCATATCCGCGATGATTAAATCAAGCCCCTCAACCTCAAAGCGTGCCACTTGATACCTCGCAATCCCACGCGTGACAGAGCATTCCGAGTTCCTGATTACGGCGCAGAGAATACTGAAACGTTACGCCCGGAGCGGTTTCAAGTTTTGCCATCATGGCCAGCACAACAGCGTCATTCTCGGTCTTGGTGTATCTCTCAATCAGCACCCGCCAGACCGGCTCCGCGTAGGTGTCGCCTCCGTGCAGCCCGTCCAGTTCGTATTCCGTCCACACGGTATAGGGCTGCCACGGTTCGCCGTCGCTCAGACCGAAGTAGTGAGATATGTTTGCGTCAACCGTCAGCAGGAGTGCTTTGAATGCAGTCAGAATAGCGTACATCAGCTCACCCTCCTTAGCGTCAGGTCGGTGATTGGTTGGCTGTTATCATCGTCCGTTCCGTGGTAGGTTCGCACGATTTCATATGTCAGCCCGCCGATCTTCGCCGCGTCACGCGTGGTAATGCTGCGATTTTGGTGGATTCTGATTCTGGCCGATGCTTCGACATCCTCGCGGTATTCGGTCGCATAGTTCGTATCGCTCGAAAAATCCAGTTCGGCATACCAAGACTGGAATTTTTGTGTCAGTTGTTCAATTGGCTTTCCACCTGCGGCCGCGCCGTT
>Ga0255347_1008093_pt1 | contig 10683 bp, 7 predicted proteins | sample wastewater_treat_2_FD_192479 | JGI IMG/M metagenome (GOLD analysis project Ga0255347, IMG submission 192479) | Wastewater microbial communities from Lulu Island WWTP, Vancouver, Canada - plant24 | ecosystem: Engineered > WWTP > Wastewater > Unclassified | place: Canada: Vancouver, British...
CAACTTTGGCTTTAAAAGCCGCATCGTAACTCTTCCGCATTTGTTTTGCCATATCCTCTCTCCTTCTCGGTTATGGCAGACTATCACCCACCTTATTGCTCTGTCCAGTTTTTGGGGAGTATTATAGTTTTTCTTGAATCGACTTGAGCGGTGTCGAGGTCTTTTTCGGTAATGGAGTCTTTTCTTTCATGCTTTTATACTAACTTCTTCGTGGGTAGCACGACAGTTGCGTGGTCAGTTTGTCGTGTATCGTCAGTAGTATTTGGTCTGCCAGTTCCGCCGGGTTGTCCTTGACTTTGTTCCACGGCACCGCGTCTTCCAGTTCCTTTGTGTCCAAGTTCGTTCCCAGAAACTTCATCACGTTTGATGGCTTCCAGCCTTTCATTTCTTCCAGTGTTGTCGTCAGTCTTCCGTCGGAGTCCTCCAGACTGTGTTTCAATGACCACTCCGCCAGTTGCAGGCAATACAGCCCCGTTTCGTCCGGGTGCTGTTTTAGCGCCAACAGAGCTTTCTTGCTTTCCTGGTTCAGTTTTTCACTGTTCTGGGGAATAGGTACTATCCCTATTAATTCTTCCGTTGCCGCGTGTTTTGACGAAGCAGGATTTTCCGTCCAACGAGCAGGGATTGCATGACCACCAATAGTCGCTATCAGTTCGTCTTTTCTTTTGAACACCTGAATGAAAACAGTAGGACTAACAAATCGTTTAGGGAGTCGTCGAAATAGTTGCCGAGCTGAAACCGTCAATGTCCCATTGAATGTCCCTATTGCCGGGCAACATATAATAGCATCCTTGGCCTTTATTTTAAGTTGGCCGTCAGCGTGTGAAAATTCCACATCAAAATCTTCATTGGGCCAATCGTATTTCTTCTCCAGGTAGCTAATGCAGAATCGGAAAAAACTTTTCTCTGCCCATAACTTAGGGCGTCTTTCGTATTCTTCCCGTCGTTTTTTATTATATCGTTCCCACTCTATCTTGCCCCACATCAGCTCTTTGGGTGGGTCTTCTTTCCAAAATAGCGAAGCACAGGCGCAATAAATTATGACAAGAATATCAATCGGCCGCATATTCAGACCGATAGCAAGTTCTTGAGGTAAGTATATAAAACGATCATTTTTTATTTTTATTGTTATTATTAGTTTCCATTCCCAAATCCAAGGTCCTGCAATAACCTCTATTGGCCCCCAACTCCTTTTTGGAAGACCGCATTCACTTGTCTCAAAAAATTCAAGACGTTTCAAGGCATCGTCAACAGGCAATTCTTTTAATAGTTCGGATGGGATGTCAGAGTACGATACTCGATTTGTTTCCATAAAGGTTTTACCCCTTGTCCAGCCAAATGTTAACTCTTAGTTGTTGATTGATAATCAATTTATAGGCCCATTGTTGTCAATAGTCAACAGAATATCATCTTTCTTTCTGTTAGGTTTCTGCCAATAGGAGGCGCAAACTTGACAATCGAAGGGGCGTTTGGAGAAGTAATAAGAGAGCTCAGAAAATCAAATAACTTTTCACAGGAGGAACTCGCTGAGCGCAGTAATCTCGACCGGAGCTTCATTTCGCTGATAGAATGTGGCCGTAAACAACCCTCACTTATAACAATCTATCAACTTGCAAAAGCATTCAAACTTTCTGCTTCTAAACTTCTACTACTTACCGAAGATAAAATCAAAAAATAAATCATAAATTCCCACTACTATTATTGTGTTTGTTGTTATACTCGATTTGAGCATAATTTTATAGTTGCAATGTTTTCGATACGTTGTATTATTCGCTTTAATTTTAACAGATTCACGTCGGCCTTCGTCGGCTAAAAGATAGTTCCCAAATAAAATATTGAAGAGTGATTTATGGCCATTAAGAAGTCAGAATTATACAGTTCGTTATGGGCAAGCTGCGATGAACTGCGCGGCAGCATGGATGCCAGCCAATACAAGGACTATGTGCTGGTCATGTTGTTCATGAAATACGTATCCGACAAGAAAGACCCGATGATCGACATACCGGCGGACGCCAGCTTCTACGACATGGTGAAGCACAAGGGAAAAGCCGACATCGGCGACAGAATCAACAAGATTATCGGCGCTTTTGCACAGGCCAACGGACTGACGGGCGTCATTACCGTTGCGGACTTCAATGATGATGAAAAGCTGGGCAAAGGAAAGGATAAGGTTGATAAATTAACCAATCTCATTTCCATCTTTGAAAAGTCGGAACTCGATTTCAGCAGCAACCGCGCCGAGAATGATGACTTGCTGGGCGATGCTTACGAATACCTGATGCGGCACTTTGCGACGGAAAGCGGCAAGAGCAAAGGCCAATTCTACACGCCTTCCGAGGTTTCCCGCATCATGGCCAAAGTTATCGGCATCAGCAAATCCAAAAGCCAGACAGAATCGCTTTATGACCCCACAACCGGTTCCGGTTCGCTGCTTTTGAAATCGGCGGATGAAGCGCCTCATGGTATTACCATCTACGGGCAGGAAAACGACAATGCCACTCGCGCCCTGGCCGTGATGAATATGTGGCTGCATGGCAATCCCGATGCAGATATAGTGCAGGGCAATACCCTGGCCGCGCCGGAGTTTAAAGATGAAACCACAGGCGAGCTTAAACAGTTTGATTATGGCGTTTCCAATCCACCATTCAGCTACAAGTCATGGATGAACGGTTTAGACCCGAACAATGACGTTTATAAGCGTTTCGATGGCTATGATGCCGTGCCGCCCAAAAAGAACGGCGATTTTGCTTTTCTGCTGCACCTGATTAAATCCCTCAAATCAAAAGGCAAAGGCTGCATTGTTATGCCCTTGGGCGTGTTGTTCCGTGGCAATGCCGAAGCCGACATCCGCAAAAAGATTATCCAGAAAGGTTACATCAAGGGCATTATCGGTTTACCGCCCAACCTGTTTTACGGAACGGGCATTGCCGCCTGTCTGGTTGTGCTGGATAAAGAAGATGCCGACAAGCGCGACAGCATCTTCATGATTGACGCCAGTAAGGGATTTATTAAAGACGGCAATAAAAACCGCCTGCGTGAGCGGGACATCCACAAAATAGTGGATACCTTCAACAACCGGCTTGAAATACCCAGGTATTCGCGCAACATTCCCATTGCCGAGATTGCCGACCCGAAGAATGACTATAACCTGAACATTCCCCGCTACATTGACAGTCAGGAAGAAGAAGATTTGCAGGATATTGCAGCCCATCTGCTGGGTGACATTCCCAACCGTGATATTGATGATTTGGAAAGTTACTGGAAAGTGTATCCGACATTGAAAAGCGCATTATTCAAGCCGAGCACCCGCGCCAACTATTCCACCTTATGCGTTGCCCATGATGACATTAAGAACACCATTTTCAATCATCCGGAATTTACCGCATTCGGCAAAAAGATGAATGGCGTGTTTAATAAATGGCGAACCGAGACCGTTGCCTACACCAGGGAACTGGACAAAGGCTTGAAACCCAAAAAGGAAATACACACTCTTTCCGAAAACCTTCTGAAACATTATGACAACCGGCAACTCACCGACAAATACACCATGTATCAGCACCTGATGGATTACTGGGCCCAAACCATGCAGGACGATTTTTACGAACTGGCCGCCGATGGCTGGAAAGCGGGCAATGAAGTAAAACGCATCCGGAAGAAAACAAAAAAAGGCGATAAAGAAGTGGTCAAAGAGGTAGCCGGCATTGAAGGGCTGGAAGGCATCCTAATACCACCTGCTTTAATCATTCAGGAATACTTTGCCAGGGAACGAAAAGCCCTTGATGAAATGGAAGCGCAGGCGGAAACACTCAACGCCGAAATGGATGAACTGCGGGAAGAACACGGCGGTGAAGACGGACTTCTGGAAGAGGCGATGGATGACAAGCAAAAGATCAGCAAGAAAAATTTGCAGACAGCCATCAAGGATATCGGCAAACGCACCGCCGACAATGCCGAAGAATACGATATGCTGCACAAGTATAAAAAGCTGATGGAAGAAGAAGCAGAGGTAAAAGCAAAAATAAAAGCAGCCCTGGCCGAACTGGAAAAGAAAGTTATTGCCCAGTATCCAAAGCTCACCATCGACGAAATAAAAAACATCGTGGTGGAAAAGAAATGGATGGCGGAAATGCAAAAACGTATCAGCACCGAAATGGATAACATCAGCCAATGCCTTACCCAGCGCATCAAAGAACTGGCCGAACGCTACGAAACACCGCTACCCCAGTTGAACAAAAATGTCGATGAACTGACTGCTAAAGTGGAAACCCATTTAAGAAAGATGAATTTCAAATGGTAGAAGCAATGGAAATACCAAAAGGGTTTAAAAAAACTGAGGTTGGGATAATACCGGACGATTGGTTATTGGCTTCTTATGATGAAGTATTTGATTTTTTAACCACTGCCACTTATTCACGGGCACAATTAACTGAAAGCGATACAATTAAGTACGTCCATTATGGTGATATTCATACAAAATGCTTGCATTTTCTGGATTGTGACAAAATCTATTTACCTTCTATAAAAAATGAACTTCTCAAAAACTACCCATTGCTGAAAGATGGCGATTTGATTGTTGTCGATGCTTCTGAAGATTATGAAGGTGTTGGGAAAAGCGTAGAAGTTAAAAATTTAAAAAACAGAAAAGCAATTTCTGGACTTCACACATTTTTATTAAGAGACAAACAGGAAGCCATCGCCAATGGATTTAAAGGATACCTACAGCCAAACAGTCTGGTAAAAAAGCAGATGGATGCTTTGGCAACTGGCATGAAAGTGTATGGTGTTTCAAAAACTAATTTGAAACTTATTAAAATTCCCCTCCCCCCAACCAAAGCCGAGCAAACCGCTATTGCCGAAGCCTTAAATGATGCCGATGCGCTCATTGCCGAACTAGAAAAACTCATTGCCAAAAAGAAAGCCATCAAACAAGGCGCGATGCAGGAATTGCTGAAACCGAAAGCAGGATGGGAAGTAAAGAAGTTGGGGGAGATTGCGAACATTCGACGTGGTGCTTCGCCAAGACCCATAAAAGACCCTAAATGGTTTTCAGATAGAGGGAGAGGTTGGATTAGAATTTCTGATGTTACAAGTTCGAGTGTTTACCTAAATGCAACAACCCAATATCTTTCCGAAGATGGTGCAAGGAATAGTGTTGCAGTAGATAAGGGTGATTTGATTATGTCTATTTGTGCCACGATCGGCGTGCCCATTATAATAAATATTCCTGCTTGTATCCATGATGGATTTGTTCTGTTTACAAATTACGAAAAAGTTATTGACACTTTTTTTCTTTATTTTGTCTTACAGGCGCAAACCGAAATATTAACAGGTAAGGGACAACCAGGCACTCAAAAGAATTTAAACACGACTATTGTAGGCAATATTGAAATTGCATATCCAAATATTGAAAAACAACAAGATATTGGACTTATTCTTAGAGATATTGATATTGAACTTTCTGGATTGGAAAAGAAACTGGATAAATACAAAATGCTCAAGCAGGGCATGATGCAAAATCTCTTAACGGGGAGAATTAGATTAATATGAAAAGGTATTTTCGGGTAATGTTAGGCGCTAAAAGCATTTATGCCGATGAATGTTACAAAGGAAATTTCATCGGTGTAGATTTTGAACTTGATATGGACCTTTCTAATCAGCTACCGGATAACTGGCGAGAGTTTAATAAAAAATTTATCCCTATTTGGTTAGAAAAGCACCCCGATAAAAGCAAAATATCCGCCGGTCTTTCGTGTGGCGCTCTCTGGACGATAGCCAAAGGGATTAGTAATGGCGATATAGTCCTTTGTCCCAACGGGCTCGGAAGTTATTATGTGGGAGAGGTGCTGGATACTTATTCGTATCACCCTGAAAGTGCTTTGCCGCATCGCAGAACCGTAAAATGGTATCCGAATACAATTGAACGCTCGGCAATGAGCGAGGGTTTACGAAACTCGACAGGCTCCATTGGAACAGTCAGCGAAATCAGCAAATACGCGGAAGAAATTGAAATGCTGATAGGCGGCACGAAACCGCCCGTCATTATTTCAACAGATGAAACGGTTGAAGATCCGTCGGTTTTTGTTTTGGAAAAACACTTAGAAGAGTTCCTGGTACAGAACTGGAAACAAACAGATCTCGGAAAAGATTATGATATTTATGAAGAAGACGGTGAATTGGTTGGACAGCAATACCCCAGCGATACAGGCCCGATTGACATACTTGCTATCAGCAAGGACAAGAATGCTCTCCTGGTGGTTGAATTAAAGAAAGGGAGAGCAAGTGATAACGTGGTTGGGCAAATTCAACGCTATATGGGTTATGTAAAGGAAGAACTGGCAGAGAATAATCAAACGGTGAGAGGTGTTATCATTGCCTTGGAGGATGACCTAAGAATCAAAAGAGCTTTGTCCGTAACTAATAATATTGATTTTTACAGGTATCAGGTCAGCTTTAAACTATTTAAAGGTTAATATGAGCGACATCGGCAAAAAAGAACGGGAAACTCAAAACCGCGTAATTGCATTATTCCAGAAGGAACTGAAATACGACTATCTCGGCAACTGGGAAGAACGGGAAAACAACAGCAATGTTGAAGAAGAACTTCTCACAGCCTATCTCACCAGGAAAAAATACAGCCCCAACCTGATTAACAAGGCCCTTTATACGTTCGGCAAGGCCGTCAAAGACCAAAGCAAATCACTCTACCACGTCAACAAAGCAGTTTATTCCATGCTGCGCTACGGCGTTAACGTCCAGTCGGAAATAGGCCATAACAAGAAAACCGTCTGGCTGATTGACTGGAAGAATCCACAGGAGAACGACTTTGCCATTGCCGAAGAAGTGACCATCAAAGGCATCCACAAGAAACGGCCCGACATTGTGCTGTATGTCAACGGTATTGCGCTGGGTGTGCTGGAACTTAAACGCAGCACGGTGTCCATTTCCGAAGGCATCCGCCAGAACCTGGACAATCAAAAGCATATCTTCATCAAGCCATTTTTCTCCACTATTCAGTATGTGATGGCCGGAAATGACATTGAGGGCATTTCTTACGGCGCCATTGAGACCAAAGAAAAATATTTTATGAAATGGAAGGAAGTCAGCGAAGAAATAAATAAGAACGACCATTACCTGCTGACGCTGACTAAACCTGTGCGGGAGAGAGCGGCCAAATACGATTACCCGCTGGATAAAAACATTGTGGAACTACTGAACAAGGAACGTTTCATTGAACTGCTGCATGACTTCATCGTTTTCGACCGGGGAATCAAGAAACTGAGCAGGCATAACCAGTATTTCGGCACGAAAGCGGCGCAAGACCACATTAAACGCAAAGAAGGTGGCATCATCTGGCACTCGCAGGGCAGCGGCAAGAGCCTGACGATGGTCTGGCTGACCAAATGGATACGGGAATACAATTCCAACGGCAGGGTGCTGATTATCACCGACCGCGAAGAACTGGATGAACAGATTGAAAAAGTTTACAAAGGTGTATCTGAAAACATTTACCGTACCAAAAGCGGAAGGGATTTACTCGATAAGCTTAATGACAATTCGCCGTGGCTGATGTGCTCGCTGATTCATAAGTTCGGCGGGAAAGAAGAAGGCGACGTTGACGCCTATTTGCAGGAATTGAAAAGCAGCATCCCGACAGACTTCAAAGCCAAAGGCGACATCTATGTGTTTGTGGATGAATGCCACCGCACCCAGTCCGGCAAATTGCACGAAGCCATGAAAGGATTCCTGCCCGATGCCATGTTTATCGGTTTTACCGGCACTCCGCTTTTAAAAGCGGACAAGCAGACAAGCATGGAGATCTTCGGCAAATATATCCACACCTACAAATTTAATGAAGCCGTCGCCGACAAGGTGGTGCTGGATTTGCGCTATGAAGCCAGAGACGTTGAACAGAAACTTACGTCAATGGATAAGATTGATGAATGGTTTGATTTAAAGACAAAAGGATTAACTGATTTAGCCAAAGCCGAACTGAAGCAGCAATGGGGTACGCTGAAGAAAATATTCAGTTCCAAATCGCGGCTGGAAAAAATCGTCATGGACATGATGATGGACATGGCGAAAAAGGAACGCCTGCAAAACGGCAGAGGCAATGCTATGCTGGTATCGGACAGCATCTATAATGCCTGCCGGTATTATGAGCTATTTAAGAGCGCCGGACTGAATCATTGCGCCATCGTCACATCTTTCGTCCCCAGCCATGCCGACATTAAAGGCGAAGAATCTGGCGAAGGCTATACCGAGAAATTGAAGCGCTTTGAGATTTATCAAAAGATGCTGGCTGAGTATTTCAATGAATCGCCGGAAGAAGCCATCAAGAAAGTCGAACGGTTTGAAAAGGAGGTCAAAGCAAAGTTTGTTGATGAGCCTGCGCAGATGAAACTGCTGATTGTGGTCAATAAACTGCTCACAGGCTTTGATGCGCCGCCTGCCACGTACCTCTACATTGACAAGAAAATGCAGGATCACGGACTGTTTCAGGCGGTCTGCCGCGTCAACCGTTTGGATGGCGACGACAAGGATTACGGCTACATCATTGACTACATGGATTTGTTTGACAGCCTCAAAAACGCTTTTACGGATTATACCTCCGGTGCTTTTGATGCTTATGAAAAAGCGGATACGGAAGGCTTATTAAAAAACCGTTTACTAAAAGGCAAGGAACGCCTGGACGAAGCACTGGAAGCGATCAAAGCATTGTGCGAAGCGGTGGAACCGCCTCAAGATAGTATGGCGCACATCTGCTATTTCTGCGGCAAGGACACGGGGAACCCTGATGACTTGAAAGATACCGAACCAAGAAGGGTTTCTTTATACAAACTCACCCTTTCGCTGATCCGCGCTTATGCCAACATCGCCGATGAAATTAACGAGGCGGGCTATTCAGACAATGAAGCCGAACAAATAAAGAAAGACGTCAAGCGTTTTGAAAACCTGCGCAAAGAAATTCAGATTGCCAGCGGCGATTATATTGATTTGAAACAGTACGAACCGGCCATGCGGCATCTGATTGACAGCTACATTGGCGCGGAAGAAAGCCGAATGCTGGCCAACTTTGATGACTTAAGTCTTGTGGAGCTGCTGGCGGAAAGAGGACGGGACGCCGTTAATTCCCTGCCGAAAAGCATCCGGCAGAACTGGACGGCGATGGCCGAAACCATTGAGAACAATTTGCGGAAAGCAATTATTGAAAAAGCTCCGACTAATCCGATGTATTACGAGAAAATGAGTGCGCTTCTGGATGAACTCATCAAAATTCGCAAAGAAGCAACGTTGGAATATGAAAAATATCTCCAGAAAATCATCGCCGCCTGCCGCAAGGTTATGAAACCGGAGACGGCTTCGGAATACCCGGCATCCCTGAATACAAGCGCTAAACGAGCCTTGTTTGATAATCTTGGCAATAATGAAGCGCTGGCCAATGAGCTTAATGAAAAAATTATGAAAACCAAAAAGGACGGCTGGCGAGACAATATTCAAAAAACAAAAGCCGTGAAATATGCGATTGCAGAGACGCTCAAGCGGCACAGAATTGAACATCCCACGCCTGAATATGTATTAAATATCGTCCGAAAGCAGCAAGACTACTGATGAAGCAAATTACCATCAGCGACATAAAAATTGATGTCATCAGCAAAGACATCAAGAATATCCATCTTGGAGTTTATCCGCCAACCGGACGGGTGCGCATTGCCGCCCCGCTGAAGATTAATGAAGACGCCATCCGGCTTTTTGCCATTTCCAAATTGGGCTGGATAAAACGGCACAGGCAGAAATTCGCAGGCCAGGAAAGAATTGCACCAAGGGAATATAAGCAAAGAGAAAGTCATTACTTCCGGGGCAGAAGGTATTTATTAAACATTATTGAAACACAAGCCCCGCCGAAAGTCATCATCCGAAGCAAGACGTATCTTGACCTCTATATAAGGCCGGGAGCCTCTACCCAGAAACGGCACGAGATTATGACGGAGTGGTATCGCGCCGAACTTAAAAAACAAATACCCGCCATCATTGAAAAATGGGAAAAGATTTTAAAGGTCAAGGTTAACGGCTGGCAGGTAAAGCTGATGAAAACCAAATGGGGCTCCTGCAATAGAGAAAAGAAAAGGATTTGGATTAATCTTGAACTGGCGAAGAAACCGGAACGCTGTCTGGAATATATTATCGTGCATGAAATGGTTCACTTCCTCGAACGTCATCACAAAGACAAATTTCTATCTTACATGGACACCTATCTGCCGAACTGGAAGAAATTGAAAACCGAACTGAATAAATTGCCAGCCAGTCACGCGGATTGGAAATATTAATCCCCAAGGTTATCCAGTCCGAGGTGCTAATCAACATCTTGGATAGAAAGGGCGTTGTCTCCAAACAGGAAATACTGGAGGAGATGAGGCGCGTTCAGGCTAGAATGAAAGCGAATGAATGAACCATAAACGGATACTGCTTCCAGAAGCATGACCATCTCTGACCATTGCAAGAGTCCAGGTTCTATGATGTCGAGTACCCATCTTTGGCCATGGCAAATAATATAATTCACATTTTGGCAGAAATTGGCTACATAGGGGCTACATTAATAGCATTGAATTGTCGGCTGTGATTGTAAGTACTTGAAATCTGGAGCCGATGGGCGGATTTGAACCGCCGACCTACTGATTACGAATC
>Ga0255347_1008094_pt1 | contig 10682 bp, 14 predicted proteins | sample wastewater_treat_2_FD_192479 | JGI IMG/M metagenome (GOLD analysis project Ga0255347, IMG submission 192479) | Wastewater microbial communities from Lulu Island WWTP, Vancouver, Canada - plant24 | ecosystem: Engineered > WWTP > Wastewater > Unclassified | place: Canada: Vancouver, British...
TCAGGGACTTGATTCTTGATGGATGGATACCATGCAATCCTTTTCCATGTACGCTCATTTTCGCTGAATTTCAACCCCCACCTCGTTTCTCCTTAGAAACCCTGGAGTAAATGGCGAATTGTACCGCATCAGGAACGGTGTTCCTGCAATGGGCACCTTTGCCTCCTCAAGGGTCCTAAGGAGCCGTTCCCGAACTTCGGCAACATCACCTTCCGAGGCCCTCCCCCTGAACCGGATGACGGCAAGTTCCCGGGGGGGAATCTCCTGAATGCTGATTCGGCTGTCAAGTGGTTCGGGCACTTCCTCCTTTTTGTAGGCCGCTGGCATGATAAATGACATGGCATGTGCATCTGAAATTACGGGTGCCGTCATGGCTATCTTCTCAGGGGTGATCACCGGGGCGGTCATAGGAATCTTCTTTCCAGGACGGTTATTTCCGGAGATGTACCGGAAGAGAATCATGAAATTCTCATTTTCCTCCGCTCCTGAAACGGTGGCAAGGAGAATAGATGGATATGTCCGGAACTCTACGTCACCCATGCGCCCGGTTTCTTCATACGCAATGGTCTCGGTCATGGTCTCTCCAATCCATGGCATGGGTCCCTTAGAGTATATCAGTTTATGGCAAAGGAAAAACAGGAGATCCGCCCAGGATTCTCCAGGAGATGAAATATCTCCACGTCCGGGGTAATTTCGTTGTTCATGTGGGTGGGGGGAGAACGGAATCAACGATCTAGCTCGGCGCAATTGCAGAATATTCCATGCATGACGCTATAAAGGAAATAATTGGTAAATGGTAGAGAGACTCTTCCTTGCAATTTCCGTTGCATGAAGCACCCCCTGCCAGGGCATCACGTCGGCATCAGATTCTTACCGGCGCTCCATGCATCCCCGGCATGCTTCCCGAGCGTCCAGTAGCGGTTGTCGGGCATGGTGAGGAAGAGCGGGTCGATCGTCCGGAAATCGGGCCTGCCGTCCCGGATGACCCTGCCATCTGCGAACGCTCCCACAATCTCGCCGATGTATACGCTGTTGGTGGGCAGCGGGACGACCTGCACCAGCCTGCACTCGAGCGAGACCGGGCATTCCCGGATCATCGGTGCGGTCTTTGTCGCCCCGTAGAAGACGTCGAAGACCTTCGCCTTGTCCGTCTTCTCTCCCGAGACGATGCCGCAGTAATCAGTCTTCTCCATCAGATCTGCCGAGGGGATATTGACAGAGAACGTCTTGGTCTCCGCAATCCCTTTCGGGGTGTAATGGTGGTTGCCAATCCCGCAGGCGATCATGGGTGGGTTGGCGTTCGCCCGGGTACACCAGCCCACGGTCATGAAGTTTGCCTTCCCTTTCACGAGCGCCCCGACCAGCACGACCGGCATCGGGATAAAGAAGTTGTTATGTATCTGCTGTTTCTCCATGCTGCATCCTTTCTTCGTTCGGTTTCTTAATATTGCGTATCACGCTCGCCCCGCTTACGCTTATGCAGCAAACCCCTGCTCCCTCCCACTCCGAACCCCATGCTTTGCATCGTTCTCGTCGCCCGCGTTTTTCACGCATGCCAGCGCCGAGGGACTCTGCAACCGCACGGCGATCCTCGGATCCGTGCCGCGATCTGCGCTCGCTCTGGCCCGCTGTGGCTGGAACGTCTTCATGAGTTTCAAAGGATTTTCGTTTTCAATCTCATAAAAAAATAGAAGAGAGCTAGCTGTTGGATTCTAAGATTTGATCCCGTAACTATTCACCCGTTTTTCAGGGCGACAATATCCTTTACACCCACGAGTCTCCATACCATCGATCGTTCTTCATGGGCCAGGTTCTCGATCGGTTCGCCGGGTGAATGTCCGAGTGCGCTCAGCACCCGCGGTGAGAGGACTTTCTTCCGTATCAGGTCTACGAAGAGGCTCCGCACCTCCTTCTTCTTGGCGGATTCCTGGACCTCTTCCAGATGACCCTGAAGACTCACAAACGTGAATGCGGAAAGGTCAGGTGCATATTCCTCGATCTCGACCGAGACTTTCGGGTTGATTTTAAAGTACTCTATCTTCCTGCCATATTTCGTGGAAAGGAAATAGAGGTATTTTCCATCAAATACATACATGAAGGGTGCGATATAGGGGTAGTCCGCTGCAGCAAACGCAATCCGTGATACATGCTGCCGTTTGATCAGGGAGTCATACTCTGCCTTTGTCATCCTGGGGATTTTTACTGGTGTCGCCATATCATCATTCCTCGCATTGATTATGTTCCTGGGCTGTTGATAAGAGTAATTGTGTACCCCAGGCTTGATAATTCAGGCCGGAACGGCACGTGGACCGGAGGGGAAGGGAAGAACACCGTGCGGTTACGTGGTCGGCGAATCAAGCCAGGTACGGTTGAACAGCACTATGTCGATTGGGGGGATGATGAGGATTAATAGACGGATAGCATACAAACACTCATGGACAAACCATCCTCTTCCCTGTACTCCATCCCAAAACTGATCGCCGCTATTGTGGTTTGCATCGTTATCGGGAGCCTGGGGGCACTCGTAACGGTTGTCGGTCCCGGCTCGTGGTACGCCGCTCTCGAAAAACCGTTCTTCACGCCGCCGGGATGGGTCTTTGCGCCGGTCTGGATCACGCTCTTTACCCTCATGGGGATCGCACTCTTTCTTATCTGGGAGTCCGGGACAGGGCGGCGCGAGGTCAGGATCGCGCTTGCGCTATTTGGCATCCAGTTCGTCTCGAACATCCTCTGGTCGTTCCTCTTCTTCGGGCTCCGTTCACCAATCCTCGGTCTTGTCGATATCGTCATACTCTGGGTCCTGATTGCAGCAACGATAGCAGCATTTTACCGCGTCCGGAAGAGTGCTGCCTGGCTGCTCATCCCGTATATCTGCTGGGTGACCATTGCCCTGGCCCTCAACTACGGTGTTTATATCCTGAACCCATGACACTCCCACTCCCGCGGAGAGAAAACAGGCCGGCTGTGCTGATAATGTCATTGAATGTAAGGTTTATAGGCGGCTGGGAACTGGTTGGCTGTAAACAGAAGATGAACGATTGATGAAATTGGTGGGAATGACCCGGGAAATCCTCAGGAAGTACGGACTTTCTGCAAGCGAGTCCAGGACTATGTGCCTGGCCTGTACAGGGTGCGATCTCACCCCTTGAACCCGGCTCCGAATCATTCGGGCTGAAGGTTACACGGCTGGAATCGGAAAACGTATTTTTTTGTAGGGTTATAACCTGGCAAAAAAACTATTTTTTGTAAGGTCATACCCTGATATAAATGTAGCCCCCGTCATGACGGATTTAGAAGTTACGAAAATGACGTTCCCCGGCTCATCCTTGCAGATCCCAAAACAAATCATTATGCTCCGGTAGTTGTCACCGTGATTCCATGGATATTTTTACCCATGCGGTCGCCATTCTGGTAATCCTCTCTATAACGGGAAATGCTGCGTTTATACCGTTTGGCGTCCTTGGGGCAGTTATCATTGACATAGACATGGCATATGCTTTCATCGCCCGCAGGAATGCCTCTCTCTTCCTCCTGTTTCACGGCGGAATCAACCATAGTATTTTGGGAAGCACTATCGTTTCTCTCATTGCGTTTGGTGCAACGTTCGTCCTCTCATCTGCAGGTCTCTTTCCGGCATACCTGCAGGGAAAAATCGTTATACCGGCGATAGCCTTTGTCCTCGCTGGTGCCTATCTTCACCTGGTTCTGGATTACCTGGCGGCCCCGGGACTGCCGCTCCTGTACCCCCTCACAGAAAAACGGTTTGGACTGAGCCTCTTTCCCATGCCCCTGTATTTCCTGATCACAGTCCTTTCCATGATCTATCTCGGAGGTATGTTTCTTTGGGGCCTCACACCAGAGCTGGCGGCGGTCTACGGGACGATCTTTGTCGGTATCATCGTCATCAGCCTGGGAATGAAATGCTTCGTCTATCATAAGACTCACGGAAAATCCTTTCAAACCTTCCATTCATTCCAATGGCTTGTAGTACGGGAAGAAAATGCATCGTTCACAGTGGTGATTTATGAGATCTTCCGGGGTGTAACAAAGGAATTCAAGTTTGAGAAATACCACAATATCACACCGTCGGATGCTTCTCAGTACGATCGTCTTCCGGAGGTTAAGCGGCATAAATATTTCTCGTATATAACTACCGTCGAAAAGAACGGAAACGAGATCATCTTCCGCGATCCGGTTCGGGAAGAAGGACTCATTTCCTACCCCCCCTGGTATCCGTCCGTGAGGATCAGCACCATTGAAGCTGCGTCCTGAAGGTCGGAACTCTGTAATCTGGAAGAGGGCATTAAGTGGAAGTTGAAAGATCAAACTTCCCCGGCCTTTCGTTTCCAAGGCAGGAGCAGGGATTAGGGACGAACCTTTTTTGGGAATTCCTGGGAACGATCACAGGATCCCTTACAATAGCAACAAAGTAGTCCATGGAACGGTCGTTCCGCCTTCCTTTCAATGAAGCTGACGTCTCATAAGACTACGTTCATTATTCTTATTTTGCGAAGATATTAGTAAAACAAACGTTATTTCGAAATGGAGCCCCAGCCGGGTTGGCGACGGAGCCCGTAAATCAGGTATTTTTGTGCTCGCGCAGAAATGCGGGTGAAAAATTGTAAGGTGATTTTATTAAGGAATTGGCCGTGCGGCACTTATATCCGGCGCTTGTTCAGCTTGCTGATGCCGGAACGTCTCTTCCCGGTGATTTTTAGGGAATGTCGTTTCCGCCAGAAGCACGTTGAAGTGGGTTGCAGATGAGTGAATTATCCACAAGTGTCAGAGGGATGAGGAAGACGAATGATCAGTTCAGATGATGAAACAAAAACTCAGATCTCAGCAATAACCTGGAAATGCACCGTGTGCGGTTTTATCTTTACTGGAGAGAAGCCCCCCCGGGGTTGCCCGAACTGTCACAGCCCGTCAGGCGAATTCATCCATGAAAAAGAGCATGTACCGTTCACTTACTATGGGGAGCCTTTCGAAGTGCTGCTCATCAACGGAAGCACCCACCGGGCTGGGAATACGAGCGTGATGACCGAGGTTGCCGAAGAGGTGCTCCGTGAAAGAGGAGTCACCTATCAGAGGTTCAACCTGAACGAATACCGGATCGACCACTGCTGGTGCTGCTATGCTGTCAGGGCCCAATCCTGTGACTACCCATGCCGGAACCCAAACGACGACATGCCGGTATTTCACCAGATGCTTGCCGCCTCAAAGGCAGTCATCGTGGCATCACCTATCAATTGGAACGCGATGTCGGCACGCCTCAAGATTTTCCTCGACCGGACCACCTGCATGCAGAACCTGTATCACCTGAAGAAGCCTGGGCTGACGGAGGCGAAGGTAGTCGGCATCCTCGTCTGCGGCCACGAGGACGGCGGGATAAAGACCGCCATGGACATTTTCCTCAACTTCCAGCAGATGGGCTATATCCTCGCCCCGTTCGGCATAGCCTACCGGACCCATGGCGCCGAGTTCAACAGCAATGCGGATCGAGAATTTTTCAGAAACGATGAGCTACTGAAAAGTTACACAAGGGGCGTGGTGACAAATGTCATTGAAATGATGAGACTCAATCTGGAAGAGCATTTGAAGGGCAGGCTAATACCTGTTTCAGAATGAGGAGGGCAAGGACAGGCATCCCAGGAAAAGACGACCAGGGATTTTCCACTCCTTTTTTTGCCCATCTTGTTTGTTAAGGGTTAATCGAACAATATTATCATCGAATCATTGTTCTATCGGGGGGTTCACTGAGCGATTTCTTTATTACCTCATCCGATCTTCAAAATTGTGTTGCATCGAGCAACAGAAAATTTGGGGGACTGTTATGAAAAAGATGAGACCGTACAGATGCGAAGCGTGCGGATATATTTACGATCCTGAACGCGGGGAACCAAAGAACGGTATCCCGCCAGGAACGGCGTTTGAAGATCTTCCCAAGACCTACACCTGTCCGGTGTGCGGAAAGGCAAAGATAGGGAAGACTGCATTCACCGCGATGGAAGCCCCAACGGGACGGTATCGCTGCATCGCATGCGGATACATGTACGATCCCGAGCGTGGAGAGCCGAAGAACGGGATCAAAGCAGGGACTGCGTTTGAGGATTTGCCGGACAGCTATGTCTGCCCTGTCTGCGGGGTCTATGCAAAGATTGGAAAAAGCGCCTTTGTGCCAACCGAATAATCGCCAATTTTTCCATCTCATAAAAAAGAGGAGAGCCAGCTGTTGAATTTTCAGATAGTTTCGATACTCCGATATTCACCGGTTTTCATGTGACAAAATCCTTACCCCGACAAGTTTCCAGACCATCGATCGTTCTTCCTGTGCCTGAGTGTCGATCGGTTCGCCGGGTGAGTGCCCCAATATACTCAGAATCCGGGGTGAAAGGCCTTTCTGCCTAATCATGTCAACGAAGGGTGGATCCTGATTGACTACCTCACTTCCTCATTTTCACATGCTGAGATTTGCAGACTGGACAGATGGATTTCTGACCGGTACTCTTGTAAACATGGCCGCAATGCAAACATCGGTACCGATACCAGACCAGATCATCGAGGGTATAGTTGAGGCACCCGCAGGTGTTACACATTATGCATCTTTTCAATTTTACCGATTATATACGTTCAGATCCGGGATCTTTCCTCCTTGCTTTTTATCAGTACATAATCGCGGTCGAGTCAGATTTTCACAAATACCTCGATGCATATCTTCCTATATTTCCAGGAAATTATTTACTTGAGGTGTTCTTGCTATGGTGAATGTCTCAAAAGAAGGACAGGTTTTTGAATGTGAGATTTGTGGTAATGTTGTTGAAGTAAAAGTTGTCGGTGGCGGGGAACTGGTCTGTTGCGGACAGAAGATGGAATTAAAGCAAGGGTGATTTTTTAGGGAAAGAGCCCTGAATTCAGTTTTAATTTCCCCTTTTGAATTGAGAAGAAGTAGGGTTATCCTCTCTCATCCAGCAGAATTGTACGCCGGTAATTTCTGGACAAACGCAATAACTTCCTGGATATCCGGTATCGAATGGATGGGGTAGACTTTCACAAAGACGACCGTCTGGTTTTTATCGACGATCACGTTTGCCCGCTCAGAGAAACCGTTCTCATCGCGGAACAACCCGTATTTCTGTGCAACGGTTCCATGCGGCCAGAAATCACACAGTAGCGGGGTATGTTTGATTGAAAGGCTCTCTGCCCATGCCCTCTTACACGGCCTTGAGTCAACACTGATCCCAACCGGAATGCAATTGAGGGACGCAAGCAGTTCACGATTGTCTTCCAATGATGTCATCTGGGCTGCACAGAAATCTGTCCAGGCAAGCGGGTGGAACGAGAGGAGGACGTGTTTCCCTGATTGTTCGTAGAGACCAAATGTTTTGTCATTCTGGTCTTTTAATGAGAAATTCTTTGCTGAATCGCCCGGTTTTACAATTGGTACTTGTGCCATGCACCCACCATAACATCAGGTTCTAGGGAGGCAGTATCTTTCAACCTTTGGATACAGGTATATTGAGTGTAGTTTCAAAGAAATGAAAGAATTGGTTTAGATCTATCCACTCCCCCGGCTTCTCATCGCTCCAAGGGGGGCACTGCTAACCCTTCGCTCTTCGTCCTGCGGATTAGCCTCCTCCTCTCCCATGGGAGAGGCAGTGATCATGATGGATGCCCTTCGGGCCAGTTCGGTTAATTGATTCCAACCTCGAATTTATCTACTCAAATCGACATTCAAAAGTTTTTCATGGGATGAATAGAGAGCTAACAGGTGAGAATGCGGATGAAATCTGATTTTCTGGAGCGGCCACAGGGAATCCTGTGTCTTGCGCTTGTCATCTATGGTATCTGGGTGATCGCGACGTTCCTGCTGGAAGGCAGGACTCTCACCCTGCTCAGACCTGAAGCTGTCACCGATCGGGTTCTCTATACACTTGTTGCGAATATCCTCATAGGCGCTCTCCTGGCGCTCCTCGTCGTTCGCCGTGCAATAACCAGGAAGATTATTTCATTCAAATCCGCGGGGTTCCAATCGCTGAAAAGGACACTCACTGCCGTTGTGATTGCATGCATTCTCGGTGCCATTATACTGGTTCTCCAACAGCCGTCATCGCTTGATCCAGTTGTTCTCCTGAATGTCTCTGCCCAGGTTTTTCCGGTGACCATCGCAGAAATTGCGGTATGCTGGATTGTTGTCGGATCAATCACTGAAGGAGTTCTTTCAACGAAGGGAAAGGTTGCTGCTCTCGCTGGAAGCATTCTCCTGTCAAGCATCCTGTTCGGCGTATATCATTTTGCCCACAGTCCGCCGTTCAATCAGCCAACCATGGTTGCATTCCTTTCGATTATCGGACTTGGGACAGGCCTGGTCTACTTCATCGGCCGTGATCTGTATGCTACCATGGTCTTCCATAATTTCTTCGGTGTAATTGGGGTCATGCAATCCCTCTCTGCATCAGGACTTCTTCGTGTCTATTCCCAGCCGCTCTTCCCGGTGATAGGAATGGCTACCATCTCATTCGTGATATTTGCAGGATTTGATCTCCTGTATGTACGGAAAAAGCCAGTGACTTCATAGAGTTCTTTTTTTCGGGCTGGTTTATTGAATACTCCGCCATTTGGAAAAGAGGGACAGTTGTCACAAAGTATATCGTGCATCTCGATACTCATAACAAGTAACCATGTCCCCCTTTACCGGGGACAAGGAGGATACAACATGGGTCTTTTAAACCGGATGGGGACCGTCATCAAGGCAAAAATGAACAAATTAATCGGTGGGATGGAAGACCCCCGTGAAACGCTTGATTACTCCTACGAAAAGCAGCTCGATCTCCTGCAGAATGTCAAACGGGGTGTGGCGAAAGTTGCCACCTCAAAGAAACGCCTGGAACTGCAGAGGGCAAAACTGGCTCAAAACAGCGATACGCTCGAATCTCAGGCACGCGAGGCGGTCAAGGCCAACAGGGAGGACCTTGCGCGGCTCGCCCTTGAGCGGAAAAATGCCCTGACGTCGCAAATTGCCGGTCTCGATAAGGAGATTGCCACGTTGGAGGCCGAGCAGGAAAAACTTGTCGCTGCCGAAAAACGGCTTTCGACGAAGATCGAGGTATTCAGGTCCAGAAAAGAGACCATAAAGGCACAATATTCCGCGGCCGAAGCACAGGTCAAGATCAGTGAATCGGTCTCCGGCATCAGCGAAGAGATGGCGGATGTCGGAATGTCGATCGAGCGGGCTGAAAGCAAGACTGAAGAGATGAAAGCACGCTCCGCTGCGCTGGACGAACTGATAGAACAAGGGACTCTTGTCGATTTCACTGCATCGGGAGATGACATCGAACGCGAGCTTGCAAAGATTAGCCAGACAGGCAACATCGATTCCGAGCTTGCCAGGCTCAAATCAGAGGCGGGAAAATGATCATCCGGATTATTGGCCAGGGACAATACCAGGTGCAGAGCAGTCTTTTCGATGACCTGAATAAAATAGATAACAAGATCGTCCAGTACGTCCAGAAAGGAAACGAAAAGGGTTATAGAGCGGGCCTTGCCGAACTGATCGGGTTGATCCACCGCGAGGGAAAGAGTGTTTCTGCCAAGGAAATTGTTGAGTCTGATATCATTGTGCCTCCCGCGGATATGACCTTTGAAGAAGCCAAAGAAGTATTCAAGGGTACGGGAATTTTCAAAGGATGACGGGTGCGGGATAGAGCTTCTTCACGCATCTGGCGAAAGAGGGATACCCCAGAGGGGATACCACTTTCCCACATCTTTTTCAATCGGTAGTTCCCGTTCCAGCAGCGACCGTATCCTGAATTCAAGCGCACTGTCACGCGTTTTTCCAGGAGCGGGGATAAAGGGATAATATCGTCCCTGTTTGAAGTTGTATATCCAGTAGACCGGTTTTCCGTTCATGAACCGGAAAATTGCGCAGAGGAGATAGGAACCAAAACCTTTCTCGATGAGTGTCTGGCTGACAAGATAGATTCCTGCAACGAGATCGTCAAAATCGGGATCCTCCAGAATCACCCAGGTAAACCGGTATTCATCGGCTATGAGCCTGAACGTGCTTCCGGTCTCCTGTGAGCTATAGGAAAGCAGTTCCTCAATCTCTTTCCTGGCGTCGTCATACTCTGAGGTTTCAATGGGTTTGAAGCAGAGAGCTGCTGACGATGATGGTGTGAGGTTAAACTCGCTTTGCATGGTGATACTGGCAGAAGAGATTGCGAAAAGCTTATCGAGGTTTGCCTTGGGAAGCTTGGTAGTCCCCAGCAATGCGTCCAGTGTTTCTTTAAACCCCATGGCCCCCCATCTCCCGCTCAATCCGTTCAAGTGCCGCGATCCGCTGCTCTACCGAAGGGTGTGTGGCAAAAAGCGCGATGATTGATGAACCAGAAATCGCCGGGATGATGAAGAATGCATTCATTCCTTCGACCTTCCTGAGATCGGTGGTGGGGACACGTTCCATCATCCCGCTGATCTTCATCAAGGCTGATGCAAGCTGGGAGGGCCTGCCGGTCAGGATTGCCGATCCCCGATCCGCGGCAAATTCTCGATACCGCGATAGAGCTTTCACCAGGAGGAAACTGACAATCCAGACCGCTGCTGCAAACACCGGGATGATGAACCAGAGATTCTGCTTTCCACTTCTCCCGCCGGTTCCGGCGGTCTGGAATGAGCTCCTGAAGATG
>Ga0255347_1008096_pt1 | contig 10682 bp, 9 predicted proteins | sample wastewater_treat_2_FD_192479 | JGI IMG/M metagenome (GOLD analysis project Ga0255347, IMG submission 192479) | Wastewater microbial communities from Lulu Island WWTP, Vancouver, Canada - plant24 | ecosystem: Engineered > WWTP > Wastewater > Unclassified | place: Canada: Vancouver, British...
ACGGTAGTCTCCGAAATCAGAGGCATTGAGCCCGTCCGCGATCACGGCTATCCCCTGCTCGTCCGCGTATTTCCGCGCTATCCGGTTCCTGATCTTCCGGCACAGGTAGCACCGCTCCGGTGGGTTGACGGAGAACGCAGGATCTTCCCCGGTCTCGTCCACGCTGACGACCTCACACGGAATGCCGATGATCTCGGCGGTCATCCTCGCCTCGGCCGCCTCTTCCTTATGAATGATGGGGGAATGGAAGGTGAGCGCCCGGGCGTCTTCTCCGAGGACGTCATAGGCTAGCCATGCAAGGAGGGTGCTGTCGAGTCCGCCGGAGAACAGGACGAGAATCCTGCCTTTTCCCCTGATCGCCTCTCTCAGCTCTCCCAGCTTTTCATTCATTTCGCCGTCTCCTGACTGCCTTCAAAACTCTCATTGCAGCGGCTGCAGCCCCGACGCTGTTGCCGATGTTCAGCACGACGAGACCGGGAATGCAGCTTTGAAGCATGGTCCGAAGCGCGGTATCCCCTTCTCCCCCCAGTCCGTAGCCGACCGGTGTGGGAACCGCGATCACGGGCTTGTCGGTCAGCGATGCGATCATGGTGGGCAGAATCCCGTCCATGCCCGCGAAGACCACGAGGACGTCCGCATCCCGTGTCGTGCGGACGCCGAGAAAAGGCCGGTGGAGGCCTGACACCCCGAAGTCGAAGGCCCTGATAACCTCTGCCCCGATCTCCTCCAGCAGCAGGGCGCATTCCTTGGCAAAGGGAGTGTCCGCAGTCCCTGCCGTGATCACGCCCACGATGCCGAGGTCCTTTTCCGGCTGCCCACCCGCGGCGAACACCGCGAGGCTTCCGGCCTGAGCTGTCCTGGCATGGGGGAAGGTTTCCTTGAGGACCTCGATGGTCTTCTCATCCGCCAGGGAAACGAACGCCTTGCCGTTCTTCTCGAGGAAGCTCCTCACGATCTCGCGTATCTGATCGATGCTCTTTCCCCTGGCAAAGATCACCTCGGGAAAGCCTGTCCGGCTGTGGCGGTGGATGTCGAGGAGAAAGTCCTCGCCGTGCTCGTAGAGCATTCGGACGAGCATCTCCTGCGCCTCGTCGATTCCGAGCTCGCCCTGCGTCAGCCTCTCGAGCAGGGCTCTCATCGTTCCTTCACCGGGCAGGTTCTCTTCCGGCTTGTTCGCGCGGCTCATGTATCCTCTCCCTTGTATTCCCTCATCGCCCTTTCGACTTCGGCCCTTACAACCGCTACGGGGATGCCCTGCTCTTCCGCGATCTTCGCGAGATCGCGGTACTCGGGCTTGAAGCGCTTCGATCCGTCGGGCAGCACGCTCTCCTTGATTCCGACACTGCCGAAGCGCGTCCCGATACGATAAGCAGTACGTTCGAGGACCCTTCTTTCAACAGGATAGTACCGCGCTCCGATCGAGGTGGTATGGGTCAGCAGACAGGAAAGCACGCCTTCGAGATGCCCGGAGGCGCAGACCGCTTGAATGGAGAATCCCGGCCTGCCGCGCTTCATGATCTTCGGGGTGAGCCCTGCATCCTTCGCCCCTGCGTCGAAGAGCCGTGCCAGGGCAGCTTCTGCGTCTTCGGGGATCATGTCATCCACATCCGCTTCCACAAGATACGTGCGGACCCCTGGCTCCCCGGGCGCTGCCTCCCCGAGGATCGTGCGGCAGAGGTTGGGCCAGCCTTCGATCTCCCTGGTTCCGCACCCGTACCCCACAGCCCTGACCGCTATATCCGAAGGAATCGTCCTCTCTTCCGCAAGGGCGGCAACAACCGCGGCACCGGTCGGCGTGGCAAGCTCGAAGGCGATATCGGTGAACCTGACCTGCCTTCCCTCGAGGAGCTTGACCGTTGCCGGCGCAGGCAGAGGAATGATGCCGTGCCTCGATTTCGTCATTCCCCTACCGAGAGGGATACTGCGGCAGAAAATCGCATCGACCTTGAAATACTCTATGGCAGCGGCAATGCCTGCAATGTCGAGAATGGAGTCGAGGGCGCCCACCTCGTGGAAGTGCACCTCTTCGACGGCCACGCCGTGGATCGATGCCTCAGCCTCTGCAAGGGATTCAAAGACGGCAGTGGCCTTTTCGCGGATCCCATCGGGCAATGAAGAGAGGATCCCGTCTCTGATCGCGGCATACGTCCTCTCCTCCTGCTCTTCTTTGCAGACGAAGGAAAGGTGGAGGGCGCCTATTCCGTGCACGCTCCGCTCAGAGGTCTCCAGGGAAAAGGAGTCGATGGGGAGCCGTCCCAGGACGTCCTTGAGATAATCGACCGGGCATCCCATGTGGACCAGGCCGGCCAGCAGCATATCGCCGCTGATGCCGCCGACGGGATCGATAATGAGAATCTTCACTCCTCGCCTCTTATAGATCGTGTGTGCCCTCTTTAAAGAGGGTTGCTCCACTTTGCCATATTTCAGAGCCGCCGTACAACGTCTTTGTTTTCGTGAGCCCTCAGCCTCAAGCGCTATCAGGTATGCTCCCGTGCTCATCCCTGAAACCTCTGGAAATTTGATTACGAGACGTGTATCATCCCGGTATCCGAAGTGAAATTACCCACACGTTTTACAAAGGGAGGGAATATGGATCTCGACCAGGCAATCATGGGCAGAAGGAGTGTGCGGAAGTTCTCCGACAGATATGTGACCGATGACGAGATCAGGTCGATCATCGAGGCGGCGAGGTGGGCCCCGTCCTGGGCCAACACGCAGGTCTGGGAGTTCGTCGTCGTGAGAGACAAGGCCCTCATCGAAAAGGTGACGGGCACCTATGCCGAGAAAAACCCGGCCACAAAAGGATCGCTGACCGCATCCGCCCTCATCGTGGCCTGCGGCAAGACCGGGGTTTCGGGGTGCTACGGCGGAAAAGACGTCACCAAGCTCCCCAACTGGTACATGTTCGATCTGGGCATGGCGGTGCAGAACCTGTGTCTCAAGGCCTATGAGATGGGCCTGGGCACGGTCGTGGTGGGCCTCATGGACCACGAGGCCTGCAGGAAGATCCTGAACGTGCCCGAAGGCTATGAGGTCGTGGCCGTGATCCCGATAGGCGAGCCTGCTGCGCCTGCCAAATCGGGGCCGCCGCGCAAGGAGCTCGCGAGCTTCCTCTACTGCAACAAATTCGGAGATCCTTTCTAAGCATACAGGAACAGGGGTGAGCCCATGGCAGACTACGGCGTACGGCTCGAGCGCATCGGCAAGGTCGCGGTGGTCACCTTTGACCGGCCGGGGAAGAAGAATGCCTTCGACGAGCGCATGTGGGACTCCCTCGAAGCGGCAGTGGCCGATCTCATTGCCCGCATGCCCCGGGTCATCGTCGTAACCGGGGCAGGAGACGAGGCCTTCAGCGCCGGGTTCGACGTAGGCCTCGACAACCCCCAGGTGGTGCGCCTCATCGAGGCCGTCGAAAAGCACGAGAAAGGGCCTGCCATGGACCTCATCCGGCGCGTCAGGACAACGACCGACAGCCTCGTCATGCTCCCCGTGCCCATCATCGCGGCCGTCAACGGCCTCGCTTACGGAGGAGGCGCCGAGATCGCCTCGCGATGCGACCTGCGGGTCATGGACCCTCTTGCCGTCTTCTGCTTCTCCGAAGTCAGGCTGGGCCTCATGCCCGATCACGGTGGCGTCGTGGGATTGACGAGGCTGGTCGGCCCTTCGAAGGCTGCAGACCTGATCCTGACCGGAAGGAAGGTCGCGGCGGAAGAGGCCCTCTCGCTGGGTCTGGCCAACCGGATCAGCAGGTCGGGCAAGGTCCTCGAAGACGCTCTCGCCCTGGCCGATGCAATCGCGGAAAACGGTCCGAGATCGGTCCGCCATGCCTTGAAGGTAATTCGGTCGACACCGGACATGCCCTATGATCAGGCCCTGGCCTTCGAGACCCAGGAGGCGGTCGACCTCATTGCGAGCGGTGAGTGTGTCCATGGGATCTCTGCCTTTCTCTCGAAGAAGAAGCCAGAATTTCCTGAGCCGGAGGATTGCTGAAAGATGCGATCGGTGGAGAGGGAGCCGGGGAGGACCTTTCCTTCACCGAAATCGTTTTCTGATGCATCCGCGACCTTAAGCCTTAAGGCCGATCCCGTAAACTCGCCTCCTTTCAGGAGGCTCAAACAGTACGGGATCAAGAGGCCTTACGTCTCCGTTTGGGCAGCATCCGCAAAAAACGATTGACGGTTCATCCAGGACCCTCCCCGGCTCCCAGTGCACGTTCTGTTTGAAATCAATGCCGCTCTGGATAGGCAGATACATCGATTTCCTGAATCATACCGTCCGCATATCACTCGTGTCCTTTGATCTGGTCTTCGTGATGGCTGCCGATGCCGAGGAGAAGAAAGGTTGCGGCGAGGAGGACGTAGCCCAGGACGATCGTGTAGTGCAGGTGTGATGCGACTCTCCAGGGAAGGTACACCTCACCCGTGGGAAGGACCGAGTGGATGAGGCCGAAGAGGGTCAGGACGGCGCACACGAGGGAATAGAGGGCGGCCATCCTGGGCTTGCGGTCGATAACGAATGCCAGCATGCCGCCCCAGAGCAGTGCCGTCAGGATGAACCCGTTGCTGAGCACGGTGAGCGTCTGGAGCATGATCCCGAGCCTGGCCGGGAGCTTGTCGGGCGTTATGCCCGCAGCGCCGGTGAACTGGGGCAGGATGATCATGATCAGGCTCGCGATGACCGGCAGGAAGCTGAAGCTCACCGCCTCGGAATGCTCGGGCGGCGATTCCCGGTATGCCTGGCGTACGATCTCGAAGCCGATGAACATGAAGATCGGAGCCAGGGCCGCGCGCGGAATGAGGCTCACGATGAGGGAGAGCAGTCCCACTACCGCGCCGATGCCTACGAGAAGCCCGGCGAGCAGCGTATACCAGTACGTGGCACCCATCTTCTTGTAGGCCGGATGGCCGATGTACGGTGTGGTCTGCGCCACGCCGCCGAAGAAGGCGGCGATGAGAGAGGTGAACGCCTCTGTCAGAAGGATGTCTCTCGTGGCGTAGTCATCGCCGGCAAGGCGTGCGCTCTCGGTGTTGTTGATCCCTCCGATAATGGTCAGGATGCCGAAGGGAATGGCGATGGGCAGGTACTGGATGGCCCTCGGCAGGTCCTTGAGGAAGCCGATCGACACGCTGGGCAGGCTCAAGCCCGCCTCGAAGGACGGCTTCTGGAACTCGGGGATGTACCCGCTGTATCCCAGGATGAGGTGGAGCACGGTTCCGAAAAGAACGGCCATGAGGATGCCGGGCATCCTCCCCGGGAGTTCGAGCCTGCCTAAGAGCATGGCGAAGATGAGCCCCATGGCCACCATACCCACCACGAGCTCGTTGAAGACGTCGAGCAAGGGCAGAAAGCCGAGCAGCATGAGCCCCACCCCGGCAAGAGATCCCAGGAGCCCGGCAGTCGGGATGATGCGCTGCACGAATCCGCCGAGGAAAGAGGTGATGATCTTGACAAGGCCAATCATGAACAGGGTCGCCATGCCGATGTGCCAGGTCAGCACGGCATCGCGGGTCGCGACATAAGCCGGGCCGAGCACGGCGTAGACAAGCCCGATCGAGGACGGCGTATCCAGGCCGAGCGGCATGGCCGTGACGTCGGTGCGGCCGGTTTTCTTCCGCAGCCGCATGGCCAGCCAGGTATACACGAGGTCGCCGAAGAGAACGCCGATGGCTGTCCCGGGAATCATCCGCTTCAGGATGATCTCCGACGGATAGTTGAAGGTGAAGATGAGGATGGAGCTCAAGAATACGAGCACCCCGAGATTGTCGAGGAAAAGGGCCAGAAAGGCCGTCGTTTCACCCCAGAGCCTGAACCTGTCACGCATGACACCCTCCTCGCTCCGACATTATAACACAATCACCATGAAAACCAGATCATTGAACGGCTCTATACCTGTCAGGGACGGGGGTGACTGCAAGGTTGATCCTGCTCCGCACTGCATAGGTGACGATCGGGATGAGGGCGACGCCTGCAGCCACGGCATAGCTCCATATCCCCGTGACCGTCCATACATAGACGGCTGAGAGAATGAAAAAGATATGGAAACCTTCCGTAATGAGCAGCGGGATGCGGTTCTCCCTTGTCCGGAGAGGCGTGAGCCTCATCAGCCACACGGCCAGGACCATCATGAGCGGCAGCGGGAACATGGCTGTCATGTGCCACCACGACAGGTTCGTGAAGGCGCGCTCATACTCTGTCTCGAGCATGATGTAGATGGCTGCGAGCAGCAGAGGCAGCGAGGGAAGCATCGCATCGAAGCCGAGGAGGACCTTCCGATACGCCTTGTCCCTGCCATAGAGATGAAAGAAGGTGAAGCACAAGAGGATGATGAACCACCCGACGAAGTTCGACACCGGGACATTGAAGTACGGAAGGACGACGTCGGCGGGAGGAAACCACGTCCAGTAGTGGAAACGCACCGCGAGGGCATCCATGGAAAAGTCGATGCTCAGACCCCAGAGCGCCACGAAAAGGGCGGACTTGAATCTGCTCAGGCCCAGGCCTTGCGCGATAACGATCCCCGAGTAGAGGATCGCTGTCCAGCCGGCAGCTATGGACACGGGTGCGTCCAGATACTTGACGATGAAGTCCGGGGTGTAGGCATACCGGTGAAAGATGGCGATGGCGGATTCTTCGAGAATCCATCCATAGATGACGAGGGGAATGAAGAAGATGAGGCCTTCTTTGAAGCCGAATCTGCGGAACCCGTCGACGATGGCCACGGCGAACACAAGCCAGAGAAAAACCTCGAACAGGAATACAGGCACCATAGTTACCTCCTTATCCATATTGCAATGTCACACCCCTTTTTGGAGTGCGCTTCTCATAATACAAGAATAAATCACTCCTCAAGGAGAAGCAATCTCTATCAAAGTCTGCTGGACTTTCCCCGCCTTCAGCGATAATTATATTAATTTCAGCGACACTATTTTTCATGACGCTATTTTATCTGCAGATTGTTGTAAGAAAGAGGCAAGGAGAGTGACATGGACAATGCAGAGGTTATCGTCAAAGCTGACGGGTCAGGGCGCAGGGCGCTCAGCGAACATGAATCGAAAAAGCTCCTCTCGTCATACGGGGTGCCGGTGGTCCGGGAGACCGTTGCCGGAACCCCGGCCGAGGCAGTGGCGGTTGCAAAGGAGATCGGGTTCCCGGTCGTCCTGAAAGGCCTCGGGGCGACCCTTCTCCACAAGACCGAGCGCGGTCTCGTTCACCTGAACCTGACCGGTGAAGAGGCCGTTCAGAAAGCGGCCCTCGCCATCGAGAGCGAGGCAAAAGACGAGCTCGAGGGCATTCTCGTCCAGCCGTACCTTTCCGGCAGGCGCGAGTTCGTGGCCGGCCTCTCCTACGATCCGGCTTTCGGCCCCGTCGTCATGTTCGGCATCGGCGGGATCTTCACCGAGGCGCTCTCGGACATTACGCTCCGTGTCGCCCCGCTCACCGAAAGTGATGCCGAGGAGATGCTCTCCGAGATAAAGGCGCAAAGCCTGCTCGGTTCCTTCCGCGGTGAAAAGGCAGCCGACAGGGAGGCGCTGATCCGCACGCTCACCGGCCTGTCCCGTCTGGCTGAAGAAAATCCCGGGATCTCGGAGATCGACATCAACCCGCTCCTCGTCTCCTCAGACGGCAGTGTCTGCGCCGTCGACGCGCTGGTCGTGCTCTCAGATGGCACGAAGAAGAGCGTTTCCACCGTGCCGGTCGACCCGACGGCCATCGGATCGCTGTTCTATCCCAAATCCATCGCCTTCATCGGCGCCTCTTCGAAGTTCGGCAAGTGGGGCCATCTGCTCATGTCGCACACCATCAGCGGCGGATTCCCCGGCGACATCTACCTGGTGAACGAGAAAGGCGGGTCCATTGCCGGCAGGACCGTGTACAGGGATATCGGCGAGGTGCCGGGAAAGGTCGACCTCGCCGTGGTCACGGTCCCTGCCAGGTTTGTCATGGACCTCCTCCCGAAGCTCAAAGCCAAGGGCATCCGAAACGTCCTGCTCATCTCGTCTGGCTTCGGCGAAACCGGCGCACAGGGCAAAAAGCTCCAGGACGAGCTGGTCGAAAAGGCCCGGCAGGAAGGACTTCTCATCCTCGGACCCAACACCATGGGCATCTCGAACCCTTACATCAACCTCTACTGCACTGGCTCCGCAGTGCGGAACAAGTCGGGAGGCACCGCGGTCGTCGCACAGTCGGGCAACATGGGCGTGCAGTTTCTGGGCTTTGCCGAGGAGCAGGGCATCGGCATCCGGGGATTCTGCGGCTCGGGCAACGAGGCCATGATCACGATCGAAGACTTCATCGACGGCTTCGAGATCGACGACAACACGAAGATCGTCATGCTCTACATCGAGGGCGTGCGCGACGGAAGGCGCTTCTTCGAGAGCGCCCGGCGACTCGGCAGGAAGAAGCCCATCGTGCTGCTTAAAGGGGGCCAGAGCGATGCCGGCAGCCGCGCAGCCTCCAGTCACACCGGCGCCATGGCATCGAACGCGAAGGTCTTCGATGCGGTCTGCCGTCAAACGGGCATCGTCAAGGTGGAGCAGTCCATGGACCTCCTCGATCTCGCCGCCGCCTTCTCCTCCCTGCCTCTGCCCAAGGGCAACCGCGTGGGCATCATGACCCTGGGCGGCGGATGGGGCGTGATCACGGCAGACCTGTGCTCACGGTACGGGCTCATTGTGCCTCCGCTTTCGCCAGAGCTCCTTGCACGCTTCGACAGCATGCTCCCCCCATACTGGAGCCGATCGAACCCGGTGGACATCGTGGGCGAGCCCGATAACAAGCTCATGACCACCATCATGGAAGAGCTCATGAAGTGGGACGGGTGCGATGCGATCATCAATCTCGGCATTCTCGGCCGTGCGATCTTCATCGGCCAGATGACCGATGCCGCGGAACGGGCCGACCCGACCTATTCCAAGGAGTTCTTCGACGGTATCAAGGCTTACATGCAGGACTTCGAGCAGAACTACCTCAAGCTCGTTGCCCAGCTCATGGAAACCTACCAGAAGCCGGTCTACGGGGTGAGCCTGGTTACCGACATCAAGAGCAAGACGGTGTATACCGTCGAGGGATCGGCCTACAAGCCCGTGTTCTACCAGACGCCCGAGCGCGCGGTCAAAGCGGGCGCCCGCATGTACGAGTACTACCGCTTCCTCAAGAAATGAGCGGACAAGGATTGAAGAGCGCCCTGAGCTTGTGAAAAGCGAGACCTTGGGGATGAAGGAAAAAAGGAGAGAAGAGTTCGTGTGAATGAACCTGACTCCGAAATATTGTCGCCTCTGTTATTAATTAAGAGGTGATCGCCCCGGACGGCTTCGCGATGAGCAAAGGATAATCATTCCCTGCATCCGTTATGGGGGCCTTCACCCTTCCCCTACTTTCAACCACTCTGCCGTCCTGTCCCTGGCGGATCCACCCTTGAGATGACCCGGAGATTCCTCCCTGCATCTCCTTGAATATATTCTCATAAAACTACATTCGCCCTTCACGCTGATGCCCGATGCAGCTCCCCGAAGACAATAAGATCCGGCCCGCCGAGGCGGTCTGCGGCATTCAAGCGGGCAGGATCAATGATCTGCTCCTTCAGGTTTTCCATCCGTTCCTTGACGATCCCGTCCCTGCCTTCTCCCATATCCCCCCCAAGGAGGATCTTTGCCCTTGACAGGGCCGGAAAGGACGATATATAAAACTTGTGGTTAATATATTGAACCAGAGGAGGAACGAAATGGCAGATACGGTAAATGTTGACAGGAATGTAGTGGAGGAGCTGAAGGTCAAGGTGGCCGACGGATGCCGCATCCTGGCAAAACTCGGCCTCGCCGACTACCTCGGCCACGTCAGCGCCCGGGTGCCCGGTACGAACTACGTGCTCATCAAGGCACGCGGCGTCGATCTGGGCAATCTCCTCCATATGTCGCCTGACCGCGTGGTCATGGTCGACCTGGAGGCAAACCTCATCGAGGGCAACTACAGGGCCCCCGGCGAGACCAAGCTCCATACCGAGGTCTACAAGGCCCGCCCCGATGTCATGGGTCTGGCCCATACCCACCAGCTCTATACCTCGGTCATGGGCGCCGCAGGCAAACCCATCCTCCCCATGCTCGGCGTCACTGCCGTGCCGGCAACGTATCCCCTTCCCACCTACCCCTCATCGCTGAAAGTGGTCACCACCGAGCAGGGCGCGGAAGTGGGCAGGGTCCTGGGAGACGCGATGGGCGTACACCTGAAGAACCACGGCATCCTCATGGTCGGCTCTTCGGTGGAAGAGGCGGTTGTCAACGCCATCTGGATCGAGCATCAGGCAAAGCTGACCTTCCTCGCCACCCTGATCGGCAACGCCAGCCCCATGACCGAGGAGGAGGCCAAGCTGAACCTCACGCAGGCATCTCCGATGAAAGGCCGGTGGGCATACTACAAGAGTCTGCTTCTTGATGACTGAGGCCCGGAAACGTTTGGAATCAAGGTATGCAACTGAGGCCATGTTCCATATGACCTCAAGAACAAACATCCAACAGGAGGAACGAAATGGCAGATACGGTAAATGTTGACAGGAATGTAGTGGAGCAGTTGAAGGTAAAAGTGGCCGACGGATGCCGCATCCTGGCAAAACTCGGCCTCGCCGACTACCTCGGCCACGTCAGCGCCCGGGTGCCCGGTACGAACTACGTGCTCATCAAGGCACGCGG
>Ga0255347_1008097_pt1 | contig 10681 bp, 6 predicted proteins | sample wastewater_treat_2_FD_192479 | JGI IMG/M metagenome (GOLD analysis project Ga0255347, IMG submission 192479) | Wastewater microbial communities from Lulu Island WWTP, Vancouver, Canada - plant24 | ecosystem: Engineered > WWTP > Wastewater > Unclassified | place: Canada: Vancouver, British...
CTTCTCGAGTACGGCTGCTCGATGCAGGTTCGGCCCCGCAGGATATACTCACCCAACTTTCCGGCATTACGAAGCTTATCGTGATTGACGCACTGACCGGCGTTGCGCCCGGCGCCATCGAGGCAAAACGTTTTCCGGCCATCTGTGCCCTTCCCGGAGATGACCGGACTTTATCGCATGGCTTAGGCCTGATTCAGACGCTCGGCATGGCCCGTGAGCTGTTTCCAGAGATCGACATACTCGTCATCGGGGCGGGCATTACATCGGCAGCCGCACCGGGTTTGCAGCTTTCCGATTCCCTCCGTCAGCGTATTCCGGCCCTGATTGCATTGATACACCAAGAACTGCGCCTCACCGTCCAACCCCGTTGAGGGAGAACTGTTACGGCATGAGCCTTGTTTCCTTCCTGGGAAAATATTTCCTGCCCGGCGAACTGCATGCCTCAGGCGACTTCAATGCGGTGCGGCAGCTGCCAAACCGGGGGGGAAGTCATGTGCCCGGCCGACCCCAGGTGGAGGAAGTTGCGGTCATAGCGCGGTGGCTGGTGCGGCTGCGCTGGATTGCGATTTGCGGTTTTCTGGTGCTGGCCCTCGGCTATTCATTGCTGCCCCAGACCGTATTGCCCGTGCCGGCGCTCTACGGTTTATGCCTTGTTCTGATCCTCTACAATCTTACATTCTCCTTGACCTTTAGAACCCGGGCGCTCTCGGCCGCGCGGCATGAACTGTTTTTTATCCGTCTCCAGGTGCTCTTTGACTGGGTGGCTCTGTTTTTGTTTATTCACTTTACCGGCGGCATCTTCAGCCCGATTGTCTTCTTCGTAATTCTGCACATCATCATTAACTCCATGATTTTCCCCCCAACCCACTGCTACTGGTATACCACGTTTTCGCTTGCGGGCCTGGGGTTGCTTTTTCTCATCGAAAATGTTCTTAAAATTTTTCCGGTCACCAACCCCTGGTTCGGGAAGGGTGCGCTGGAGCTTGAACCCGCCCCTCTGTTCATCGCTTTTGTTCTTTTCTCCCTTGTGCTCTATGCTGCAACCTTTCTTGCCACCAGTGTCATGTCTCGCTTCAGGCAAAGGGAACATCTGGTGCGTAGCCTCAGCGGGAATCTTAAGAAGGCGCTTACCCGCATGGAAACATTGTATGACGTGACCACCATGATGGTTACCAGCTATGATGTGCGGAAGGTGCTTGACCGCCTGGTGCATGAAAGCGTGCGCATCATGGAGGCTCAGGGCGCCACGCTCCGGCTGGTTCAGCAGAACACCGATGAGCTCGCCACCGCCGCCACCTGCGGGCTGTCCGAAGCATATCTGGCCAAGGGGCCGGTGACCATGGAGGACGGCCTCATTCCTCGAAACCCCGATGATGTTATTATCGTGGATAACGTGGAACAGGATCCGCGGCTGCGCTATCCCCAGGAAGCCTTGCGGGAGGGGATCCGTTCGATGATTTCCATCCCGCTGGTCAGCAAGGGCGCCACAAAGGGGAACCTGCGCCTCTATGCCCGGGAGCCGCACCATTTTACCCGTGATGAACTGCCCTTTCTCAGGGTGCTGGCCGGCGGCACCGCGGTGATAATCGACAATGTGCAGGCATGGAAGGCCCTCGAGGAGAGCAACCGCCGGATCGTTTCATTTGCCTATCAAATCGGACACGATTTGAAATCGCCCGTTTCCGCGGTGCAGAGCCTGCTGACCGCGATGCGGGAGGGATATGCAGGCAGCATACCTCCGCGGCAGCAGGATATTCTGGCGCGCTGCATCAACAAGCAGGAGCAGCTGCTCAAGCTCATTCGTGATCTGCTAAACCTGGCGGAAGGCAAGACCTCCGCCGAGGGGCAGAAAAGGGTTGCCGTTTTCATTGATGCCGCGGCTGCGGAGGCGGTCAAGCTTTTTGAAGCGGTCTCCACGCAAAAAGGCGTGGCCGTGGTATCGCTCCCGCCCAAGCGGCCTATTCCTTTTGAGGAAATCCCCGGCGATTTGCAGCGGCTTTTTTCCAACCTGCTCGATAATGCCATCCGCTACACCCCGCCGGGAGGGAAAGTGGAAATTGAGACGGGTTGCGATGACCGCCAGATTACCATCACCCTCAAGGATAACGGGATAGGGATTGAGCCTGAGTACCGGGAGAAGATTTTTGAGGAATTTTTCAGAACCCCCCGGGCAAAAAAATGCCTGGCGGAGGGCACGGGGTTGGGACTTGCCATCGTCATGGGCATTGTTAATCGTTACCATGGTTCAATTCACCTGGAGAGCGAACCGGGCAAAGGCAGCGCTTTTTTAATCACCTTCCCCAAGAGAAATCATAAGCTATGAAGCCACGGGGTCTTAGAACACAGATATTCTTCTCCTTCTTTATCATCATCCTGATCTTTGCGCTGGCCATCTCCTTCCTGGGAGTAAAAATCATTAATGATGATATTATCGCACGTGCCCAGAGGCAGATTAAGCACGATATTGGAGTGGCCCGGGTTACTTTAAACGGGGAGATTGATGCCATTAACGCTGCCTTTAATCTTACCCCGGTCGATGCCGATTTCACCGAGGTAAAAAGAAAACTCGGTCTTGATTATCTGTACCGGGTGAGCAAGGAGGAAGCGGGCAGCGTTAAGAGTGAGGGTGTGCGCAAGGCCTTCACCGGGGTATCGGTTGGCGGCATGAGGATTATCGGGAGGGAGGAATTGTCCAGCATGGGAGAGGAGTTTGTTGCCCGAGCGAAGATGAACATACGTCCAACCCTTAAATCCCGGCCGACAAAGGCAATAGTTCTGGACCGGGCTCTGGTGATCGGCTATGCCATGCCCATATTTGATGAGCATGGCCAGGTTGCCAGCGTGATGTATGGAGGGAAGATCCTCAACAGGGATTTTGCTCTCGTGGATAAGATTCGCGATCTGGTGTTCGAGAATAGATTCTATGACGGTAAGCCTGTGGGCACGGTTACTATTTTTTTAGATGACGTGAGAGTTGCGACCAATGTTCTAGATGAAACCGGACAGCGCGCAATCGGCACCATGGTTTCCGAAACGGTCTATAAAAAAGTTTTGCTTGAAGGGCAATCGTGGCTGGACCGGGCATTTGTGGTGACCGACTGGTATTTGACCGCGTATGAGCCGCTCAAGAACGTCAATGACCAGACCATCGGAATGCTTTATGTGGGTACGCTGGAGGCACCCTTCAGGGACCTGAGAAGAAGGATACTGTTCATTTTCCTTGCCATTATCCTCGCCATGACCGTACTCGGTATATTTTTGTCCTATGCGCTTGCTTTTATCATTGCCCGGCCGCTCATCCATATGCTCGAGGCAACCGGAATGATTGCTCACGGGGATTTGAGCCATCGTCTGGATACCCAAGGGAATATTGTAGAATTAAACCGCCTCGCCGAATCATTCAATGAGATGTCCGGACGGCTCAAGCAACGGGAGGAAAGCCTTAAGGTTTCCAACGAGAAGCTGGCGCAGCTAAACGCGAGCTATCTCGATCTGGTCGGTTTTGTCTCTCACGAGCTGAAAGGTATTTTAGGCTCCCTGGTGATGACCATTTACGCGCTCAAGGATGGTTTACTGGGCGAACTGAATGAAAAACAGAAGCATGCCATTGACGCAAGCGCCCGGAACCTGGGGCATTTTGAAAACATGGTGAGAAACTACCTTGACTTGTCCCGCATTGAAAAGGGAGAACTCACCGTTCATAAAGCAAAGCTCGATCTCAAGGATGATGTAATCGCGCCGGCGCTGCATAATTTTGAGCAGCAGATGCAGGAAAGAAACGTGACGGTCGAGAATCTGACGCCTGCCGGCATAACCTTGCAGGCAGACAGGAATTTGCTGCTCATTGTTTTCAATAATTTATTAAGCAATGCCCTCAAGTATGGCAACGCGGGCGGTACCATCAGGATAGAATCATCGCAACGGGATGCCGAGGTGCTCGTTCGATTTTTTAATGAGGGCCCCCTCATCAAGGAAGAGCAGCAGGAGATGCTTTTCAGGAAATTCTCACGCCTGCCCGGGTCTGATAAAATCAGGGGGACCGGCCTGGGACTGTTTATCGTGAAGCAGATAGTGGAAAAACACGGCGGAGCCATTAGACTTGAACCGAGTGAACATGGAAACACCTTTGTGCTGACATTGCATGATGCATGAGAGGGCGCGCTCAACACAAAATCCCATTGTAAAAGTTGACCCGCTCCCCCGCGCCGGGAACCTTCACAGCCGGTGGTGCAGCTTACCCTCCAAGCAGCCGACCCGAACATCTTTTAAGATACGAAGCGGCACAGGAACGAAAAGAGGCAACTGAGAGACCGGCTTTTCTATGGATGCACCGGTGGCAGCACATCAGCCATCATCATCGCGCCATAGATGATTATTATCTGTGCAGATGCAGTATCTTCGCTCCTTCAAAGCCGTTGAATGTGGTGGACGAGGCGATGCTGTACGCGCCGATGTTTTTAGTATAGAGATAATCTCCCGGCTTCAAGTTCCCCGGCAGTTCTTCGGATACGGATATTTTGTCGAAGCTGTCGCAGGTCGGTCCCACCACCGCGCACACCTCCTTTGCACCTTTTTTGAAAGCGTAAAAATTGGGAATCCAGTGATCATAGACCACACCGGAGAAGGTATGATATACACCGTCATTGACGTGATAGAACAGCTTGCCGTCGCGCCGCGCCCGGCCGATTATCTCGGTTACCAGCGTGGCGGCGTTGGCCACCATGAACCGGCCCGGCTCGGCAATCAGTTCGATATCGGCCGGAAAGAGCCGCAGGCATTCGCTGTTGATGATGCGTCCGAGCCTTTCGAGACGGGGCACGCCCTCATTGTAGGCGACGGGGAACCCGCCGCCGATATCCACGATCTTCATCGCGTATCCCGCCTGCCTGGCTTCGTTGAATATTCCGGCGGCGATTTGCAGGGCATTGGTGTAATTGTCAAAATTGGCGCACTGGCTGCCCACATGAAAACTGAGGCCTTCAACGATAAGACCCACATCAAATGATCGACGGATAAGCTGCATAGCCTCACCGGGCTCCAGACCGAATTTAGAGCTCATCTCGACCTGCGAGCCGATGTCCGGTACTTTCAGGCGCAGGACCAGCCCGGCGGTGGGACAGTACCGGCGGATCTTATCCAGCTCGTCATAATTGTCATAGGTCACCAGCGGCCGGTACTTTTTAATCTTCTGCAGGGTCTGCCGGTCTTTGATGGTGTTGGAGAATATGATCTTGTCCCAGATGTAAAAATCCTTCACCCGCTTGCCGAAGTGCTTGATATATTCATACACCTGCATGAATTCATTGTACGACGCCACATCGAAGCTGCAGCCCTCATCAAATAGTGTCTTGATGATTTCCTGGTTGGAATTGGCCTTCACCGCATAGTACACCTGCACCAGCGGCAGATGCTTCTTGAAATGCCGGTAGTTCCGGCGTATGGCGTCATGATCGATAATAAACAGGGGGGTGCCGTGTCGATCGGCCAGCTTGCGAAGACGCGATTTAATAGTTTTCACTGCGGTTGACGGGCATATGGCGGCCAGGAATCATCAATCGGCGGGCGGATGGCGCCGGCTAGGCTTCCAGCTTTTCGATGAGGTGCCGGAGTTTTGTAATTTCCCGATTATTTTTGAGAAACGACTGTTTGAGCTTACCCCGCAGTTCTTCGCCCCGGTGGTAGAGCCGCTTCAGTTTCCTGGGCCGGGTTGTCTGAATCACATAGGCGGTCATGAGAGGCAGCGCGACGGTCACATCCAGATACGCGGTTACCGTTTCTTCCAGCTTGCTCGGATCAATTTTGCCCCAGCTGGCCGCCTCCGAAGGAGTGGCGCCGGAAAGGCCGCCGGTGTCGGGCCGCGCATCGGTTATGTTAATGTCGTAATCCTGCCCCACCTCCGGTATCATCAGCACTTCCTGTATCTGCGGTTCGGTCTGGAGCATGAAATTTTTCGGGCTGCCTCCGCCCATAAGAAGAACCCCGGTTTTTCCCTTCTCATATAGCTTTGCGTTGAGCACAATCGCCGTGGAATCGTTCACGTCGATGCTGGGGTTGATCTTGAACTTGAATTTATCGGTCAGCGCCAATGCCTCGGCCAGAAGCTCTATGCCGGCGACATCCATTCCGATGGTGGAATCACCCGGCGATGAAGTGAACACCGGGATGCCGTTGCGGTAGGCGGCTGCCAGGACGCTTACCTGCCCGAGCCTATTCGCTTTTTCATGCCCGTTGAGCACCTTGCCCATAAGGTGGTAAAACTCCCGGGTCCCCATCTCTTTTTGAAACTCCGGCCGCACCAGTATTTCACGCAATCGCCGGTCGGTTTCCATGAGCACATCTTCGTAGTCAAGCAGGACATCGTAGATACGAGTCACGCCCTTATCCCGGAGATCGGCGTCATCCACGTTGTGGCTGCCGCGGAACAAGGGCAGGTTGAAGGCGAAATGCATGTCGTGATACATGTTCGCGCCGGTGGCAACCATCCAGTCGACGAATCCATGGTTCATCAGCGGGATGATGGCCGACGGGCCCAGGCCTGCGGGGATGAGCGCGCCCGCCAGGCTGAGGCCGATGGTGACCTCCTGCCGCGAATAGTGGTCGCGGAGCAAATGGCAGGCCGCCCGAAGGCGCCCCCCATTGTAGGCGTCAAGGTTATCAATCAGGCTTACGACGCCGGTTCTTTTTGTAATCGGCGCGGGCAAGACTCGCTTGCCCGACAGATAGCTCATCTTGCCCGGGCAGGATTTTTTTTTCGGTTTTTTCATCCTTTCGCTCGCTTTTCTATAAGTAATGACCGCGTTGCATCAGATCGGTTTGGTTCTTCCGATGCACTAAAATATGCTTCCTCATAACATTTGTGCCGCATACTGTCAAAGGTAAAGTGCTGTGAACGGAACAATTGGCTAATTTCGGGTCGAACCAAGTCAACTATTTGAAAATTAATATGTTGACTTGATCCGGCCCCAATAACAAATGCTCGCTTTTCGGTTTGACATTACGTAGCATTCAAGCTAAATATAACAAGTTTTAGGAATTCCCGCATAAAAAAGCGGAAATTCCGGACTTTGAGCAAGGAGAAACCCGCATGGTCTTCACTTCGGTTACGAGCATGAACCCCACGGGTAACAGCATGAAGCGCAGGCTCGCCCGCTTACAACCCCGTCCCGCGGGACGGCGGAAAGCGGCGTCGACCATACTGGCCGCCATCTGCACGCTGCTTTTCGTAGCCACCCCCTGCCGCTCACAGACCTTTAAGCCGGTCAGGGTCGGTGATACCTTCATGCCATTTACGCTCACCAGCAATCTCACTCAGCAGGAACTAAAAGCGCTCAAACTGAGCGCTGCGAAGACCTTCTCGCTCAGCGACCTGAAGGCGGAGATTGTCGTCGTCGAGATGCTGAATGTCCACTGCCATACCTGCCGGTTGCAGATGCCGATTTTTAACAAGCTCTGGGACGCCATCCAGGCCGATAAAGTCCTCAAGGCGAAGGTGGCGATGATCGGCATTACCGTGGGGAACAATGCCGAAGAAATAGTCGCCTTTCGCAGGGACTTTCAACCTCATTATCCCATACTGGCCGATCCCTTCAAAGAGGTCTATAACAGCCTCAGCGACCCCAAAGGCACCCCTCAAACCTACATCATCAGACGCGGCGCGGGGGATGCGTGGTTCATTCTCTACCACCACCGGGGAGCGGTGGACTCACATAAAATTTACCTGGAGAAGATCAAGGGGTTTTTCAAAACCAGCCTGGAAGGAGCCGAGCCCGGCTATCGTGTCCCCCATATCGTAATGCAGGAGCTGCAAAAAAAATATCCCGCTCAATCCTTTGCTGCGAAACAGGTGCTGCTGTACTTTCCTTCGATCATCACCTTTCCGCTGGAAACCGACAGCCGAAACATGAAGAACCAGATGCCCGTCCTGCTTTCACTCCTGAAGGATAATAAGCTGGCGCTGGTAATCATCGGCAACCAGAATCAACGGTTTCCCGCCTCAACCTTGCCAGCTCTCGGCTCCACGCCCGGCGCCTTCCTGCTGGAGGATGACAACGGGACGATCAAAAAGCTGTTTGCGGTTGATGAAAATCCCCTCATCTGCCTCGTCAACGCTGCCGGCGGCATTGTTTACCGCGGAAGTTCTCTCACCGCCGCCCAGGCCGAGGAAGTGCTGGAAGGCACGGTGCCCGCCATCCACTGCGGTCTGGGCGACGATGAACTCATGGCCTTGATTGGGGGATCGATGAAGGAGATCAACCCGGAAATCAATCTGATTGAAAAGAAAGAAATGACCGTCGGGAGCGCGGTGTTTGTCGGATTCACCCCCCTTTCAATCCGGTCAGAGGAGGGGATGCTCTTCGCAAGGGTGGTGAGCAAGTACAGCATCTGCGATGTCTGCCACAATATTCATTTTTATTTTATCTTCGATCAGAACGGAAAGCTGCTGGCGGTGAAGCCGATCAAGATCACAAAATACGACAATGCGGACTTCACCCGGGATGATATGGAAAAACTGCAGGAGCGCCTGGACGGAAAAAACCTCTTCAGCCCCATCCCTTTCGATCCTGCGGTTGACGCAATCACCCAGGGCACCATGAGTTCTTACCTGGTGTTCGAGGGCGTTAATGACACCCGGACGATATTGGGCGATTTCAGGGAAAACGGGTTCAGGAAGGAATACTGGAAAGAGCAGTGCCTGACCCATCTCTGTCAAATCAAGCAGGCCCTTCTGCGCTACAAACAAAGCGGGGCATCGGGCACGCTTACCCTGGAGGACCAAACCAGCCTCAACATGACTTTATTAAAGCCTTTCCTCTCCTCGCCCCTGGCGGCACAATGCCCCACCGGGGGGCGGTACCTGCTTATCGGTGATGAGCCGCTATGTTCCACCCATGGCATGAATATTCTGCCCTGCCCCGGTGAGGAAGGGGCGGGTGCGGCGGCAGAAGAGTGAACATTGGTAAATCCAAAGAAAGGATGTTTAATAATTTGCAACAAGCGAAATCTATAGGGACGACCGGTCGCCCCTATAGTAACCCGCTCTATTTTTTCTGATGTATAAACATCGCGCCCGTTTAAAGTTTGTATTCTAAATTGAATTTTGGTCATTTGAATTTGGCTAAGAAATGGATTAAACCCCCTAACCCTCTCCCCCGGTGGGGCGAGGGAACCATTTGCTTTCCTCTATAACTTCATTAGAAAAAAGACTCCATGCCCCCTCTCCCCTCAGCGGGAGAGGGTCAGGGTGAGGGGGACAAAACACAGGAATTTATTACAATCCATTGTTCATATTTCTTTTATTTAAGGAGATTACATGTCTTCGGTTACCATAGGTATTATCGGCGGCACCGGGCTATACGCTATGGAGGGCCTGGAAAATACCAAACGGGTCAGCCTTGAGACCCCTTTCGGAAAACCCTCCGACAGCTATCTGGTCGGTGAATTGAACGGCACAGCAGCGGCCTTCCTGCCCCGGCACGGCACGGGACACAGAATCCTGCCCCACGAGCTGAATTTCCGGGCAAATATTTACGGATTCAAGCAGCTGGGCGTGGAAGCAATCATATCGGTCAGCGCGGTGGGAAGCATGAAGGAGGAGATTAAACCGCTGCACATGGTTTTGCCCGACCAGTTTTTTGACCGGACGCGCAAGCGGATCGATACCTTTTTTGGCGGGGGCATAGCGGCTCATGTGGCTTTTTCTCACCCCGTCTGTCCGCGACTCCGGGAGGTACTGCACAACAAGGTCGTTGCGCTGGGCCTGCCTGTCCACAACGGAGGGACCTATATTTGCATCGATGGGCCGCAGTTTTCGACCCGGGCGGAGTCCCTGGTCTATCGCAGTTGGAACGCTGATGTCATCGGCATGACCAACCTGCAGGAGGCCAAGCTGGCCCGTGAAGCGGAGATATGCTATGCGACGGTCGCGCTGGTCACGGACTACGACTGCTGGCGGGAAGGCGATGATACCCTGAGCATAGAAATGATCATTGAGAACCTCAATAAAAACACGCACAACGTTCAGCAGGTCATCCGCGAGGCGGTGCCGGCCATTGCGGCGGGGAAGCGGATCTGCGCCTGTCCCGAGGCGTTGCACAACGCCATCATCACCCCGGAAGACCTGATTCCCCCGCAGGTGAAAAATGATCTGCGGATCATTATCGGAAAATACCTGAAGGGGTAAAGGAGCCGTGGCAGAGCCCGGCTGGCAGGCTGTTGAAAAACACCCATCTGACGTGTGGCTCCCGGGGAGGGGCCTTTTAGCCACAACACCATTAGTCGGAACCTGTAGAACGGCAGCGACTTTGCAACCTTGTCCGACAGACCCGCATGGCACCAACCTGTATCGAAGCCTCTGCAAAGCTGCCTGTCTGCGGTTTAATTCGTAAGGCACCGGGTCGTGCCGTAAGCTGCCAAACAAATTGTTGTGGCGTCAAAAGCCCCTCCCCGGGAGCCACATACGATTCAGCAAGCTTATTAGCCCGCTCCATTACTTTTTCAACAGCCGGCTAGTTTGCGCCTGAGAGGCCCTCTTCGACGGCCTTCATCAGCTTCAGGTTCTCCTCCTCGGTCAGATCACGGCTGCACTCAAGCCGGGTAAGGTAATCGTCGACCTCCTTGTTATCGCCGCGGAGCCTGTCTATCGCGGCATGCTGCCCGCGCACCTCCCGGTCAAGATCACTCA
>Ga0255347_1008099_pt1 | contig 10680 bp, 10 predicted proteins | sample wastewater_treat_2_FD_192479 | JGI IMG/M metagenome (GOLD analysis project Ga0255347, IMG submission 192479) | Wastewater microbial communities from Lulu Island WWTP, Vancouver, Canada - plant24 | ecosystem: Engineered > WWTP > Wastewater > Unclassified | place: Canada: Vancouver, British...
GATCGGGGACGACCCCTTCAAGTGTCACCGACTGGTACGCATACCGGCTGTCAATATAACGGTCAGAGATGACCAGGGAGCCCTTTTCCAGGGCAGGCCGGACCACGGCGGCCAGGTGCGCCGCATGGTCTGCGGCAAAAAGGAGGGCTTCTGCTACCGGGTCAGCCTCCTCGGCAATTGCACGGCGGACCTGGTCCCCGATCCAGGTGGAACCCGGCTCCCGCGTGAAGACAGGGTAGAGGTCGGCAAGGGACTCCTTCAGCCGGGAAAAGAGCGTGCTCTTTCCACTCCCGTCGATGCCCTCCAGCGTGATCAGCACCAGGTACCCCTCCGGACCGCATCGAGCGGTATCCTGCCCCTGTGCACTGCCGTGGCCACGATGGCGCCATCCAGGCCGATCCGTGAGATCAGGTCAAGGTCATCGGGCCCGGCTACCCCTCCGCCGTACAGGAGGGGCAGGTCGTAAGCAGCCCTTAGCTCGACAAGTAATTCCTCCGGGACACCGGCTCCGGTCCCGACCACCTCGATATTCAGGACGATGCACCCCTCAAAATGCCAGTCCCCCGCCTTTTCAAGCAGGGCCACCGGCTGCTGGCCCGCTGGCATCACCAGGCCCCCCTTCAGGTCGAGAGAGAGGTAGCCGCCGGGATACAGCGACAGGTCCGCGATCGATGTCTCGGTGGCCGCGATATTGATGATTTTAGGGTCATGCAGGTAATCGCTGGGATCCCGGCAGCCGCGGTCCACGTAAGCCCGCTCAACCAGGGCGCTGCAGGATGCCACCTCTCTTTCATGGGACCCGGCCCCGGTGATGCGGTCGAGGTCAGCGATATACAGGAACCGCGGGCCAATGTGGCGTACATAGCGTTCCGGGTCCGCCGAAGGCGAGAGGCCCCAGGTGAGCGGCCGGTACCGGGACCGGTCCCCCCTCTCGCCGTGCACTACCAATCCGGACCGCAAATCCACTGCCAGAAGCAAATCCATGCTGTAGCGTAATCACTATTAGCCATCAGGATCATTAAATCCTATGCAATTATTGGTCAGCCCGAGGGATATCGAGGAGGCCAGACGTTCTCTTGCTGCTGATATTATCGATGTCAAGAATCCATCCGAGGGGTCGCTCGGGGCGAACTTTCCCTGGGTGATCCGGGAGATCCGGACCTTCTCCCGCAAGCCGTTGAGCGCTGCCATCGGTGACTTCGATTTTCGGCCGGGGGGAGCTGCCATGGCGGCATACGGGGCGGCCTGCGCCGGGGCTGACTATGTCAAGATAGGGCTCATGTTTGATGGCGCCTCCCGGGCACGCGAACTGGTCCGGGCAGTGGTCCGGGCGGTCAAGGAGGAATTTCCCGAAAAAAAGGTGGTTATCGCTGCGTATTCTGATTATGTTCGGCTCGGAGCGATCTCCCCGTTTGCCATGGCACCCATCGCATCCGATGCGGGAGCAGACCTTGCCATGGTTGACACGGGCATCAAGGATGGAAAAAGCACGTTCGAGTTTATGAACGAACAGGCCCTGGCAGAGTTTACCCGGATGAACCGGGAGGCCGGCCTTGGCACGGCCCTGGCAGGTTCCCTCAAAATCGGGGACCTCCCTTCCCTGAAGCGGATCGGGCCCGATATCATCGGTGTGCGCGGGATGGTGTGCGGAGGCGATCGCAACGAGGGGATCAGGGAGGACCTGGTAGAGCAGCTCGCACGGCAGGTGAAATGATATGTTCCAGGAGAAGTTGTCCTGCCCACTGGCGCTGACGTTCGACGATGTACTCCTGGAGCCGGCGGCATCTGAGGTCGAGCCCAATGAAGCAGACACGCGGACACGCTTCTCCCGGAACATCCCCCTGAACATCCCCCTGGTCAGTGCGGCCATGGACACGGTCACCGAGTCTGCCATGGCCATCGGAATGGCCCGGGATGGGGGGATCGGCGTCCTTCACCGCAACATGTCCGCCGAGCAGGAGATCGAGGAGATCATCAGGGTCAAGCAGGCCGAGGAGCTCATCGAGCGGAAGGTCCTCTCGGTACCCCCCGAGACGAGTGTGGCCGAGGTGGAGCGGATGATGACCGAACACGGCATCGGAGGTGTACCGGTCATCGAAAACGGGAAGATCGTGGGGATTGTCAGCCGGAGGGATGTGCGCGGGATCGCAGCACGCCGGGGTGCCGACAGCATCCGCACTATCATGACCCGCAAGCCGATCACGGCCAGCGAGGAGATCACGATGGACCAGGCCCTTGAGATAATGTACTCGAACAAGGTGGAGCGGCTTCCCGTCGTCGACCAGGAAAACCGGGTTGTTGGGATCATCACCATGCAGGACCTGCTGGAGAAGCGGCAGTATCCCAATGCAACCCGGGACGACCGGAGCCGGCTCCGGGTCGCAGCCGCGGTGGGCCCCTTTGACCATGAACGCGCCATGCGCCTGGACGAGGCAGGAGCGGATGCTCTGGTGGTCGACTGCGCCCACGGGCACAACCTCAACGTGATCAGGTCGATCCGCGATGTCAAGGGCAGTGCAAGGGCCGATGTGATAGCCGGGAACATCGCCACGGCCAGAGCTGCCGAAGATTTAATGGATACCGTGGACGGCTTGAAAGTCGGGATCGGCCCCGGTTCTATCTGCACCACCCGCATCGTGGCTGGGGTGGGCGTTCCCCAGATCACGGCAATCGCCAGCGTCGCAGACACGGTCCGCGGGACCGGGATCCCGGTCATTGCCGACGGCGGCATCCGGTACAGCGGGGACGTGGCCAAGGCCATCGCCGCCGGGGCCGACAGTGTGATGATCGGGAGCCTCTTTGCCGGCACGGACGAGTCTCCCGGCCGCGTCATTACGATGAAGGGGCGGCGGTACAAGCAATACCGCGGAATGGGATCCCTCGGGGTGATGAGCGGCGGGGTCTCCAGCGACCGCTACTTCCAGGCGGCGGATATCGGGAAGACCAAGTTCGTGCCCGAGGGAGTGGAAGGTGTCACTCCCTATGTCGGACGGTCTGCGGATGTGGTCTACCAGCTCATCGGCGGGCTCAAGTCGGCCATGGGTTACACCGGATCGCACACCGTAAAAGAACTGCAGGAACGTACCCGGTTTGTCCGGATCACCACTGCGGGCCATACCGAGAGCCATGCCCATAACATCCTGATCACCGACGAGGCCCCCAATTACCGCCTGTCTGATTAAATTTCTTTGCGAAATGCCAGAAAAATACCTCGCTCCGGGTGATGGACAGCGGGGTTCAGGTACTGTTGCGATCACGGGACTTTGACCAATCACGCGGGACGTGTTGCGTCGCGGGACTTTTGAAAAAATTGAGGAGTTTCCCTTTACCGTTTGATTATACTAATAGAATGTCGAATGGTTCCCGAACCCCCACCCAAATCTATTACCGTGTGCCAGTGTCCTGTGTAAGGCACAACAAGGTCTATTGGCGATTCTTCGTAATGTCCACCATGATAACGGAATCGCCGCCCAGCTTTGTAATTGCTATATCCGCTATCATCAAGAAGCATTACATTCGCTTGATGATCAATTGTCACGTGTACAATATCACCACTGTTTAAGTGATGGTCTGCATGCAGATGTTCTGGCATGGTTGAGATTCCTCCGAAAAATTAGGATGCAATTCTGGTCCTCACATAGAGGATCCCAAGGGTGACGATTAACGCCATTGCCAGAAACATCCAAAAAGCTGAATATGCCATATCACCAAAATCAGTAATGACATCTCCAACTTGTTCTAAAGGCGTTTCCTCAAACTGCTGGCTGAAAAATCCTCCAACAGTATGTGAGCCATAGCCCACAATCGGAAGAGCAACCAAGGTGGCAATTCCGAGCAGTATAATCCAATTTTGGATCTCCATTGACTCTCCTATGCGGGAAGGAGAGCCATCACTGACCGCAACCCTTATTATCAGAAAGGTTAAGATGTTCTTGGTGAATTTTCCTTTCTGTAAGGGTGGGAGTGGAGACACTCCCCCACATTCTTGCAGCAACAGTGACTGTTGCTTACCTTTTATATAGGTAGGTGGATTCTTAAAGCTTCCGCTCCTCAACAGATTTTAAGCTTAATTTGGTCTCTGATTCAAAAAAGAGATCTTATACTCAGAGATTAACTAAGAACTTTTCGATCATCAACTAAGGTGAAAATGAAAAGATTACAAAGTTTCTTCCTCCTTTTGAATCTGTACAACAAGAAATCCATCTTCAATGAACCATCTAAGTTTATCTCCTTTTTTTAATTCAAATTGACTGACGATAAATGCAGGGATCGTTGTTCGCAAAGATCTGCTTTGGGGTGTTGCCGGATTAAGAATAGACTCATCTGCTCTGATATTTTTTGCCATTTTTTACCTATTGATCTACAATGTATTTATAATTTATTTTACCAATTTATTTACCAATAACTATAAATACTTTCCCAGTTAATAGGTAAATAATAAGGTAAATAGTATGAATCAGTTCAACGATCCCCGAGAACTACGCGGCCTTGCGATCCTCTCGCAACCTAACACGGTGTGTGAAGTGAAAAAAATCTTTGGATGGTGAAATCACAGTTTGGAAACGGTGAGTATGAGGTATCCCGAAAATTTGTGAAAGGAAGGGACTCTCAACATATTCACGATTGGTCATGCACCTGCCCGGACCACACAACCAGGAACGTGATTTGCAAACACATCCACGCCGTTCAATTCTCCCTAAAACTTAAAGTAGACGTTGAGACAGACATTAAATCTCAAAATTTCCAAAAGGAGGAAAATGTCGTCACTTGTACAATTTGTAAGAGTCAGAACGTTGTAAAGCGCGGGATCAGAAAGACCGGATACGGAACCGTCCAGCGTTATGGATGCAATAACTGTAACCACCGTTTTGTTGTGGATATGGGATTCTGTCGGGTGAAATACGACCCGAAGATTATCATGCTCACCCTTGACCTGTATTTCAAGGGCGTTTCACTCCGGAAGATTTCGGATCATATCCAGCAGTTCCACGGGCGGAAAGTCTGCCAGACCACTCCGATGCGCTGGATCCAGAAATACATGAAGCTGCTCTCCAAATACGCAGAGAAGTATAAAGCTGAAGTCGGGAATATCTGGCACTCCGATGAGACTACGATTTTCATCAAAAAAGAGGGTGAGAAGAAGTACTACGAGTGGATCTGGAACATCATGGACGCAAAGACCCGATATCTCCTTGCCTGCCAGATCACAGAAACCCGATTCGTAAACGACGCGCAGAAACCATTGAAGCAAGCAAAACAGGTTGCCAATCGGCGGCCCGATGCGATTGTCACCGATGGGTTACAGGCCTATCAGAAGGCTATCAAGGCGGAATTTTATGATAAGACCGCACCGATCCAGAATCCACACATCAGGCTGAAAGACTTCGAGACGAAGCCGAACAATAACATTGTGGAGCGGTTGAATGGGACATTCCGGGAACGCACGAAGGTTATGCGTAGCCTTGATTCCTCTCCGACCGCATTTGAGTTTGTTGCAGGGTTACAGACATATTACAACTATATCAGGCCCCATCAAGGAATTGGCGGACTAACTCCTGCACAGATGGCTATGATCCCTATAGATTTGACAGGGAACAGATGGAAGACAATGATTGAGTTGGCTGTTGGGAAATAGTATTCACTTTTCTCTTATTCAGTTCTCTCTATAAGTTAGGCACTGTAATTTTAATTGAGCTAAACTCCTGAAAGTTGCTTAATTGTGGGAATGCTTTATCAAAAGCAATAATTTCAGTTGCTGAAAACTCCCTTGCAATTAGTCCATGTTGAATATCAAGATGGCCTAGTATTCGATATTTGTATTTAGGTGGATCTATTGGTTGGTTACAACCCGGACAATGACCTATTGACCTAATATCACCATTATTCATTCTTACCATCCTATATATCGTATTTTGACTTTCTCCAATTGGTGTTGTTGGATCGACAATCATTACTTTTCTTTCTTGGGCAAGGATTGTAATTCGCCTTAAGATTTCCCTTATTCGCTCATTTACTCGGTTATTTATTTGTTCCTTAATAGAAGTGCTTAACCCTTGATAGGTTTCATTGTCAACCAATCTTTTCCGAGTAACATCAATGATCTCCAATAAAATTAATGGAGAAATAACAGCGATATCATTATTTGATTTAATTCTATCTAATTGGCTCTCAGCATATTCTAAAAAATCATCCTCCAGAAAATATGAAATCCAAACTGAAGTATCAAAGTAGATGTTGGGGATAATTATTCCTCCCGAATTGACCGGATAATCTCATCCGAATTAAGGCCATCCTTCTTAAAATCTTTTAAAATCCCTTTCAATTCAGATAAAGCGTTTTCAGGATGTTCAATGATTACCTCATTTAAATTAAAAATCATCTCTAAAGTATTGACATTTCTGTCGCTAATTGCCCAAAAATCGTTTTTCTTACTTTTACTCATTAATAAATATCTATACGATGTAACCTCTCTCTCTAATTTAAAATTAGACTTCTGTAAAATAGCAACGGTCTTTTCTAAGTTGCTAATAGATTTTTCCAAATTGTCAATTTTAACTTTTATTTCATCCTTATACTCATTAAATTCTTGTTTATCTATAATAGTTGACCAAGTCGGATAATCCCTTCTCCTCTCAATAATTCCGATTTTATTTTTTGTTGATGTTGTCGCCTGTAACTGCTGATCACGGATGTCTCGTTCTCTTTCTCTTCGATCCCATTCTCGTGCTTTATTGATAATAGAGGCCATTAATATTCACCCATCTCAATCTCAGCGGGCTTTTTTTTCATAATATTAAAGCACATACTTTGAAATTTAGTTGCAATATAGCGTAATTCGATCAATGAAGAGTATAATTCATCTTTGTTACTTTCTTTATAATTATCTCTGATTTTAATTAATAATTTTTTCATTCTCTCTATCATTTCAAACTCAATATCTGGATTGATATCATATTCATCAAATAAAGGTCCTACTTGGGAAAAAACACTCTCTAACAACTCCGAAATAAAAACCCCTTCTTTAAATTCAGACATTAACGAATACATTGTTAAATCAACGGAAATTCTAAAGCAATTCTTCAAATTTATTACATTAATCGTGTCTATCAAGATATTCAGATTCTCATCGAATACTTCATACACATTTTTCATGTTTTTCCACCTTTCTGGGTAATTATTCCATAATATATTAGATAAATTAAATAAAGGTTCTCTAAACAAAACCCATTCGTCTTTTATTTTAATAGTTCCTTGCATAAATATCACCAAGTCCCGTTATGCAACACCTCTGCACGTACGCAACGAAGTCCCGACAATGCAATAGAACCGGGGTTCAATAAATTTATATAACAAAAAGACTAACAAAAAGTAATTACAATGCTGGACCAGGTTGAGGTCGCACGGATCCTCGATATTCTCGGGAACCGGAACCGGCGCAGGATCATCGAACTTCTGCGCCAGAAACCCTGTTTTGTCACCGAGATATCTGACCGCCTCATGCTCTCCCCCAAGGCGGTCATCGAACACCTGCAGCTGATGGAGCGCGAAGAGATCCTCTCGTTCCGGCTGGATGACCGGCGGAGGAAATACTACTTCCTGGCTAATGATATCGATATCATGGTCCGTGTCCTCAAGCAGGAGCAGGTTATCCCTGCGGTCATGGACGACTCGATCCGGCTTCGAAACCTGCTTTCACGCCTGCACAAGCTTGTTGAGGCGAGGGAGGAGCTGGTCTCCAGTCTCCGGAACCTGGAGAGCGATATCAACCAGCAGATAAAGGAGATTATCAAGCAGGGGCAGGGTGTTCTGGATAACGACACGCAGCTCGACCTCCTGATAAGCCTGGCCCATTGCGACCTGACCCTGCAGGAACTGGCCGAGCTGGTTGAGGCGCCGGGGGATGCCCTGTTCGATAGCCTTGAGAACCTCCGGAAGAAACATATAGTGGAGCGCGAAGGAGATACATACCGGCTCCGGGGTATCCATGCCCAGTAAAGAAAACCCCTACGACGAATTCTTAAAGCAGCTGGCGAAGATGGTCGAGGACATGCTCCGGACCATGCCAAACGAGGAGACCACCCGGATCATCGGCTGCACCATCATCACCGGCAATACCGATGACCCCGGGATCCATGTGCATGGCTCAAACCCCCAGAAAGAGGAGCTCACCTGCGAACTTATCGAGACCGGGGACCGGATTTACATAACCGCCCGGCTCCCGGCTGACATTCGGTCGGCAGCATATGCAGATATCTCCCCGGAAACCGTGTACATCGTGGTGAACGAGGAGAGGACCAGAATAGATCTCCCTGCCCCGATCGATATAATCCACAGTTATTACCAGGTGCGGCACGGGGTCATCGATATAATCCTCAAAAAAAAGCAGATGCCCGCCCGCGAGACTCCCAGGGAGAGCCCCCATTAAACCTTTTTTCCTGACCGGTATTTGACCCGGGCATTCCGGGCCGGTGGCTGATAAAAATTGGGTTTCCCTGAAAATCACCGCCAAACGGCTTTCAGGCCTGGACCCGGGTCCCGGGCGCCAGCCACTCTGACAGCTTCTTCCTGTCGCCGCGGTACTCGCGGAACTCGTGGAGGGACACGGTGAGGTCGCGGGTGAAGGCAAAGTACCCGATCTGGGTGGTCCGGCAGAGGTTCATTGCCATATCCATGAGGCCCCTCGGGTCAGGGCGGGACTCTCCAAGCCAGATATGGAAGATGTTGCCGCCGTCCACGATGGGGAAGAAGACGTGCTCGATCTCCATACGCCGGGAGAGGGTGACATCGGCCCCCGGGGCAACGTGGGTCCCGTTTGTATAGTAAATGGGAAGGTCGCGGGTGGTCCCGAGCTTCTCCAGGGCCCGTTCCAGGTCTCCCTTGATCACCTTCCGTGCCTGTTCGCGGTATTTCTTGTTCAGGAGGTCGGCCACGGAGAAACGCTGCCCGGTGGTCTCGGCCGGGGTACGGGCCAGGGCGATGGTCATGTGGTGCCTCCTGGAGAGTTCCCTGGCATAGAGCTCCATCTCGGTCATGGCCCGCACCGCGAAGACGAAGGCCTCCCTGGACTCGTGGAGCTGTTTGCCGGTATGGTGCTGCACCATCTCGTTGACCCCCACCACCCCGATGGTGTATACCAGGTTGTCGAGATCCACGGCAACCGATCCCCGTTCGCCGGTCACGGGGTCCCTGGGGCGCTGCATGGCGAATGGCATCCTCCCGTGGGCGCGGATGAGGTCGAGCCATCGCCGCTTAATCTTGAAGACTTCGACACAGATGTCCATGAGCCCCCGGAGCCCGGCAAAGAGCCGGTTATCGTCCCCCTCAGCGTCGTACGCCGCGCGGGGACAGTTGAGGGACACGACCTGCCAGGACCCCATCGAGAAGTGTTTGCCCTCGCGGAAGGAGAGCTTGTCCTCGAAACGGGTGTCCTGGTCTGCAAGGGCGGAAAACTGGTATGCGCAGCACTGGTAACAGGAGATTCCCTTGCCTGCGCCGCGGTACGCCGGGATCTGGTTGTCGTAGTAGGGTGTCCCGAACTTGGAGGCAAGTTCGAAGGTCATCAGGTAGAGGTCCTCGTAGGTGGGGAGGTCCGGGTTTGCCTGGTTGAACTCCGTGTCCTCCTTTAAGAAATCAGGCTCGATGGATATCTCGGGCTTGGGAAAGCTGAATGGCTTGCCCCAGTAATCGCCCTCCAGCATCACTTCCATGAGCGCGGCAAAGAGGAGCCTGACTTCCCGCTCGAACTCCCCGTAGGTGCGCCGGGGCCCGTCGGCCCCGTCCCAGACTCTCCCGCGGTACACGGAGGGCTTATCTTTCCAGAGGGAGGGAACGCCGGGGCTGAGCTGCACCGAGGAGAAGACCAGCTGGCCCCCGCGGGCGACCATCATCTGGGTCATCTCGTAGACGAACATCTGCATCAGCTGCTTGATCTCCCCGTAAGGCATCCCCTCGAAGTATGGCGCCAGGAAGGTCAGGAAGTTGTAGTACCCCTGCCCGCCGGCAAAATTGGTCTGGGCGCTCCCGAGGGCCTTGACAGCGTGGAGGACCGCCACCTCGGCGCGGTTGGCCGGACCTGCCACCGAGGCCTTGGTCCCGTTCCCATCGGGCATCAGGCCATAGTAGAAGAAGTAGCGGAGGTCCCAGTCCTGGCAAAAAGGACGCGTTCCAAAGTATTCCAGGTCATGGATATGGATGTCCCCGGAGAGGTGGTGATCGGCAAGGTGGGGGGGCAGCTGCAGGAGGTACTGCTCCTTGCTTATCTTGTCCGCCTTCTTCTTGTGGGATGTCTCGGCATTCTCCTGCAGGTTGGCGTTGTCTTTGGCCTCGAACCCGCGGCCCACGTCGATCTGGTGGGCGTCATAGACCGGCGTTCCGACCCTGGTGCAGACGTTCCGGTACTGGACCATTCCATGTTCCATGAGGGTTATGTTCACGATCTCCCGGATGAGGGGGCCGCTCAGTGTGTGGATGCCCATGGAGCGGATGCGCTGCTCAACCAGGCGGGCAATCTCCTGGGCGGTCTCCACCGATGCACTATCGTACCCGTAGAAGGTTTCCACGAGGCGGGTCTCCTCCACGAGCTGGTCTCCAGTCTCCGGAACCTGGAGAGCGATATCAACCAGCAGATAAAGGAGATTATCAAGCAGGGGCAGGGTGTTCTGGATAACGACACGCAGCTCG
>Ga0255347_1008103_pt1 | contig 10676 bp, 11 predicted proteins | sample wastewater_treat_2_FD_192479 | JGI IMG/M metagenome (GOLD analysis project Ga0255347, IMG submission 192479) | Wastewater microbial communities from Lulu Island WWTP, Vancouver, Canada - plant24 | ecosystem: Engineered > WWTP > Wastewater > Unclassified | place: Canada: Vancouver, British...
AGCCTTGTTCCCGGCGCGTCCCTGCCACACGTTCGCCCGGGGGAAAACCACCTTCCGGCTCTGGGATGTCGAGCAACTGACCTCCTGGGAGTCCTTTCCCGAGAAGGTCCGCGTCGTGCGCAGCCTACTAACCCGGCCATAAATATTGTTGCATTCTGGCGATAGTGTGGTAACTTGGGTACATGGAAATCAAGAACGCCAGAGCATTGGGGCCCGAGGGACTTCACGAACGCCGCCGACAGGCGATTGTGCTTTTCGGGAAGGGCATGAGCCGAATTGAGATTGCACCGTTGGTGGGGGCGCACCGCAATACGGTGGGGCGATGGATACGGGATTGGCAAGCAGGGGGCGCGAAGGTCTTGAAACCGGCGAGACCTGGGCGGCCGAAGGGCAGCGGTCGTCGGCTTTCCTCGGAGCAGGAAGCGCAGACGTCCCGGGCGATCATAGATCGTTGCCCCGACCAGTTGAAATTGCCTTTCGCGTTGTGGACGCGGGCGGCCGTTCGGGACTACATCGCGCAGGCGCATGGGGTGGAACTGCCGATTCGGACGGTGGGCGGGTATCTGCAACGATGGGGTTTTACCCCTCAGAAGCCGGTTCGACGGGCCTACGAGCGCAACGGGGCGGCAGTGCGCCGATGGATGGAAGAGCAATACCCCGCGATCAAGGCGCGTGCGCGCCAGGAGGGCGCGGAGATTCACTGGGGCGACGAGACGGGCTTGCGCAGCGACGACGTCAATGGTCGGGGCTACGCCCCGAAGGGCCGTACCCCGGTGCGCCGGACGAAGGGAACCGCCGAGAAGGTCAACATGATCTCTACGGTGACCAACCAGCGCAAGGTCCGATTCATGTTCTACCGTGGCACGATGAACGCCCGTACGCTGACCGGCTTCTTCGGCCGGCTGCTTCGCACGGTGGACGGCAAGGTCTTTGTGATCCTCGACAACCTGAAAGTCCACCATGCCCAGCCCGTGAAGACCTGGCTGGCGAAGAATGTCGAGCGCATCGAACTGTTTCACCTGCCGAGTTACTCGCCCGACCTCAATCCCGACGAATATCTCAATTGCGACCTCAAGGCGCTGGTCGGCAGCAAACCGGATTCCCGAAATAAAGGGCAGTTGGAGCGCAATGCCCTTCGAGCCATGAGAAGCATTCAAAAGCAGCCTCAGCGAGTGTGCAAATACTTCAAACACAAGTCCATTGCCTATGCAGCATAATTTATGGCCGGATTAGTAATGGCGTCATACATATCCTTCGCACTGATCTTTTTGGTTTTCATCGCAAGGCTCATCCATTTTCGGTATATTTGCAGCATTTCCTGCTGTCCGCTATGCAGACAACCCATGAGTCGTGAAATACATAATCGGACGACCTATATTGTGTGCCACAGGTGTAGGACTATATTTTTCGCCTTTCGACCGAGCGACGATCCGGATCGCATCCATGATGAGGTGGATATTGCCGAATCACTGAAAAAGAAAACATGATATGCCAACAACGGTCAGCGGAGTCGGTCACGTCGTTCTTGCGGGAGGCGATGTGTATGGAGATGCGGTTGCGGGCGTCGGCGCCCAAGACCGTGGATGCGCACATTCACGCGATGGAACAGTTGTGGGCATTCTTCAAGCGGCCCGTGGACGGCTGACGTGCGCGAAGGCGCAACGCGTTCACGACGAAGCGATCACGGTGCGCAAGTTGACATGGGCGACCGTGAATGTGTAGTTCAGCGCGTATCGGTTTCTCTAGGAGCAGGTTCTGAAGCGGCCGGCCCGTGAGTTCTCGATTCCGCGGCGGGGCCACAGCCCTGTACCCCACGCCGCAAAGACCGGCTTCCAAAACCCATAGCCGATCCATCAGCGGCTCGGTTCAACGTCATTTTATCTCTCATGCGGCTCGATATCCATTTGCCCCCACCGGCGGCCGGTGTATACTCGCCGCACAGAGGGATAAAACGCTATTCGTCCGGCAGCCATAAGCCATGAAGATTAGTTCGTTTATCGTACCAGTTGCTCTTTCTCTGGCCTCTCGAGTCGGCTATGCGGAGCTGACTCCCGCATCGTTTGCTTACGTGCTGCAGGCTGACTCCTTCGCGAAGACCAAGACCTTGGCCGTTGAGCGGTTGGCGGCATGTGGACGCGATTGGATCGTCCTTGATGCGGCGTTCGACAGCGAGACGCCATGGGATCCCACCGACCTCGACGCGCTACGTCGGGGACGGTCGGGCCGCAAGGTTCTCGCTTACATTTCCATCGGCGAGGCAGAGGACTATCGCGCGTACTGGCGCAAGGAGTGGATCAGCAAAGGCAGGCTCACTTCCGCAGCGCCCGCATGGCTCGGTGCGGAGAATCCGGAGTGGAAGGGCAACTACCGCGTGAAGTACTGGAACGCCGAATGGCAGAAACTCATGCTCACCGCGATAGACGACGCGATGGCGCGCGGCTTCGACGGCGTGTATCTCGACATCGTGGACGGTTTTGAGACGTTCGAGCGGGAGGGTGCGGAATACATTGACGACCGCGTAAACCCGGACACGAAGCAGAGCTATCGCCGCGACATGGTGGACTGGGTGAAGGCGATCGCCTCACGCGCTCGCGCGAAGAATGGTAACGCACTCGTCGTTCCGCAAAACGGCTCGCAACTGCTGGCGCACGCCGATTTTCTCGCGGCCGTCAGCGCCATAGGCATTGAGGACCTTTTCACAAACGGCGACAAGCTCCAGCCGAAGTCGCACACGATGGAAGTACTCGGCCACCTGAAGGCGATGGTCGAGGCACAAAAGCCGGTGCTGCTCATCGAGTATTCGAAGAGCGCGAAGCGTCAGGCGATATCGAAGAAACTGGCAATAGAAAACGGCATGATCTGGCTGATCACCGATCGGGAACTCATGACGCTGGGCGAATCGGGAAGTCCTTAGCGATGGCTGCGGAACAGCGGCCTGCTCCCGGATTGTTCACCCGCGTGCCCGCGGGTGAACATACGAAAAGGCCGGACGTGTTAGGCCGGAATGAGACATGAAGAAATGTGACTTTAAAGGGAACCATGCGGAATTCAACTCATGGATCGCCTGGTACGGGGAGTTTATCAAGAGGATAATCGTTTCAGAGCGAGTGATCCGGACACGCGAGGAGAAGAAGGAACTGATCGAAGCCATCGTTTTGCGCATCGCCTGCAGATGCGAAGTATTGATCGAGGAAGATATCGTCGCGAGCATCAATCGCGACTCGTCTGCTTATGCTAGAGCGCTGAATCTGAGGCTTAGGCCTCATCGGACAAGAGACGAATGCAAAGCGATGGTCATGGGCCACCGGTTCCTTGACTTCAAGAGTGTCGGAGACGTCAGATCGTTCGGCAAACGCTATCTCGCCTCAACGTCCAACCCGTTTGGGGCAATCCCCGCCGCTGTCGGTGACGTTATCGACGAGTTTTTGACGATGCGGAACCTTCTCGCGCACTACAGTGACTACAGTTGGCGTTCCTACTACGGATTCATGAAGAAGAAATACCGATACGCCCGGGTCCCTGAACCAGGCGCATTCCTGATCTCTTCGGACCGCAGAGGATACCGGTGGACAAAGTATTTGCTGGCTTTTCTTGAAGCATCGGACAAGATGTTGAAAGCAGTCATGTGAGGTCGAACGCCTCGCAGCCACGATAGATTGCGTTCCGCGCCGATCACGATACGAGACGTTGGGCTACTACAGGAACTACAATGAGTAATAAGAAGTCTCTTTTCGCGCGCCAGCGCATTTTTATTTCACGACTAGTCATCTGTCCGTTGGCGGTCGCTCTTCTCCTAACGACATCGGCATGGGAGCTACGCCCACCGATCGACGGCCTGATCTTCGTAACAGGCTGCCTATTGGCGGGCATCGCAACTGTTGGCAGGTTGTGGTGCTCCCTGTACATATGTGGACGAAAGACAAAAGAACTTGTCACGGTCGGTCCGTATTCGATCACCCGCAACCCCCTGTATTTCTTCAGTTCAATCGGTGCAATCGGCGTCGGGCTCGCGACCGAGACATTCACCGTTCCGATCCTGCTGATGCTGTTGTTCGCCATGACCTATCCGTCTGTCATCCGAGCCGAGGAGAACAAGTTGCGCGAAATTCACGGGGATGCGTATGATGCCTATGTTGGCTTGACCCCATGCTTTCTTCCTCGCCCCTCCAGATATTCCGAGCCGGACGCTTATGAGGTAAACCCGCGCAAGTTTCGCAGCGCGCTCTTCGACGCGCTGTGGTTTGTGTGGCTGATAGGCATTCTGGAACTGGGCGAGGCGTTGCGTGAGGCAGGCTTCGTTCCGTCTTTGCTGACCCTATATTGACATGGCATCCCATCAGCAGTTCACGAAGGAAATGTTAGCCGAACCATCGCCTTACCGTATTCCTCGCCCGCATCGGGTTCGAAATCCGGGGAGGCGCGGCGTTGGGGAATAAGATAATGAAAACAAGAGAGATTCAGATTAGAGATCCATTTGTTGTTCCGATCGAAGACGAAGGCATGTACTATCTGTTCGGAACGACGGACACGAACGCCTGGCGCGGCAAAGGAACGGGGTTCGATTGCTACAAGAGCAGCGATCTCCTGGAATGGGATGGGCCGATTCCAGCGTTTCGGCCTCCCCCGGCCTTCTGGGCAACGACCAATTTCTGGGCGCCGGAGGTGCATCCTTTCAATGGGCGATTCTACATGTTCGCTTCCTTCAAAGCGGACACAAAGTATCGTGGAACTCAGATTCTCGTATCGGATACCGTTTCCGGCCCGTACAGTCCATTCACCGATGGTCCGGTCACGCCGTCGGATTGGGAGTGTCTCGACGGCACGCTCTATGTGGATCGTGATGGACGTCCATGGATCGTCTTCTGCCATGAGTGGACTCAGGTGCACAATGGCGCTATATACGCCATGCGATTGTCCCCCGACCTGAAACAAGCAGTTGGGCGGCCAGTCTTTCTGTTTAATGCATCGGAGGGGGGTTGGGTGCGCCAGTCTGAGTGGCCGAAGGAAGGGGAGTTGCGACGTTTCCCGGATTACGTTACAGACGGACCATTTCTCCATCGGTTAGCCAGCGGAACGCTCGTCATGCTTTGGTCCAGTATGGGCGTCAAAGGATATGCAGTGGGAGTTGCCCGATCCGAAACGGGGCATGTCACGGGGCCCTGGCGACAGAAAGCAGAGCCCTTGTGGGCGGAGGACGGGGGTCATGGCATGATTTTCCGGACGTTTGACGCTCGCCTCATGCTCACATTTCACAGACCCAACAATACTCCTGAGGAGCGGCCGGTTTTTGTTGAGATTGAGGAAGCTGATGATGACATCCGCATCAAGACATGAGGCCCCAGCAAGCCGTTGCTCGCGACGGCTTACCCCCGACCGCTATTCTGTCGGCGCTCCATAGCGGCGGGTGGGCCGGGGCGTTCGGCGGATGAGATGATGAATAAGACGAGCACAGAGTACGACACGATAGCGGTTGCACTGGGTTGGATCTTCGCACGCGCCGGCGAGGGAGATATTGTCGAAGGTTGTGGATGAGCGCATCCGAATGCATCTTTCTGCCTGCTTTCCACTTTCCATGCGGCCTCTTTCAAGACGCCGTTAATGAATTGAGCGTCTTGAACGACGAAGGCGAAAGCTGAGGTTTGTTGAGCCGAGACCGCGGCTTTTACGACAAACGCCTTGCACGGCACCCGCCGATCGCGGGGCGAGGGCGTCGTTCCTTCCAACGCTTGGAAGCCGATGGGACGAGATTTTCCAAGGCTTGGAAATGCCCCGGGCCTATCGGCGCGGGGTCATCTTGAGCGGATCCGGGCCGCGTCGCGCGGACCGGATGAGACGGCGGATCGTCTCGGCGTATGGACATGACATCCGCTGTCCGTGAGAGCGGCCCAAACAAGAGAACCGGCTGGGAACGGGGGCATCGGCTTGCTGGCGAAACTGGCGGGCGGCCCTCATCGGGTGGATGGAGGTGTCCAATCGCCGAGGACCGCGGCTGGCGGCAGATGGAATTTTTCGGCCGGCGGCGCGCCGTGAGGGGCGCCCTTGTCCTTGATCTTCCGGACGTGGTCTCACGCGCGGCTGTCGGGGCGGAGGAAGACCGCGCCTAGCGGCGGGAGCGTGCAGACGATCGAGTGGGGTTCGGGGCCCCAGGGCAAGGGTTCGGCGATCGCGGCACCGCCGTTGCCGACGTTGCCGCCGCCATAATAGGCGGAGTCGGTGTTGAGCACCTCGCGATAGCGGCCCGGGAATGGCGCGCCGATGCGGTAGGTGAGGCGCGGCACGGGCGTGAAATTGTAGGCGCAGATCATCACATCCTCCCGTCGCAGGCCGCGGCGCAGGAAGACGAGCACGGAATTGTCGGCGTCGTGCAGCTCGAGCCACTGGAATCCCTCGCTCTCGAAATCGCGTTCATGGAGGGCGGGCTCGTTCCGGTGGAGGGCGTTGAGGTCGCGCACCAGGCGCTGGATGCCACGATGCTCCTCCTGGTCGAGCAGGCCCCAGGGAAGCTCATCATGACAATTCCATTCCTCGGGGGCGGCCAGTTCTGCGCCCATGAACAGTAGTTTTTTGCCCGGATGGCCGTGGAGGTAGGCATAGAGCAGGCGCAGGTTGGCGAATTGCTGCCAGCGGTCGCCGGGCATTTTGCCCAGCAGCGACCTTTTGCCGTGCACGACCTCGTCGTGGGAGAACGGCAGGATGAAGTTTTCGTGGAAGGCGTAGATCAACGAAAAGGTCAGGTCGCCATGGTGATATTTGCGGTAGATGGGATCGCGCGCGATGTATTGGAGGGTGTCGTGCATCCAGCCCATGTTCCACTTCATGCTGAAGCCGAGGCCGCCGACATAGGTCGGGCGCGAGACCATCGGCCAGGCGGTGGATTCCTCGGCGACGGTCAGGATGCCTGGAAACTCGCCGTGCAGGATTTCGTTGCAGCGGCGCAGCAGCGAGATCGCCGCGAGGTTCTCGCGGCCGCCGTACTCGTTCGGAATCCATTCGCCGGGCGGGCGGGAGTAATCGAGATAGATCATGCTGGCGACCGCGTCCACGCGCAGGCCATCGGCGTGATACTGTTCGGCCCAGAAGACGGCGTTGGAGAGAAGAAAAGTCCGCACCTCGTTGCGGCCGTAGTTGAAGATCAGCGTGCCCCAATCCCGATGTTCGCCCTGGCGCGGATCGGCGTGTTCGTAGAGATGGGTGCCGTCGAAGAAGGCGAGGCCGTGCGCATCCTTCGGGAAATGCGCGGGCGTCCAGTCGAGGATCACGCCGAGGCCGGCCTGGTGGCACCGGTCCACGAAATAGCGGAAGTCGTCGGGCGTGCCGTAGCGGGCGGTGGGTGCGTAGTAGCCGGTGGTTTGATAGCCCCACGATCCGTCATAAGGATGCTCGGCAATCGGCAGCAGCTCGATGTGGGTGAAGCCGAGGTCAAGGACGTAGGGAATCAGCGCATCCGCCAATTCGCGGTACGTCAACCACCGCTTCCCCTCGGCGTGCACGCGCCGCCAGGAGCCCGCATGGACCTCGTAGATGCTGAGGGGGCGATGGAGCCAGTCGGCGGTGCGCCGCCGCGCCATCCACTCGGCGTCGCCCCACGTGTAGCGGTTCAGGTCGAACACGCGCGAGGCGGAGCGGGGTCGCAGCTCGGAGGCGAAAGCGTAGGGATCGGCCTTCAGCATTTGATAGCCGCGGCGGCCCACCACGTCATACTTGTAGAGCGACCCTTCACGGGCCTCCGGCACGAAAAGCCGCCAGATGCCGGAGCCCGGCCCCGGCCGCATCGGATGGCGTTGGCCGTTCCAGCGGTTGAAGTCGCCGACGACGCTCACGCGTTCCGCGTTGGGGGCCCACACGGCAAAGTGAACCCCCTCGCGTCCGTCCATGACGCACGGATGGGCGCCCATTTTCAGGTAGGCGCGGTAGTGCGTGCCCTCCGCGTGCAGGTGCGCATCGAAATCGGTCAGCATGTTCGGGTCCACCGCGTCGCCCCAGAGGCGCGCGATACGGGGCTATTTAATCGGGGATCGGGGCGTTCCCGTCAAGTTTTTCGCCCTGCCGCGTCGCGCTCCCGCGTCAACGCGTTTCACAGCACCAGGTGCTGGCCGCCGTCCACCGTGAGAATCTGGCCGGTGATGCCGTCGGCGGCGAGAAGGAAGCGCACCGCCTCGGCGATCTGTTCGGGTGTGCAGGGGCGGCCGAGGGGGATTGGGCCGGCCTTTTCCCGCATGGTTTCGGGCCCATTTCCTGGCGGCGGCAACACCGGGCCGGGCGCCACGCCGTTGACGCGCAGCCGTGGCGCCCAGTGACGCGCCGCGAGTCGTGTCGCCTCGGCAAGCGTTTTTTTGGCGAGGGTGTAGGAGGCCGATGACGGGTCGAGGCCGGCGATGCGGCGATCCAGCAGGTTGACGATCGCGCCGGGCCGCCCCTGGGCGGCGAAGTCGCGCATGAGGAAGAGCGGGGCGAAGAGGTTGATCCGGAACTCCGAGCCAAGTCGGTCGGCGCGAAGGGTGTCGAGCGTATCCTTGTGAAACACGGCGGCGTTGTTGACCAGCGCGTCGAGTGGGCCCACGGCGCGCGCGGCGGCGGAGATGAGCCCGTCGAGTTCTTCGCTGTGGTCGAGGTCGGCCGCGACGGCGGCGGCGCGGCCGCCCGCGGCGCGGATTTCGTCGCACAGCGTTTTGGCCTCAGCGGCGGAATGGCGGTAATGCACGGCCACCCGCATGCCGGCGGCCGCGAGCGCGCGGACGATCGCCGCGCCGATCCGCACCGCGCCGCCGGTGACCAGCACCGTTCGATCGCGCAGTTCCATGCGGGCAGGCTAACCGGACGCCGCCGGCGATTCAAGCGGAGGTTGGCGGCGGGCGCGGCTCGACCGCCGGATGGAGATAGAGGGGGGAGAGCGGTTCCGAGGGGAGACCGGCCTGCCGCCGCCGGAGCGCGACGACGCCGAGTTCGGCGGCGTCGGGAAATCGGTCGCCTTCGATCCAGGCGTGGTCCCCCAGGCGGGCGCGAATTCCCTGGGCGTTCAGCCGTTCGTATTCCGGGCTCACTCGCGGCACGTCCGCGGGGATGGCCGCGCCGATTTCTGCGGGCGAACCGAGGCGCCAGTCGCCGTCCAGATGGGGGAGGCCGTCGGGCGCGGCTTGGAAAAGTCCCATCCAACATCGTCCGCGTCGCGCGTCGCCGATGATGGCGACGCGCGCCGCGCCGGTTTCACGCAGGACGGCGGCGGCGAGCGCGGCGCCGCTGTTGAGCGCGTAGACGGGGCGCGCGCCGGGCAAGGCGAAAAAACGGGCGAGCGTGAGAGCCATCCGCAGCCCCGCGTAACGGCCCGGCCCGCGCCCGGCGATCCAGAGCTCGACGTCCGCCGGATGGCAGACCGCGTTTTTCAGGAGGCCGTCAAGCGCATCGAATACCGGCGCATCCCGCCGGTCAACTTCCGATCGGCGTTCCACCGCGACGAGGGTATCGTCCCGGAACAGCGCGAGGCTCGCGCGCGCCGACGACAGCTCCAGCGCCAGCGCGATCATGTCGCGGCCCTTTTCGCCGGCCGGACGATGCGGACGCGCCGTTCGTCGGGCGCGGCGCCGGCGCTGAGCTCCACGCGAATGGCGCGGGGGGGGAGCAACGCCTCGGCACGGTCAGCCCACTCGATCACCGTCACTCCGTCGCCCTCGAAATACTCCTCCAGTCCGAGCGTTTCCGCCTCGGCCTCGCCGGCGATGCGGTAGAGGTCTATGTGATACACGGGCCATTTTCCGCGATATTCGTGAATGAGGGTGAAGGTGGGGCTGTGCACGGGGCCGCGTACACCGAGGGCGCGGGCCAGGCCGCGCGCAAAGGCGGTCTTTCCCGCCCCCAGATCGCCGACGAGCGCCACGACGTCTCCGGGGGCGAGGTCTCGCGCCAGCTCCGCCGCCGCCGCTTCCGTTTCCTCAACGGCGGTCGTGCGCTGTTCGATGGCGGAAATGCTCATAGCCCGTCTCTTCACAGGGAATCGCGCCGCCGTCGGCCCGTATCGCCAGCAACCGTTCTTTTTTTTCGGTCATCTCGCCGATGGCGGTGCAGTCGAGCTCGAAGTTCGCGCGCCAGTTGCGCTCGAAATCGGCGCGCCGGTCCGGTCGGACCGTGAACAGCAGTTCGAAATCCTCGCCGTCGCATAAGGCATGGCGCCGCGCGTCTTCCTCGTTGCCGGCCAGCGCGCGAGCGTCGTCCGAAACGGGGATATCGGGCAGTCGAATCCGCGCGCCGACTCCACTGCATTCGAGGAGACGCCGCAGGTCGGCGGCAAGACCGTCGCTCACGTCCAACATCGCCGTTGCCCAGCCGCCGTCGCCGAGCCAGCGTCCTTCGCGAACGCGCGGCTCGAAGTCGAGGTGCCGCCCGCGGAAGCCGCTGCCGCCGAGACGGCCCGTCACGTAGATCGTATCGCCGGGACGGGCGCCCGATCGAAGCACGGCGCGCCCGCGCGGGACGCGGCCGACGCCGAAAGCATGCCATTCCAGGCGCTCTCCGCGGGCGAGGTCGCCGCCGACGATCGCGGCGCCGTGGCGGCTGCACAGCCGTGCGGCGCCGTCGTAGGCGGCTTCGAGAATCCGCACCGGGCAATCGGGAGGGGCGACGACGTTGAACAGCAGCCAGAGAGGCTCGCCGCCGCAGGCGGCGATATCGCTCAGCACGCGGCC
>Ga0255347_1008104_pt1 | contig 10675 bp, 10 predicted proteins | sample wastewater_treat_2_FD_192479 | JGI IMG/M metagenome (GOLD analysis project Ga0255347, IMG submission 192479) | Wastewater microbial communities from Lulu Island WWTP, Vancouver, Canada - plant24 | ecosystem: Engineered > WWTP > Wastewater > Unclassified | place: Canada: Vancouver, British...
TTCGAAAGCATTTTCACGATAGCTGTTGCCCAACTTCCGCCTCCTATAACTGCAACTGACGATGTGTTCATATATTGCGAAGATCAAGAAAAATTAAATCCCTTTGTTGCTTTTCCGATTATTAGAGTTACAGATAACGCTCTTTCAGGATATTAAAATGATGTGTTTGATGACCAGCAATAACAAAGCCCAAGGCCAAAGCATTAATTTTTTTCCCGCTAGCGGTACCTTCAAACAAGAGCATTTCGGCAGTAAATGATTTGTAAAGTTGAATGGTCGATTTTCTTACTGTTTCTAGTTCTTCTATAATTTCGTCGATTGAACGAGCATTTGCTCCACTTGCAGCAGCCATAGCATCCTCATCGAATGAGTGAAGATGAGTAGAGTCCATACGAGCAAATCGTAAAGCACGATAAGTCATAATGCGTTCCGTGTCGATTACATGTTGTAACAACTCTTTAATCGTCCATTTTCCTTCCGCATAAGCATAATTTTCCTTTTCACGCACTTCTGGTCGACGTAAAAAATCGATTTCGTCTAATGAATGTGTCAGTACATTAGCTAAGTTGTTTTCTTTTACAATATTGATGTATCTGTCGAAGTATTCCGGAAGTGTGGTTAAGTCTGATTTGTTCATTTTTTCGGAGTTTTATCCTTCTACAAAGCTAGGAATCAAAAGAGTAATTGACGAAAAATTTTCAAATAATTCGTCTAAAATTTGATAGAAATGTTTTTTTTACTATTTTTATGGTATTGAATCAATCTCTAAATCGTTATGAAAATCATGAAAAGATTAGGGATAGCAGTTTTAATTTTTCTTATTGTTATCTCTGTTGTCGGAATGTTTTTCCCTTCAAAGGTTGAAATAGAAAGAAGCATAGTAATTAATGCTCCGGCAAAAAATGTTTTTGAAAAAGTAAATGTTTTGAAAAAGTGGGAAGAGTGGTCGCCTTGGAAAAAAATGGACCCTGAAATGAAGAATATATATAATGACATTCCTTCTGGAAAGGGCGCAAGTTTCTCATGGAAAGGACCTAAGTCAGGAGAAGGATCTCTGTTAATTTTAGAGTCATATATTGATAGTTTAATTATTACAGATCTCGAATTTAAAGGCGAAGGTCATGCTGATTCTGAATTTAGGTTCACACCATTATCAGAGGAAAATACTAAGGTTTCTTGGTCGTTTAAATGTGACGTAGGTAATAATCCTTTTATTCGAATCTTTTGGAGTATTGGATCAAGTATGATGAAGGAGTCGTTTGATGAGGGTCTTAAAACAATTAAATTAATTTCCGAAGAAAATAAATAACATATGTATAAAAAAATTGTATTCTTATTAGCAATTTGCTTCGCTTACTCTTTTGCGAATGCACAATCTGGTGCAAAGGAATTCAAGCCTTCTGTTGAGCAAACCACCGTTAAGCAGTTTCAATATTTAGCCGTTCATGATTCGGGCGATGTAAAAAATATTGGCACCAAGCTTGGGTATTGTTACGGGCAAATTATGGAAGTAATGGGCAAAGAAAATTTGAAACAGTCGGGGCCAGTTTTTGCGATTTATTTTAGTGAGTCGGCTACGAATTTCGATTTTGATGCAGCAATTCCTGTTAGCGGAAAAATGACCGATATGAATAACGTGAAAGCGAAAGTGATGAGCGAAACAAAAGCGGTGGTAGTGCATTATTATGGACCTTATGAGGGCACTCCCGCAGGACATGAAATGGCGTCGAAATATATTATGGAAAATAAATTAGACATGACCGGACTAGTATGGGAAGAGTATGTTACTGATCCCGGAGTCGAAAAAGATCAGGCAAAATGGCTAACCAATATTTACTATTCAATTAAATAATTACTAAAGCGGGTTTAATTAACCAACAATCATATTCAATAAAAAAGCCGATGTTTTGCATCGGCTTTTATTTTTATAAGAAAGATAAATTACTCTTTACCTTCGATTTTCTTTGAATCGCTATCTTCTCCTTTTGAAGCGTCTTTGAATTCTTTAATGCCTTTTCCTAAGCCTTTCGCTAACTCCGGAATTCTCTTTCCACCGAAGAACAGAAGCAAGGCAACAATAATAAGAATGGTTTCTTGTCCACCAAGTCCCAATAATCCAAGTATAATTGTAAGTGTCATGACGAGTTGTTTGTCGCTGCAAAAATACGAAGTTTATAAGCCTCTTAACAATCTTTTCGCCTCGATTTAGGATTATTATGACAATTCATGACATAAATCAATGTAATTCAGTTGTTTATAATCATGAAGAATTGGTTACGAAGCTGTTAAAAACCCAATAAGCGCTTATTCATCCTTGTTCCGAATACAGTTTTTGCCTCCGTTATAAGTACAGAAGTACCCACATTCATTGATGATTTCATTATAATATCGGGTGTTTTTGAACTCTTTTTTTAGCAATTTATAGTTGTCGTATTCTGCAAAGTCAGCACCTTCTTTACCGGCAGGGATTCCCGTTTCATTGTAGAAAGCATGCTCGCATTTGGCCGCCATCCAATAGCATTTCGCTTTGAATTCTTTGTTATTGCTGAAAGTTGCTGCTAATTCATAAAACTTACGTGCCTCGCGACAATCCAGGTAACTGCTAATTGAATCTGCGTTTGAATAAGGTCCCTCTTCGTATTCTCTATTAGATAATTTAACATCAGTTTCGAAATAAAACGAACTTCCGGAAACTGAACGACAATTGCCATAGTAGGTCATATTGTACAATCCGTTTGCATACAAGAAATAGTTCAATGCTTTTTCATTCGGTACTTTGCTGCTATCGGCAAGATGTTTTATTGAAAGCATTTTAATGCAGAAGTTTAACTTGTTCAAAGGATTTTTCTGCGGCATTGCATGATCACAATCGTGGCAATCGGTAATGCGCATGTTAAAAGGATTCGAATCGAGCATGCGCTGTCCCGATGTAGTATCTTTACTAAAGGAAGCAATTGCTCCGCTAAAATCGTAATTGTAAATTTTTTGTGTAGCCTCCAGTTCATAAAAATCACGAAGAGAATATTTGTATAGCGATACTAAATAATTTTCCAGCGGACGATGATTATGTTGTTCGAGATAGGAAATCATATTAGCCGTATTTTCTTCGTTGTTGTAAAACTCGTCGTTACGTGAATCGGCAATCTCTGCTAATACTAGTTCATTTTTTTTGCTGTAATATTCAGAAAGGCGTGAAAGGATATAACGATGCACATTATCGTATCGTAATGGATAATTATCGGATGGTTTTCTAAAGCTCAGTAAATAACTAAGTAATTTTTCTTCTTGCGAAGGAGTGATATTACCTTGACTAATTTGATCGAGAAATAATAATGCTTCTGTTATTTTATTTTGTCCTTTTAGTAATGTGTCGGAAATACTTTCAATATTAAGTTGCTTTAACGTTTCGCGAGCTTGCTCTTTGTAACCGTTCAGGTAATACAAGTAGGCTAACGATGTTTTCCATACTAGCGGTTTATAAATACCGGGCGTTTTAACTGCATTTTCAACTAACCGAATTAAACTATCGTTTTGTTCTTTTTGAATAGAATACCATGAGTACGATGAATACCTTTTAGCTTGGTCGGAAGTGTCGATTTCATTCTCCGATAAATAAATATAATCATACCCGTAATCTAATTGGTTATCTACTTTAGTTATTTCAACAATATTAACTGCACGCATTAACAGTAACATGTTTTTCTCCGACGCTGGATTAATCGCTAAAATATTTTTCATCCCCTCTAACGGTGATCCATATACTCCGTGTAATTGCCATAATACCTCACGTTCAGTATTGTTTTTGGCTAATAAGAGGGTTTGCTTCCAGTCGTCAGGTTCTTGAGGATGAAAACTGGTATATGCTTCGAATCGGCAGTAGCCGCTTTCATGGAATAATTTTGAGAAGATATAATTCGACTCGCTATACTTTTGTTGTTTGTAGAGTGAACCTGCTTTATAACTTAAACAGCGCTCATAAATAGTCCCGACAGAATTTTTTTCGTTGAAGAAAGCAGTAAAAGCATTAATTGCTTCCTGATACTTAGCACCAAAATACAAACTGCGTATCCACTGAAATGCATAGCGCTCCTTTAGAAAATTGTTTTTTTCATTTTTACAATTCAACTGAAAAATAGTAGACATGCTATCGACATAGTGCTGATCATATTTTTTTTCTTGCCAACTATAATAGTAAGTGTTGGCATATACTTCAGCCAACTTCGCATTCTTAAAATATACTAAAGCATCATTGTATTGCTTGTCACGCTTATGTGTAAGTAACTCCTCCGGAATTGACTTGTCGATTTTAGAAGAAGAAATAATTTCTTCAATTTGCGTTAAACTCGAATTGTTTAATAACCAATTTATACTTTCAATACTTACTGACTTCTTGAAGTATCCCAACCAGTCTTGTTGGTTCTTTTCATTGTAGTTCTCATTAGGCGTGTATTCTCCGCTTTCGTAATACGAATGATAAGAAACAAATAATGGTGCTAAAGTAGTTTCCCCACTTATTTCAGGAGCAAACAACGATTGATCAGTAAAGTCTTCGGGATCTCCACCTGAACATCCTTCTGTTTTTTTACTGCTCCAAAAAAACAACAGACATAAACTACTTAAAACAATTAAAGATATTTTGAAAGTCAGCTTTTTCATAACGTTGTGTTATTGAATGATCGAGATGGTATAATACAATATTAAAGGTATCACTATTTATTTTATCAGCAACTTGTTTAGCTGCTTTTAAACTTAATTCGGGTGAAAGGTCTTCTACTTTTAGTTCGTCGCCAGGAAGGATAAAGGTGCCATGCATCAAAACTTCTTTGCTGCATATAAATCGATCTTTGCTTTTTTCAATAAAAGCCGGATTCCCTTTTAGCGTTTCAGCTGTTATATCATTCAGCAATGAAATGCCCTTGCCATTGCGAGAGAATATTGACCAGCTGAATACCGGCAATGCTACATCAAAAGGTAAAGGATATCCTTTCGCATATTCAATATAGTTGGCCGCATTTTGATAATCGTAAATTGAATTTTTTTGACTTTGGGCGGATAGTACTCCCATATTATAGAACATTAACATTCCTCTGTCAACCGGTGGAACTCCGGTAGTTCTTTTGTATTTTACTTGATGTAATCGGATAGTTGCACTCCAGTGTACTTGATCACTATAATCATGCCGTAAATGCGATAGCAATGCGAAATATTTTTCACGGGTGGAGGTTGTCCAATCGCAATCTATTTGTACTTGTTTAGGATGAGTCGACAAAGTAGTATTCATCTCGTGTAATAGCTTGCACATTTTCAGAGAAAGGGAATCAATACCTTCGTTATCGAGATTTTTAATGACTTTGTTTTCGATGTAAACCACCGGAATTACTTCAATAGAACTAGATAATTGCGTTTTGGCTTCTAGTTTAGCTACCGGAAAGGCGCTCTTTTGACTTTCGATCCAGCGTACATCGAAATATCGAACATATAGCGTGTGAACATTTAAATCGTTAAGTAAACTGCTGTCGGAGGATGCAATATTTAACTCACTCTTCCAATAATAAAAGCAATTGTTTGTTTGCCGGTTATTGCTGCAACCGGTAATAAAAAAAGCTACAATTATTAGCAGCGTACGCGACATGTTTTTATTATCAACGACGAGATATCCAACCTTGTGGATCGAGTTTGGTGCTGTTCTTCCAAATCTCTAAATGTACTTCACCGCGACTTGTTTCTTCTGATGACTCGGCAACGGTTCCGATACGTTGTTTGGTGGTTACTTTATCGCCTGTTTTAACGGTAACGTTATCAAGATTACTGTAAACGGTTAAGTAATCACCATGACGAATAATAACGGCTTTACCGGCACCAGGGATACCAATAACACCGCTTACAGTTCCATTAAATAGTGCTCGGGCACCAGAACCTTTAGTGGTTTGTATATCGAGTCCGTTGTTGTTGATCACAACTCCTTTCAATTCTTTGTGCGGATGCTGTCCGAATGTAGAAGTGATAGTTCCTTGTTCAACAGGCCAAGGAAGTAACCCTTTATTGCCTGAGAAGCTACTCGATAATTTTTGAGCTTCAGGAGTTAATGTAAATACGTTTTTATTGGTAACATTTTTATTACCTGACGCAACTGCTTTTTTCTTCGCAGCTTCAATTTCTTTCTTAATCAAATTCTCGATAGCACGATCGAGTTTCAACTTTGCAGCTTGCTTTTCTTGAAGTTGTTTCTTTAACTTTTTCTCGCGGTCGCTTAAGTTCTTTAGAATTTCATCCTGTTGTTTTTGCTCTTTTTCGAGTGTCGACTTTTGGGTTTGTTCAGTATTTCTTAGCGCAGTCTTTTCGTTCTTCTTCGCAACTAACTCAATTTTTTTGCCTGTAAGTTTTACCTGGGTGCTATCAATCTGAGCAGCTTGCTCTCGACGATATTCGCCATATTGCTTAAGGTATTTTATTCGGCGATAGCCCTGATTAAAGTCGTTAGCAGCGAAAATGAACATCATTCGTTGATACACATTTTGATTATGATATGCATAACGAATCATAGCAGCATATTCATCTTTTAGTCGAGCCATCTGCTGTTCGAGCGAAACAATTTCTTTCGATGTATTTTCTATTTCTCCACCCAAAGAAGAGATTTCAGTATTGATGGTAGAAATTAAATTTTGACGTAAATCAATTTTTTTACGCAATGCATTTAACTGTTCAGCGGTAGCAGATTTATTTTTTGAAACCAACTCCAATTGTCGGTTGGTAAATTCAATTTCCTTCTGAAGCTTTGCTTTCTTCGACTCAAGATCTTTCTTCGACTGACCATTCACTGAAAATGTGATCAGACAAAGAAAAAATAAATAACAAGCTCGCTTAGCGAATGCGTTCATAATTGGAAGGGACGTTGAATGGAAATTCCTGTGGTTCACTAACAGTAACTTTTCCGTACTCTATATGTATTTCGAAACTTTTGTCAGCAATAATTTTAGTCGTCGATTTGTAAGGAAACAGACCTCCTGTTGTTTCACGGAAGTCGTCGTAATCGGTAGTTAGCATTTTGTTGATCTTTTGATCTTCTACTTGCAACTTATCAATACGAAAACTATTTTCATCAACATATACATCTTGAATCACCGGTTTGTTTGGATCTTTCTCTTCTAAAGCTCTACGTAAATTCTTTTTGTTTAGCGAACTTAAGATGTAGTATTTATCCTCGAGATAAACAGAATTAAAGCGATTTTCATTTTTCTTATACGCAAAGAAATTTCCGAAGAGAATAGCTTGAACAATTTCAAAGTTAACTTTCATCTGAAGTAACTTGTTTACTGTTTCAAAGCTGGTAGCTTGGTATTTAGCGTGAATGCGATCAAGGAATTTCACTGAGTCTGCCGTAACCATTACTCTTGCAACTTCAATACCTAATAGAGGAGAGATAGAGACCCAAATAACACTATCTTTCTTACTGCGCATGCTAATATTAAACGAAGTTTCATTGCCGTCTTGAATAGTAGTTACGCTGGCTTTTGCCGTAACCCATTCAGGTTTAAATGAAGCTGAGTCTAGTTTGCCAAGTAATTCCTGCACCGATTTATCCTGCATCGGACGAATCTCGGTTGTTGAATTTGGCGGCATAATCGCTTTCCTACTACGACACGATGGCAATAGCAAAGTCGCCGTAATGCATATAACGGCTACGAATATCCGTTGAAACGAATTATTCATAGAATTTTTTGTCGCTAATTTTCTTGTCAATTTGTTCTGAGTGATCACCTGTTGCTTTTGCTTCTTTCCACTTACTCACTGCTGAATCGATATTACCAAGTTTGTACAATACGTCGCCATAATGTTCCAATATTGTTCCGTTGGTATTTCCACCATGCTCAAGCGCTTTTTCTATCCATAATTTAGCATCTACATACTTACCCTGAACAAATAGGACCCATGCATAAGTATCTTCATTAGATGGATTGTTAGGAATAAGCTCGTTCGATTTCTTCGACATCTCAGCGGCTTTTTCGAGGTCAGCTTTTCTTAATGATAAATAGTACGCCCAGTTGTTAAGAATATTCGCATTTGAAGGATCAATTTTTAATCCTTTGTCGTAATACTTGTCAGAATCTTCGTAACGCTTTAATTTATTGTATACATCACCAAGGTTAGAATAAAATTCAATAAGCTGGGCATCATTATCGACAACCATTTTGCTGCCGCTTAATAAAGTTTTCGCTGCTTCATCGTATTTTTTATTCTGGATTTTCGCAATCCCGTTAAAAAGATAGAGTACACTTTGATCGGCAAATAATCCTAACGCTTCTTCCGACTCTTTCTCCATCGCAATATAATCTTGCAAGTCAGATTCTACCAACATTAATTGTTGCCAAGCCTGTAAGTTTTGTTTGTCAATAGCAAGCGACAATCGATATTGATCTCTCGCTTTTGCATAATCGCGATTGATAGAAAGGAAGTCGCCGTATACCGCTTGCGCAGCCGCTTCTTGAGGATGTGTATCACTCATGCGTTTACTTAATTCCATCGCTTGACTCATCATCTCAGAATCGTTCTGCACCAATGGAAAATAAGAAGTGAGAATTCTGATTTTTACATCAGGAGAAAGCATCTTTGAACTAAATGCTTTTTTTAGTTGTTCAAAAGACTCAGCTTTTTGTCCGTTAGCACGATACTGTTCTGCCAACGCTAAAGAGATAGTCGGATTCTCCGGATCGATAGCCTGCATTCTGGTAATCGTCTTCATCGTTTCCTCTTTCATGTTGTTAGCCGAATATAAATCAACCAACATTGTATAGTACTCTATGTTCTGAGGATCGGAAGCAATCAACTTTTCAATTTCATTAGCAGCTGCTTTTATATTACCCAGTTTAAGATACAATCGTTGCTTCTGTGAAGTAAGATCGCGATTCACGCCCATCTTCTCTTCAATTTGATCATACAATTTTATTGCTTCAGGAAGCTTATTTTGCATGAGGAAAGTCTCGGCTTCTTGAAACTGATAATCGAGACGATCGGGATGCTCTTTCGATAATTTATGAAAGATCACACCTGCTTCGGCAGCTTTACCATTGTTCTCGTATGAATCGGCGAGCAGCAATTGGTACCATTCATTATCAGGACTAAGATCAGCAGCTTGCTTCGAGAAAAACAATGCATCGGCATAACGCTTTCCATCATTATAGATAGAAGCGAGCTCAAACATTGCAGCATGATTTTTTAGGATCGGTACGTAATACTAAAGCAAATTGCTCGGCAGCTTTTTCGGGATTACCAACGAGTTTCTCTTTCATCGCATCGAAGTACATGTAAGTAGTCTTAATGCGATTTTCTTCCTCTTGTTTAGAGGTAGGCTTGTTACTTGGAGCGGAGGCCGTCTTTTTTGAAGAGCCGCAACCGTTAATGATAATAAGGCCTGCAAAAAGAGGAAGAAGGAGAACTCGTTTTAAAATCATGATTCTGTTGAATAATCGCCCATACTTAAATCGCGGAGCTGTTGTTTGTAATGAACGTGATTTCCTATTAAAGAATTGTCGATACCTGCATCACGAAGAGTACAATGTTCACGTACAATACTATTTTTAATTACGCTATTAACAATTTTAGTGTTATTACCTGCCGATACGTGAGGTCCTATAACTGAATTTTCGATAATAACCTTATCGCCGATAAAGCAAGGAGGGATAACTACTGAATTAATAATTTGAGCCGACGCTGAAATATGATTGTTAGGGTATTTAATCTCTAACACGCGACGGTTGGTATAAACAGTAGCGTCTTTATTTCCGCAATCGAGCCATTCGTCCACTTTACCTGCTTTCAAACGAAGTCCTTTGGTTTTCATATTCTCCAAAGCATTCGTAAGTTGATATTCTCCTTTGTCGCGGATATTATTGTCGATTAGATATTGTAATTCCTTTTTAAGGTTTTCACCATCTTTAAGATAATAGATTCCGATAATCGCTAAATCGCTCACAAACTCCTGAGGCTTCTCAACGAAATCGGTGATGGTACCATCTTTTTCTGTCTTAACTACACCAAACTGGCGAGGGTCTTCAATTTGCTTCACCCAAATAACGCCATCGCAATCGGCATCCATTCTAAAATCAGCACTGAATAAAGTATCGGCGAAAGCCACAACAACAGGGCCTTTCAATGCCGACTCAGCACAAAGAATGGCATGAGCTGTTCCCAGAGGAGTATCTTGATAATGGATAGTTCCTTTAGCTCCTAAATTTTCAGCAATGGCAATCAGATTTTTTTCAGCTTCCTCACCAAAATGTCCTACCACAAAAGCAATCTCCTCTACTTTCTGATTACACATGCGGATAATATCTTCCACTAAATGTTGTACAATCGGTTTTCCTGCAACCGGAACTACGGGCTTAGGAGTGGTAAGCGTATGTGGCCTCATTCGTTTGCCCATACCTGCCATTGGAACAATAATTCTCATAATCGGGGTTTAATAGTAAGCACTAAATTATTTGCCTGTAGAACCGAAGCCTCCGGCACCACGTTGTGTTTCTTCGAGCGAATCAACAGCTAGCCATTCTACTCTGGCGTGAGCTGCTACTACCATCTGAGCAACGCGTTCGCCATCTTTTATCTCAAACGGCTCGTTACTTAAATTCACCAGCACTACTTTGATCTCTCCTCTGTAGTCGGCATCGATTGTTCCTGG
>Ga0255347_1008110_pt1 | contig 10671 bp, 11 predicted proteins | sample wastewater_treat_2_FD_192479 | JGI IMG/M metagenome (GOLD analysis project Ga0255347, IMG submission 192479) | Wastewater microbial communities from Lulu Island WWTP, Vancouver, Canada - plant24 | ecosystem: Engineered > WWTP > Wastewater > Unclassified | place: Canada: Vancouver, British...
GTTAGCTTACTTCCTCTTGACATAAAATAACCCCCTTACAGCTTTCACACGCTTTTGTTTTTTCGTGTGTCTACTTTAAGGGGATTATATCATTTCGGCTGTGGGGACTTTTTTATGCTCAGAGCAGGGAATTCAAAAAGCATAAGTTAGCAAGCTGTAACAAAATAAGAGGAAAATTTGCTGATATATGTTGACAGACGACATATATCGTGATACAATATACTCGTGAGATGATATATCGGGAGGCGACATAAATGAAGAAAAGTGAACCTTTATCTGAAAGCTATTACTATATCCTGCTATGTCTTGCAAAAGGAGCGAATCACGGATATGGAATAATGCAGATGACAGAAGAACTCTCAAAAGGTGATGTAAAAATCGGGTCAGGTACTATGTACGGTGCTACAAGCAATATGATGAAGAAAGGCTGGATACGGGAAATAGTATCTGACGGTGCAGGCTTTGAGCGGCGAAGACAGTATCAGCTGACAGATTCCGGCAGGGATATCCTGCGTGCTGAGATCAAAAGGCTTAAAAGAATGCTTGAAAATGCAGAGGAGGTATAACTTATGGCAAATAAATACAAATATTCTTTCGCACTTCATTCGGCATGGAATTATCAGAACGAAGTTGAAGAACTGGATAAGTATTCTGAAAATGGATGGCAGCTGGTAAAAGCGGCACTTTTTCACAGAAAGTACGTAAAAAATGAAAAGATACGTTACCGCTATCAGCTTGATTTCCGCAGGATCGAAGATAAGGGACGCTATATCGAAACTTTTCGTGAGCAGGGCTGGGAATACGTTGATTCGACCATAAATGGCTGGCATTATTTCCGAAAGATATATGACCCATCTCTTCCGGAAGAGGAGTATGAAATATTCACAGACCGTGAGTCATTTAATGCCATGAAGAAAAATTGGGCACGGATTGCATTGGTTATAGCTATTTTTGGTGGCATTATGGCTTTGATTTATGGCATCAAACTGATAATGGTGCCATCTGTTCCGTTTCTTCTTTTATTTTTGACTTTTCTTATTGAATTTAGCGTTCTTTTCCGTGGAGTACTTATAATGCGTGCTAAAGAATCAAAGAGGAAAAGAAACAGGTATAGGGACAGTGTTCTTATTACTGTGTTTTTCTTGACTATCATTCTTGGTACTTCATCCGGCATATTCCTTTCAGGTAAACGTCCGAATATTACAGTAAACAGGATACCGGAAGCAAATGAAGAATCAGTAAACAATGAGCGCATCGCAGATTTTGAAGTAAAATATCCCGATAATTATTTTCTTGATCTTGGCATTGAGTCCAAAGATCCCATGACATTTGAGGTCGTTAACGAGAATGGTGAGTCGGTATATAAGGTAACAGATACCAGCTTTCATGAAGATGATATACGGCTGAATCTGAAAAAAGGCACGTATTATTTTTCGATGTCATGCGATACGTACTATAATTTAAACTGTAATATTAATTGATGCACATTACAGCGGATCAGCTTGACCTCCTGTTAACAGTAACAGGGGCCGATGCTGTTCCGCTGTCTTTTTTATTGCCTCACATCTATTGTGATCCTGCAAGAGATACCGGATGCGTTTACCGAAATAAAATAACAACATTTCAATCAAAGTTTAACTTCAGCGGCGCCTCGGGCGGATGTCCTGATAAAGCAGTCCGCACTTATTGCAGTACCATACAAGCTTTCCTGAGCGGTACATGGGAAGATTTATGTTTATGCTCCATTCAGGGTACTGTCTGAACATCATCACACTGCTGTCTGAGACATATGCCACAAAGGAAATATAATGCTCCTTTGTCATTTGGTGGTCGGATGTGATGTACCATTCACCGCCGATATCCTCAATTTTCAGCTGATCTTTTTCATCAGCTTTTTTCGGTTCGGGAGCGGAAAGCTTGTTTCCGCAGCAGGTAACTGCCGTTTCGGAGGCAGCTGTGATAATGTTTCCGCAGTCTTTGCATACATAGAATTTCAGTTTTTTCATATCGCCTTTCTCACTTTCATTTTTATCGATCTCGCCTGACAGCAGGACGTTTACATCAATGCCGAAAATATCAGCCAGTGCTGACAGAAACGACACATCGGGGCATCCGTTTCCTCGCTCCCATTTTGACACTGCTTTGTCGCTGACATTGATACGCTCAGCAAGCTGTTTCTGAGTCATTCCCAGTTCTGTTCTGAACTGCTTTATAAGCTGACCCGTTCTTATCTGATCCATATTATCACCTCTGTATCATTCTTGCTTTGTGTATTCATTATAGCCCATGTATCGGCTTTCGTCAATCCACGCTCCGTAGAGTTACAGGATGATTGACTTTTCGCTTTGTTGAATGTATAATAGAAAAATGCGGAGGAGGATGTAATATGGATACTATAAATGAAAGAAGAAGCATTAGAAAATATCGGGACAAGCCTGTTGAAAAACAGCTTATTGCCGATATGATTGACGCAGGAAGAGCAGCACCTTCCGCAAAGAACAGACAGCCGTGGAAGTACATAGTATTTGGCGGAAAAGCAAAAGAGGAAATGCTCGGTGTAATGGCTGAGGGACTAAGAAGGGAAGAGAATATTTCCGTTTCTCTGCCTGAGTCGAAAGCAGGCTTACCCGATGCAAGGAACACTCTGCGGATAATGCGTGAAGCGCCTGTAATTATACTTGTACTCAATACAAACGGCACTTCGCCTTTTATTCCTCTGAGTGCAGACGACAGGATAACTGAGATATGCGATACGCTTTCCATAGGCGCTTCCATACAGAATATCCTTCTTAAAGCGCAGGAGTGCGGACTTGGTACACTGTGGATAGCCAACACCTGTTTTGCGTATAAGGAACTGACGGAATACCTTGATACCGAAAGTCAGCTTGTGGGAGCAATAGCTGTGGGATATCCCGATGAAAGCCCTGTTCAGCGTCCACGCAGACCCCTTGAGGAAATTATGGAGTTCCGTTTCTGAACATGATCTTTAGTTGTTTGATTTCGATACTGAAAAGGAAATTTGATATGGGCTATATTCTTGAACTTCGCAGGGAACTGGGAAGCCGTGCCTTAATAATGGCAGGCGCAGGAGTTATCATCATCAACGATAAGAATGAGATACTCCTCGGAAAAAGAAAAGATAACAAATACTGGGATTATCCCGCAGGTTCGATGGAGACAGGCGAAAGCTTCGAGGAATGCGCAAGGCGGGAGGTAAAGGAAGAAACAGGCCTTGAATGCGGAAAGCTTGAATACCTTATGGAACTGTCAGGGAAGGATTCATTTTATGAGTATCCCAACGGCGATCAGGTTTATCTTGCGTGTATACTTTATGTGTGCCGTGACTTCACGGGAACGCTGAAAGTGCAGGAGGACGAGGTGACTGAACAGGGATTTTTCTCCGTTGATGAACTGCCTCAGACTGTTCCCGAAAAGATAAAAGAGCGGATATTCGAGAAGGTACGGGAATATATAGGCAACACCGCACAAAGCTTGTGCTGAAGATGCGGTGACAGATTTTTCGTCAGATTGTATAGAAATTCCGCAGGCATACTATCGTATGTCAAGGAATTTCTGTGCAGGATGACGGAAAATATGTCCGCAGATTCAGTGCAAAGCCGTCAGGTGGGCTTTGTGTGGTGTTGCCTATAAGCTGTTCTTGTATCGCTCCGCCAATTGACTCTATTAATAAAGTGTAAAATACATAGGGATATATTGAAATTGATCCCGAAATGTTGTATAATATGATAATAAGTATTTTGTACTCGTAAAAGGAGGGGATATTATGATCTTCAATAACGATTTCGGCGGAATGGGCGGTTTCGGCGGAAACGGCAACGGCGGAGGCTACCGCAGGGGTAATTATATAGGCGGCGGCTACGGCGGACTTGGCGCATTCGGCGGCAATCCTCTTGGAGTTCCTATGAATGTAGGCGGCTATTTTGACGGCAATTCTCTTTACGGAGGATACGGCTCGATGAATATGCAGAATGTGGGAACTTACCTTATGCTCGAACAGCTTATGGAGCAGGGAAATCACAGTAACAGCAGCCGTGTCAACTATAACAGCAGCAATAACAACAGCTACAATAATAACAACAACGGATTCAATAATCAGAACAACAACGGCTACAACAATAACAACGGATTCAATAACCAGAACAATAACGGCTACAACAATAACAGCGGATTCAATAACCAGAACAACAACGGCTACAACAATAATAACAACGGATTCAATAACCAGAACAATAACGGCTACAATAATAATAACAACGGATTCAATAATCAGAACAACAACGGCTTCAACAATAACAGCGGATTCAATAACCAGAACAACAACGGCTACAACAATAACAACGGATTCAATAACCAGAACAACAACGGCTTCAATAATAACAACGGATTCAATAACCAGAACAACAACGGCTTCAATAATAACAACGGATTCAATAATCAAAACAACAACAGCTTTAACAATAATAACAACGGATTCAATAACCAGAACAATAACGGCTACAACAATAATAACGGATTCAATAACCAGAACAATAACGGCTACAACAATAATAACAACGGATTCAATAATCAGAACAATAACGGCTACAACAATAACAGCGGATTCAATAACCAGAACAACAACGGCTTCAATAACAATGTGCCGAACAGGGCTGTGCAGCCTTCTCTCGGACCTGCAAACGGAAATCAGCAGGGAGGATTCGGCAGCAGTCAGCCTGCAAGAAATCCATCTGCGGCGGCTACTACTAATCTTCCTAAGCCAAAGCGCAGACGTCCCGGAGTTGCTAATCCCGGTGCGCCTCTGATGAAGGGACAGAAGATACCGATAACAGGTTCGGGCAGACTGAAAATAGGCCTCGGCTGGGATGTCAATGACTCACGCTGTGACCTGGATGCTTCTGCTTTTATGCTTGATAAGAACAACCGCATTGTGGGCGACGAATGGTTCATTTTCTACGGTCAGGACAAGAGTCCCGACAGCAGTGTGCAGTATAAGGTCTTCGATATCAGCGTTGCCTGCGAGGACGATGCTGAACTTACCATCGACCTGAACAAGGTCAGCCCGAATGTTGAAAAGATACTCATAGCCATAACTATATATGAAGCTTCGGCAAACAGACTTAATTTCGGTATGGTGCAGAATGTGTATGCACGTATCATGGATGCCGATACAGGCAAGGAGACTTCACGCTTTGTACAGGACGAATGCTACAGCAACGTTACCGCTCTTGTACTGGGTGAACTTTACCGCTATAAAGGCGCATGGAAGTTCAATGCAGTGGGTTCGGGAGTTGCCCGTGACCTTGCGGAATTCTGCGCTATGTACGGCGTTGTTATGGAATAAAGAAAGGAAGAAAGATCGTGATAAAATTTGAAACTCTTAATGAGCTGTGCCTGATGGTGACCTGTCAGGGCGGCGGAGATTTTATATATACCAAGGCAGGCGCTTTTATCGGAGGCGAATGCTACGGTGCAAAAAATTACAACTTCACTAAAGTCATGCTTGGCCCCGAAGAGAATGCAGGACGTGCCTTTCTCGGTCAGCTGACAAGACGTTTCGCAGGTGAGAATCTGCCGCTTATGAAGGTGGATTTCAACGGCGACAGCATTACATATTACGCTAATAACCAGCAGCACGTTGTTGTGTACAAGCTTCAGCAGAATGAGACTATTTCCGTGGAAAGCGAGAATATCCTTGCATTTTCAAGAGACTGCAAGTACAACGTCCGCTTCCTTGCACAGGGCGTTATCTCACAGAAGGGTCTTGCTACATCGACTCTCACAGGAAACGGCCCTAACGCATTCGTGGCTGTCCTCGTTGACGGCAATCCGCTTGTTCTCAGCAATGTTCAGAACGGCTCGACTATCGAAGCTGACCCCGATGCTGTTGTGTGCTGGATAGGCTCAGACCCCGAATTCAGAACCGATATCTCATGGCGAAACTTTATCGGACAAAGTTCAGGCGAATCCTATATGTTTGAGTGGGCACAGCATAACCCGGCAACTATCATAATCCAGCCTACCGAGCGTATGTCAGGAGTTGACGTTTCCATGGACGGCCGTGTTACAGGCTCACGTCCTTCACCGAGAAGATAAAAAAATAAAAAGTGCGGCGAAGCAACGCTTTACGGCTGTTTATCAAGCGCTCCCCTCGGCTTGACCGACGATATTACTGCCTGATAACAATAGAAAACCCATAAAGAAGTGTTGTCTTCTTTATGGGTTTTTCTTACATCGTCACGACGAAGCAGATGCTCTTGCCCTGCTGGTTGAGGACGTTTATCTTGAATTTATGCTTGTAAATGCATTAGTAGCGAAACCGCATAACACCGTCATTTAGCGATAACACACAAGCGAAAAATTAAACAGATAAAGCCGTAGACTGTAAAAAGTTTACGGCTCTTTTTTGTGACAGGTAATTTTGTATAAAGTTACCTGTCTTTTTTTGTTTATAAAGGAGAAAAATAATATGTTACGAATTGAAATTAAGATCAAAACATTTCCAAAGAAAGGTGGTGAGAGCTTATGAGAGAAGAACGTGAGTATCAGAACAGTTTCGATGAAATGATGAGAATGCTGTCAGAGGGTCCGCAGATAATGATACCGTTAGCAATACTGCATTCCAGATATAAGATGGAATCAAAAGCGATGTTTGGTTCTATTCTTCATGAGATAACACAGTTTCATAATTCAGATATAGGCAGCAATGTCAATGAGACAATGCCCGAACTCGTCAAGACCATCATGAAAAGCAAGAGCGACTCTGAGATCATGCTTGAAAGCGTGTGTACAGAGAAAAATATTGAACTTGTCCGCAAAGAAGTCATGGATCTTGCCGATAACGTAGACTACAATGTTATTCTTACTCCACGCAAGACAATGGAGGGCGCAGCAAATGTTTGAGATCAATCCTTACTACCAACTGCTCAATGCAACCAATACAGTACACAGCAATCGTATTCTCGGATATGTTCTCGGAATGGATACAACTATCATCTTCTGTTCCCTGATAGCTAAAAGTTACTACTACAAGGAACGGGATATGCTTGATGACGGTTGGTTCTATTGCACCGTCCTCGACTTGGAGGAAAGTACCACCTATGGAGAAAAGACACAAGGAAGAGCTATTAAAAGGCTCATTGATGAAGGACTTATAGAGTACAAACGTGCAGGACTTCCTGCAAGGAGGTACTTCCGACTTACCAATGATATGAATAGCTTAAGCAGAGTTATTCGGGAGGGTGAGCAAAAAGGTCTGGAGATAAGAGAAAAGCGCAAAAGAACCGAAAATACAGAAAAGCCCGATAATATGAGAAATTCTCAAACTAAGCAGACTTTTGAACAGCCCACAAATGGCTATATTTCCAGTTCCTCCAATTTGGCGGAACTTGATACTCCAAAACGGCGGAACTTGATGCCCCAAAATGGCGGAACTGGTTGCTCCAAATCGGCGGAACATACTTATAATCATAATAAAATAAATCATAAAGATAATAAATCAACAAATCAGGCTTCGCCTGATGAGAGAGAAGATAATAATAATTCAAAGAATATTTCTCTTATTGTCGGTCATTTAAACGAGAAGGCAGGGACAAAGTACACTGCTAAAGGCAAAGAGACAGTAAAGCATATAATAGCAAGGCTTAACGAGGGTTTCACAGTTGAGGACTTCTATACGGTCATAGACAGGAAATGTTCGGAGTGGAGAGGGACTGACTATGAGAAATATCTCAGACCTTCAACTCTGTTTTCAGCAGCGCACTTTGAGGAATACCTTAATGCTCCTGTCAAAGAGGAAAAGAAGGATGATTTCGATGTGAGCAAGTATGAAGCTCTCATCAATATGTTCTGAGGTGGCTATGAATACAGGGATATTTGAGTTAGTCAGAAACATGGCGGACATCAGTAAAGATAACATTTCCCATAACAGTTCCGATTACCGGAATGAAAATGGTCTTCTCATCTGCGGAAAGTGCCATACAGCAAAGCAGATAAGGATATCAAACGGTTTGGGAGTTATCGAACCGTATGTAGACTGCGAATGTGAGAAGCTCAGAAAAAAGCATGAGGACGAACTGAGGGCTGAACATGAGCGCAGAGAGTATATTCATAAGCTCCGCCGCAAGTGTTTTCCTCCTGACAGCTTTAGGAAAATGTCCATGAAAACATTTGCAAACAATGACGGTCAGGGACTTGCCTATCAGTTCAAGGTGGCAAGGAACTATGCTGAACATTTTCCTGAGATGTACGAAAAAGGTATCGGATTCACATTCTTCGGTTCTGTCGGTGTCGGAAAGTCTTACCTTGCCGCCTGTATAGCGAACAGCGTAATAGATCTGGGGTACAGCGCACTTATGACTGACTTCCCTACGATAATAAATCGCATACAAAGCAGATTTGAGGGCAGAGAGGAATACATAGCTGAGTTGATGAGCTACTCACTGCTCATCATAGACGATCTTGGAGTAGAACGCTGTACGGAGTTTGCAAATGAGATAGTAAACAACGTGGTGGAACACCGCTGTAAATGCGGTAAGCCGCTTATTGTGACAACAAACCTTACTCCGGATCATTTCCTAAAGTCACAGGTACTGCATGAAAGACGGCTTTACAGCAGACTATTTGAATGCTCGCTCCCGATAAACTGTATCGGCGATGACAGGCGGATGGAGAAATTTAAAGATAATTTCACTGAACTGGCTGATATCCTCGGACTGGAAATGTCGAAATGAAACGGTTTCTTCTCTTGTAGGTCATGAAAAAATGTTCACGGAAAAGTGGTGATAAAAATGGATGAATTCAAAAGTATCAGAGAACAGATCAGTATCAAGGAGATTGCAAAGGCATACGGCTTGAACTGCGACAGGAACGGCACTTGCAACTGTCCGTTCCATAGTGAAAAATCCGGTTCAATGCATTTCTTCGATAAGGATAACAAGTTCTACTGCTTCGGCTGCGGCGAAAAGGGTGATGGAATAGACCTTGTGGCAAAGCTGATGAACGTTTCATCAGTAGATGCCGCAAGGATAATAGACAAGGATTTCGGTTTAGGACTGTATGATAATACAAAAGAGCATCTCACATCAAAGCCGAAATTCCATGCAGTTGCACCGAAAGTCGTAGAACAAGAACCAGAGACAGATTACACCGATCTCATTGAGAAAGCTCACCGGGATATAGGAAAGACCGATTATCACAGAGGACTGTCGCAGCAGACACTTGACAGATTTAACATAGGTTTTATCAAGGATTGGAAACATCCGAAAGCCCCCGATAAAGTTCCGACCTCTCCCCGGCTGATAATTCCAACAAGCCCTACAAGCTATCTCGCAAGGGATACAAGAAAGGATCTGACAGATGTTCAGCAAAAATACAAAATGGGTAAGGTAGGTCAGGTGCATATCTTCAATGAGAATGCCCTGCGAACAGCAAAAAGACCTGTTTTTGTAACAGAGGGCGAAATAGATGCTATGTCTGTCTGCGAAGTCGGATGTGAAGCCGTTGCCCTCGGAAGTGCCGCAAATGTAGGTATAATGCTAAAAAGACTTGAAAGCATAAGACCTTCTCAGCCCCTCATACTTGCACTTGACAACGATAAAACAGGTCAGGGAGCAAATGAAAAGCTGAAAGAAGGACTTGAAAAGCTCGGTATCACATATTTTGAGGAAAACATAGCAACAGGCTGTAAAGATCCCAATGAAGCACTGTGCAAAAACCGTGAAGCATTTACAAAAGCGGTAAGGACAGCAGAATACGCTCCGTGGCTCTCTCATGCAAGGACTGTTCTGAATGCCTATGCAGTGACAATAGGCAAATTTGAAAAGAACTATCTTCCCGAAGTGATAGCACAGCATAGCAAAATCAGCAATGCCATCAGGGACAAGCCCAGAGTAATGGAGCTTGGAAACAAACTCAAAACCGACAGACAGGCAGTCATATCGGCAAGAACTGAAATAGAGGGATTTGCAAAGTCACTGAGGGCTATCATGCAGGAGGGACTGCATAAGATACCGTCTATTGAGGTCAGGCAGAATATAAGACCGACAACAGCAGACAGGACAGAGAACAGACCTACAAGGAATAATCACAGTAAATTGTCACGGTGACAATGGAAAGGAAGTGTTATAAATGCACGGAGATGATGTTGCAAGCGCAGGTACACAAATAGTATCTGAAACTGCAAGGGAAACTGTATCTACGATCATCAACATTCTTATTAAAATAATAGAAAGCCGAATGGAACAGAGAAGACGTGACCGTGAAGCAGAAGCGGAACGTCAGGCTCGATACGGTGACATTGAAATGCACGGTGAACAGCACACCTTACAGGAACTGAAAAAAGGTGGAGAGATCACAGGAACAAAGCTGACAAAGGAAGATTATGAGAGCTTCAAGGAGCTGAATAAATCAACAGACATGGCATACACGGCTGTACCCATGAAGAACAGTGACTATGTGGATATCTATTATCTGAAAAGCGATGAACCTGTGTTCAAGCAGAATATGGAGAAGATAGTTGAGGACAAACTGAAAGCCCCGGATGCAGAATTTAAAATGACTATTCTCGATAAGGAAAAGGCAGAAGCGTTCCAGAACTATTGTGCCGAAAAAAATGTGCCTGTGAATATGCTTGAAGCTGAGACAGGACAGATA
>Ga0255347_1008111_pt1 | contig 10670 bp, 12 predicted proteins | sample wastewater_treat_2_FD_192479 | JGI IMG/M metagenome (GOLD analysis project Ga0255347, IMG submission 192479) | Wastewater microbial communities from Lulu Island WWTP, Vancouver, Canada - plant24 | ecosystem: Engineered > WWTP > Wastewater > Unclassified | place: Canada: Vancouver, British...
TGATTATGTAATTTAATATGCATGCTAGATGCATGAGTTCCTTTAGAGTATGAAGCTTTATGCGCCGCTGCAACTTTATAGCGACTGCTAGCACTTTTACTTACGGTGTATTTTGCAGTCGTTATTTTCTTTTGCGTTTTAGCATTGGCTAACGCTGGCGTTGCGGCTAGCATTAACGTGATAGAAATCAGCAATAATTTTCGCATAAAAATCCAATTAATTGTTTTACTACATCGAGTTATAGCCCGATGTTACATTCAAACTTTAGCTTTGTCATCAATAATTTTATTTATTCCTCATTCAAATTTTTCATAACACTAAAAAATTTGTTTTACTGTAATTCATGGTTGATATTAGCGTATTTTTTCACGTTTCAGATTACAATAAACGGCATGTTTATACTTTACTTTAGGCCTTTAAATGCGCATTCCCAATAATCTTTTTTATAGCACAGAACATTTATGGACAAAGGTCGATGCCGATGGTAATTGGCAAGCAGGCATTACTGATTACGCACAGGACTTATTAGGTGATATTGTGTTTGTTGATGCACCTGCCGTTGGTACAGCAATAAACGCAGGTCAAGCATGCGGCTTAGTAGAATCAGTCAAAACTGGCTCTGATTTGCACGCACCTATCAGCGGAGAGATTGTAGAAATTAATGACGCCGTGATTAACTCCCCAGAATCAATTAATGACAAGCCGTATGACGCTTGGATTTTTAAATTCAAAGCGATTGAAGCTGACCCAGCACGCAATTTATTAACGGCTGAAGCTTACCAAACACTCCTTAGCGGCCTGTAACAATTAACAGTTTAGAAACATCGCAAAGTCAATTATCATCAGCGCAGTCCTGCAAGCCAGTTATAATAGGGCTTACAGGGCGGAGCTTTTTGCTAGGGCATAAAAGTGCGTTTATTTAGGAAAAACCAGTCTGACAGATTCAATTAAATGGTGAATTTCTTCAGTTAATTTTGCACGCAATGCATGCTCGATGCGTGGCACCTCAACATCTAAAATTTCATGTACTTTATTGTTGAGCGCCTCTTCAACCGTAGGTAACTCAGTACTCAAACCACGCTTAAACTCATTTTTGGCCTCTTCAGCCATCGTCATATAATCACTTCTGAGCGATTCACTTAACTCATTCGACAATCCTTGATAAAGCGCAGGATATGTTTCCGCCAATTTATCCTCAAGTTGTTGCTGAGACTGCATTTGCAATGCCTCTAAAAACACAGCGAGTTCAGATTGCGTTTGCTGTGTTAAGCCACGGTAAATTTGTGCTAACTCTAGTGGTAAGTTAGACTGCCGCTCTGTCAGCATTTCCTCATTAAACTGTGCAACTTTAGCTTGAATTTCGTGTGTTGCATTTTCAACCGTAGTTGTTTGAAACAATTGCAACTTAGCTTGCAAGTTATTAATCAGCATTTGCTCCATCGTCGGCAAAGCTTGCTGAGAAAGGTGAGCTTGGATATTTTCAATCCCCTGCGCTTGCAACTGCAGCAAAGTCTTATCTAAATCTGCTTTAATAATATCTGCACTATTGTGCATTAAGCTTGGCAGCTCCGTGGTCAAATCTGCTTTTGTTTTATCTACAAAGTTAATCATACTTTGCATGATATTTTGCTCAGTAGTTGCACTCACTTGCGACATACCTTGATTTAACGCTTGCTTGATATGCGCAGCCAGAGTTTGTTGAGTTTGCTCTAGTTCAGCACTGATTGTTTCTGATAAAAAATCATGGCTTGCACGCTGCGCTTTTGAGTTTTCATCAACTACAAAGCTTTTCAGTGCATCTTCTTTGTCATTTTGTAGCGTTTCAAATTTTTGCTCAAAGCGCTGCTCTTGTTGCTCATAAAGTTGGCTAAGGGCACTCGATAGATAAGCTTGATTGGCTTTTTGTACATTAGCAGACTCACTGTGCAAGCTATCTAGGATTTCCTCTCGCATTTGGCTTCTGATTTTTTGTGTGACCTTTTTCTCAATTTCAATTTCTAATTGTGGCTTAATTTGTGCCACAATTTCTGCAATTAAGCTTGGCGATAACGGAATTTGTTTACCCGCTGCTGGGTTTGTACTCAAAATCTCAGTCAGTATTGGAATTTCTTCTTCTTTCATCTTTAATCCTTAATAACCACTAACGTGATGCACATTACAACGACACCGCAACATCTGTTGTCTTAATTGCATAACCACGGTCTTTATAAAATTTAAAGCGCACCCTAGCTGCCACTTTGTCTGCTTCATCCATGCTAACAATTTCAATTAAATGCCGAAATCGGCTAAAAAATGGTGGATGTTGGGCTTGCAAATTAATCAAGACATCATCTTGTAGCAAATGCTCTCCCGTTGAATCTAGCACAATTGCCGAAAAAGAACCTTCTAACGCATGCGAATGCGCATTTGTTAAAAAGCTACTTGGAGACTGCTGCCACAGTTGCTGTTGCAACAGGTCGCTCATAGCGGCATCTTGCGTAAATATCGTTAACTGCCGACCTTTTATTATAGCGCGCTCACAAAGCTCTACTGATTTCGCAAGCTTATCGGTCACATTAAAATAAAAATCTACTTTAGTCATTACATGCAATTATTGAGCTGCTCGCGCCACCAAAAATGCAGTAAGCAAAGGTACGGGGCGACCAGTGCCTCCTTTTTCTTTGCCAGATTTCCATGCAGTTCCCGCAATATCCAAGTGTGCCCAATCGTACTTTTCAGCAAAGCGAGATAAGAAACAAGCAGCAGTAATACTGCCGCCAGCGCGTCCGCCAATATTAGCCATATCGGCAAAATTACTATCTAACTGTGGTTGATAATCATCCCACATTGGCATATGCCACGCGCGGTCTAGCGCAGTTTCACCTGCCACAAGTAACTCTTTAGCCAAGTCATCGTTATTACTAAATAGGCCAGTCGCATGGCTACCTAGCGCAATCACACAAGCCCCCGTGAGTGTTGCAATATCAACCACTGCACTTGGCTCAAATCGCTCTGCATAAGTCAGCGCGTCACACAAGATCAATCGGCCTTCGGCGTCGGTATTTAATACCTCTATAGTCAAACCGGACATACTAGTTAATACATCACCAGGCCTTGTAGCACGGCCATCTGGCATATTCTCACAAGTTGGAATCAAGCCGATCACATTCAATTTCAGATCCATTTCAGCAATGGTTTTAAACGTACCCAGCACGCTTGCAGCACCACACATGTCGTACTTCATCTCATCCATTTCAGCACCTGGTTTAAGTGAAATACCACCAGTGTCAAAGGTAATGCCTTTACCAACCAAAACTACAGGTTTTTGTGATTTTTTACCTTTTAAGTGCTGCATGATTATAAATTTAGGTGGTGTTTCACTACCTTCAGCAACACCTAGAAATGACCCCATGCCTAATTTTTGAAGTGCTTTCTTCTCTAGCACTTCAACCTCAAAGCCATACTGTTTACCCATGGCCAGTGCTTCTTCAGCCAAGTAAGTTGGGTTACACACATTAGGTGGCAAGTTGCCTAAATTCTTTGCTAAGTTCACACCTGCACCAATAGCTTGTCCGTCAGACAAACCAAATTCTGCCGCTTTTACTTCATCAGCATCAGCCACGTTTATAATCAGCGTCTTTAGACTCTTTTGAGATTTTTTAGACTTAGTTTTCTTTTTGATAGCATCAAACTGGTAGCTTGCATCAATAGCCGCCTCAGCCAAAATAGCGACCTTACGACGAGTACTTAAGTTCTTTACTGGCAACTCAGCTAAAAAACAAATAGCATTTTTTGCTCCACATTTGGCAAGTGCCTTAACTGCAGCACGTACTACTTTAGCAAACTGCTTTTCCGTAAAGCTTTCTTCTTTACCCAGCCCAACAAGAAGTACACGCTCACTCTCAATTCCAGCCACATTGTGCAACAAAAGACTAGCATCCACTTTAGCATCAAAATCATCTCGCTTAATCAACTGAGAAATTAAGCCTGCAGCCGCACCATCTATCACTTGTGCGGCTAATGACAATTGTGACTCATAAACACCCACAATCACACAATCACTGCGCTCTTTTGCTGCATTGCCATGTTTAATGCTAAATTCCATGATGTATAATCCTTAATTGTTATTCAAATTAAATTATCGCGTGTTTTGCACGTAATTCATAGCTGTAAATACCATCTGCACACTAAATATGAAGCTTTTCCGACGCTCCCTAATACTAGAACTAAGCTCTACAGCCGCAGGTGCCTTTTCAATTTTAACGGGCATTGTCATTGCGCAGCGCGCTGGTTATTTAGTGCAGCTTTCGTCTAAAGGTATTCTACCTAACGATGCTATCACCACCATTTTAGGCTTTAATTTAATTCGATTTTTACCCATCATATTATCCCTTAGCTTATTTTTAGCCATTTTGCTCACGCTCTCTCGTTGGTATCGTGACTCTGAAATGGTCATTTGGTTTAGCGCAGGCCTTAGCATCAAAAGTTGGCTTCGCCCTGTATTCTCTTTTGCCGCCCCAGTGATTATATTAATCGGTTTTTTAAGCCTATTTGTTACACCATGGGCAGTTAACAAGGTAGAAGACTACCGCACACAACTAGAAAGTCGAGATGATTTATCAACCATTAATCCTGGTGTGTTTAAAGAGTCTGCCCATGCCGATCGCGTGTTTTTTATTGAAAGCTTTGATGAATTAGGTAATGTCGTTAAAAATATTTTTGTTCAATCGATGCAGCATCAAAAATTAGGTGTCATTGTTGCCTCTAAAGGTAGTCGTGAAACAAAAGAAAATGGTGATAATTTTTTGCTGATGAAACAAGGTAGGCGCTATCAAGGCACACGTGGTAGTGCTGAATTTTCTACCACTGAGTTTGAAAAATATGAAATCAGGGTTGTGGCAAATGAAGCCAAACGCGAAGCTCCCAAAGCACAATCAATTTCAAGTCAAGTGCTGCTATCCAATCTGAATAATGCCAACATTGCAGAACTCCAATGGCGGCTCTCAATGCCAATTTCCGCATTGATTCTGGCTGTTATGGCAATTTCACTCAGCGCTCTGGATCCGCGTGGAGGGCGCTCGGCTAACTTTGCACTTGCATTAGTCATTTATATCATCTATATCAATCTGTTAAGCATTATTCAAGCTTGGATTTCTGGGGGAAAAATTAGTGCCGTTATCGGCTTATGGCCAGTACACCTACTGTTTGCAGTACTCGCTTACTATATGATGTACCAGCGTTCACAACAGCGCCCTTTGTTTCCCAAGTTATCATTTAATTTCAAAAAATCGCGTTCAGCCTCAATTTAAAGCATGAAAATTATCAACAAATACTTGCTTAAAGAAATCACATTTAATGTCTTGCTCGTCATGGCAGCCTTAATTGCCATGTTCTCTTTTTTTGATTTAATTCAAGAATTGGATTCACTCGGAAAAGGTAATTACGGACTTAGCCAGATATTATTATTTGTCATACTAAGCGCACCAGGACACGTTTACGACATTATGCCCGTTGCAGTGCTAGTCGGCACCATGTTCAGCTTGGGACAGTTTGCTCGCTATTCTGAACTCGTTGTTTTAAGAGTGAGCGGTATCTCCGTCATTCATCTGGCTCTTTTATTACTTAAAATTGGTCTTTTGTTCACAATTATCACCTTTTTGGTCGGCGAACTCGTCACCCCACTCAGCGAAAAAATGGCTCAAAGTATGCGTATTCGCGCTACAGATTCAGTTGTAGCACAAGAGTTCAGGTCTGGATTATGGGTTAAAGATGGCAATAATTTTGTTAATGCAGAAGAGGTTTTGCCAGACACCAGTTTACTTAATATTCATATCTACGAATTTGACCAAAATGCCAAGCTACTCAAAACCAGAAGCGCAAAAAGTGGTGAGTACATAAAAGGAAAATGGCACTTAAAAGACGTGTCAGAGACCACATTTACTGCTGATACGGTAAAAGTTACTCAACTTTCCGAGCTCAATTGGGAGTCGCTAATTAGGCCTGAGATCTTAAGTGTTTTGCTTGTTATGCCAGAAAAAATGTCCGCACTTAATCTTTACTCTTACATCCAGCATTTAAGCATCAACAAACAAAAAACCACACGCTATGATGTAGCACTTTGGGCTAAGTTAATCTACCCTTTAGCGTGCTTAGTGATGGTTATACTGGCACTGCCCTTTGCTTTTGGACAACAGCGTACAGGTAATGCCAGTTCAAAAGTATTTATTGGTATCATGCTAGGAGTGTTTTACCAAATTCTAAATCGCGTATTTTCGCACTTAGGACTACTTAATGATTGGCCACCGTTATTTAGTGCAATTTCTCCAACCATTTTGTTTTTTGCTGCCGCATTGGTTATGCTGTATTTCGTGGAACGAAGATAATTCTGTTTTTCAACAATCGATCATGTAAAGTTAATCGATCTTTATCCACAATGATCCATAGATACCCTAAGCCAAAAAATAGCAAACTAAAAGTCGCCAAAATATAGCGCTGAATAGCCTGCTTTATACTCAAAAATTTTGACTCCTGATTGATTACTTTAAATTGCCATGTTTGCATTGCGAGCGTCTGCCCTTTTTTATGCCAACACCATACAAAATAGCAACCCAAACACACCCACAAAAGCAACTGTAAAACATGCCGCCTAAATCCATGTGTGGCATCACCAACCACCATCAAAAACGGTAATGTACACACAAATGAAAGTGCTAGCACGATGAGCGTTTCGTATATGAAACAAGCCCCAAGCTTAACTAAACTTGGGGCTTTGTGAGTTGTTGCAACTGCTTGTTCAGCTTCACTCTTCAATTTCTAGCACTTTCTAATTCAAGTCAGCATCTTTATATGTGTCTGGCGATTCAGCTCTTAACTTTTCACGCTCAGACTCAGGCAACTTTTGATATTCCATCCACTTTTTACGTAACTCATTCTTTTTCTCAGGAGATAAAGATTGAAATTGCTGATGGCTTTTTCTAGCGTTCTCACGTTCATAAGGAGTCATCCGACTCCAGTTAGCCAATCTTTTTTGTACCAATCCCTGCTTGGTCGCATCCATTTTTGAGTAATCTTTAGCAATATCTAACATTTTTTCGCGTTGCCAAGGACGCAATGTATCCCATTCAGACGCCAAAGGGTTTAGCACTTTGCGTTGGTCATCTGTTAACTGCGTCCAAGAAACCGAACTATCATCCGCTAGCACTACACCACTAAACAGTATTAACACCAATGTGGCTAGCGTTAATTTTGCTTTGAAACGACCCATGTATCAAACCCCTTGTCTGCGAATGCTTCAGGCGGCAGCTCAGATGCAAGTAAAAAAGCATCACTATCTTCTTGATAACCAACCGTTGCATCGTAATTATTATTAAATTGTTGTGTGACTAAAAATGCAAATAATGTCACGACCAATAACAATATGGCCGATTTTATTTTATGTTGATTCAGGTATGAATGACCAAACCACTGCAAAACTGCACCGTTTTGATTAATACCACCCGCTTGCATTGAGGCCAGTTTGTTTACTGCCTGGCTTCTGGATATTGCTAATTTTTTCAAAGTGACGGCACTCAAGTGCTGCGCTTGATGATTTAATAAGCTAGCACTCATGCTAGCCATTTCTTCATCGCGGCTTAACTGTTCATCATTTAAATTTGTTTTATTTTCATCTTGTTTCATTTTCGACCCCTTAGCCTTTTGGGCTTGAGTGTTAAATATTATGGATTATTAAGTACTAAATTGGATAAACCTAGGTTATTTAATCCTTGCTTTTTTAATTCAGCCGCCAACGCGTGCACGGCTCTTGAGCAGTGCGTTTTCACACTACCATCAGAGCAGCCCATCACTTCTGCTGTCTCAGCGACATCTAATTCCTCCCAATAACGCAGCACAAAGGCTTCTCGTTGACGCGCTGGAAGTTTTTCTAATGCACTTTCAATGATTTTAATCGTTTGACTGCGCTCTAACTGTGCCGATGGTTCATCACTACCATCTTCCACATCAATTGTTTCTAAGGGATCATGCTCTTCACTATCATCATGACTGGCGCCAAATGAAGAGAGCAACGTTGTCCATAAGTTACGCACTTTTTGCCTGCGCCAAAAATCACGCATCGTGTTTTGCAAAATGCGCTGAAACAACATGGGAAACTCTTCAACGGATTTATCACCGTATTTTTCTGCTAACTTTAGCATAGCATCTTGCACAATATCTAGCGCGGCATGATCGTCACGCACGGCATATGCGGTCTGCTTATAAGCGCGACGCTCGACCGTTTCTAGAAAATCTGAAAGTTCTTTAGGAGTTGCCATAACATTAATTACAGTTAGCTTACTTTAAATTCAAAGTTAAATTGCATATATACAAGAGTATATCAGGTTTATATTTTGCGCTCAGCCTCGCATTAGTTACAATCTCGTGCAAGAATGTAGCTATCCATACAATCTGAGCCGTCACTTAATAAGTGCACTTACGCGCTATAAACAATAAAAGCGTTAATGTATTTAGATGGCTATTAATGTAAATGTTGATTTTTGAAAAAGAGTTGCCTCAATGCCACGGTTAATTTTTATAGGTCTAGTGATTTGGTTAATTTACAGTCTAGTAAAGCGTAGCTTTGGTTCACCACGCCCACACGAACACAACAAAAGCAGCTCAAGCAAAACAAAAGAAGCTGAAGATATGGTGCAATGTGCACACTGTGCAGTACATTTACCTAGGTCGGAAGCCTTCTTAGTAAATGGTCATTTATACTGCAGTAAAGAACACATTCAAAAACAATAATGGCGCTATTTATTGATATTCAAAAAACCAATTTTGTGTACCCATGATTAAGTTATTCAAGCGACTAAAAGAATTACCAATCCAAACACGTGCCATTAATGTGATGAATGTGTTTCGTTTGGTCCTGAGTTTAACTTTTATCGGTTTGCACTTATTCATGCGAGAAAATTCATGGTGGGGCAAAAATACCCTTTCCATATTTTTAACGCTATCAATTGCCTATTTTATTTTCAGTTTTTTTGCCATTGTTATTAGTACGCTAAAAATAGCGAAGCACCGCTTTGTACTACCAGTGCAAGTTCTGCTTGATATCATTTTCATTACATTGTTGATGTACGCGGCTGGTGGTATTCAAAGTGGTTTAGGTATTTTATTAATTGTAACGGTTGTTAGTGGCAGCTTGGTAAGCAGTGGCCGTTTAGCGATGTTTTACGCATCTATCGCTAGTATTGGCTTACTTCTCGAACAAAGTTATCGCTTTTCGGCTGAAGATTTAGCTTCTGGCAGCTACACACCAGCTGTAATATTGAGTGTGAGCAGTTTTGCTACAGCATGGTTAGCGCACAGCTTGGCCAAGCGGGCACTAGATAGTGAGGCGCTAGCCTCGTCACGTGGGATTGACCTTGAAAACCTAGCACAAGTGAATGCACTCATCACACAAGAAATGCAAGATGGCGTGTTGGTGATTAATGAGCAGCTTAATATTCGCCACTACAATTTGCAGGCTGAATCACTTCTATCACTTTCAAAAAATCGTACGGGCATTTTATCTGTTAAAGAAGATGTACCTGAAATTGCAGCAGCATTTAATCAATGGGCACATAGCACAGCCAGTAACAATAGTGTCGTCAACTTTGGTAATCGTGAGTTACATTTACGCTTTATGCCTATTAACCCACAGCGCAGTAAAGGTGCGGTTGTTTTTATTCAAGACTTAAGCCAACTGCAAGCAAAAAGCCAGCAAACTAAGCTTGCTGCGTTGGGGCGATTAACGGCTAATATTGCGCACGAAATTCGTAATCCATTAAGCGCAATTAGTCACGCCAACCAATTACTGCAAGAAGATGAAAATTCGGCAGGCACAACACGTATTTTACAAATTGTAGAAGATAACATTAGTCGTATTGACCAAATCATTAAAGATGTATTAGAGCTAAATCGCCGTGACCGTACACAACAAGTCAAAATTGAATTAAGCGCATTTTTAAAAGAGTTTTATGCCCAATTTTGCGCAGTTGAAAATATCACGCCTATGCAATTTCTATTAGAACCGATGCTTTACAAACAAATCATTACCTTTGACCAACGGCATTTAACACAAATCTTGTGGAATTTATGTAAAAATGGCTGGCAACACAGCCAGAAGCAGGTTGGTAGCGTCTCACTTGGTTGTGTGAAAGTTGGTGAAACTGGTGTTAACATTTATGTTACGGATGATGGAAGTGGTGTAGCAAAAGAAGATAGGCAACGATTATTTGAGCCATTTTTTACCACAAAATCTACAGGTAATGGCCTAGGTCTTTATATATCGCGTGAATTGGCTGAAGCCAATGGAGCAAACTTAAAATACGAAGCACGCCCACAAGGCAGTGTATTTATTATTCAACTCAAACTATAAATTCAAAAGTAAAGGCATTGAGGGCATGACACAAAAACAGGCCTGCTTAATTGTAGATGACGAAGCAGACATACGTGAGCTTCTGGTAATGACACTAGAAAGAATGGATATTGATACGTATACCGCAAGTGGTGTAGAAGAGGCTAAATCCTTACTTAAAGAGCGTACTTATGCCCTCTGCCTCACCGATATGCAAATGCCTGACGGTACAGGTTTGGATTTAGTTCACTATATTGGGGAGTACCATACAGGGTTACCAGTAGCAGTGATTACAGCGCATGCAAGTGCAGAT
>Ga0255347_1008116_pt1 | contig 10664 bp, 13 predicted proteins | sample wastewater_treat_2_FD_192479 | JGI IMG/M metagenome (GOLD analysis project Ga0255347, IMG submission 192479) | Wastewater microbial communities from Lulu Island WWTP, Vancouver, Canada - plant24 | ecosystem: Engineered > WWTP > Wastewater > Unclassified | place: Canada: Vancouver, British...
TTAATCTTTGGGTCGGCGTCTAAGCGCCACGGGGGCGAACTACCTGCTACCGGCCTTCTCCTTTCGTCAAAAGAGAAGTAATATCCCGACACTTACCTTACAACACAAAAAACATATCATCTTTGGGGGTGGCGGCTTAACATCTATGAGATAGTAACAAATTTATACCGCCGGGGGCCGGGGGCGTTAAGTCGCAGCCGCCGCGCGATAAAAGCATTAAAAAAATTAATTGCTTGTTATATGATTTTGAATTTTTTACTTGCAAAATTTTATGTTACATGTCTGTGTATGGACATCAGGGTTTTATAAAAAAAATTCGAGGTGTGGTCAATGGCCAGTGCTAAACAGTTAGAGAACATGCTCAAAAGGAAAAAAGCGAAACTTGCAAAGCTTAACAAAGAACTTGCAGGCGAAGTAGCTGCAGTTGCAAAACTTGAAAAAGAACTTGCAGCTCAGAAGAAAAAAGAAGCTGAAAAGCCAAAGCCCAAAGCAAAAGCTAAAGCTAAAGCAAAAGCTAAACCGAAAAAATAATTATTCCACAAATAAAAAAAGAGGGTCTGACCCTCTTTTTTTACCTAAAATTGCAGAAATATCATTCATCGGCCGATATTTAGTCTGACAGTCAATTATTTAACCGAGGTCAGTTTTGCTCAGGACGGAACAGCGAAAAGCGCGGACATTCAATTCATTTGAAACTATTGCGGATGTTATCCGTATTCTGAAGGATCAGTTCAGAACCAGAAAACTCTACATCAAGTATGAGGTTGACAGGAACGAGGTGATGATTAATGAGTATAATCAGGACAACACTCTCATGATTGTCACTGATCCGAACTACAGGTCTGACGGCAATATAATAATCTACGGGCTTTCTGACAAGTACATCGAGATTGACCTGGAGGTTGTCCAGGACATAGGTCCGGGGTATTACAAGTGCAGGATCAAGAGTGCGCGCAGGGCAACTGATGGGCGCAGGGATCTCCGCTTTAAACTTGCCCAGGGTGAGGCTGTTGCAACCAATTTCAGGGTTTCAAAGCATACTATTGATCTTAGCAAATTCAACATACCAACGGGCATAAAGGTTGTTCTTGACCAGTTCCAGTCGGCAAATGCTAAGTTTGCGGACCAGTTCAAGATTGATGTTCTCAGCATGGACATAAGGGACGCGGTCCTCAAAAATATAAAGAATACGGGGAAATCCCTCTTTATCGAGGATGCGGGTGATCCTGAATCGTACAGGGCTATGACAGATGATTTTGTCGATATTGCCTTACTTTACGGCAATGAACTGGAAAAATTTATTAACAGGAACATCAAAAATGGGATTAAATCAATAATAATTGTACCTGTTATATACATTAACGAGGACCAGAACCCGGTTATATTTGCCTACATGCAGGCCGTATCCAAGACATCAACAATGGGCATAGATAAGGTTATAGACCTTAAGGATATGTCCTTCAGGCTCGTTGACATGATCAGGGGGGCCAATACCATTCTTATCCCGGTTCACCAGCAGATTCTGGACATCAGCAGAGGCGGGGCAAAACTGAGAATTACCGATCCTGATCTTGGGAAGTACATACAGAAATCCAGGGGATTTATCTTTGATATAGTATTCAAACTTCAGGCCCCGCTTACAATTTATGGCGAGATTAAGTCAACATCTGTAGACCGCGAAGGGAACCTGATGATTGGCGTGGACTTTGAAGGCAATTCGTCAAGAAAAGATGAAATGAAGCGTTTTTACGGGGTGCTTAAACCCATGGAGACTGAGTACAAGGCCCGTCTTATGAAGAGTATGAGGGCCAGGAAGGGCTGATTACCTGTTTCTGCGGTTATACGCGTTCTCCGCGTCAGATAACCTTTCGTACCCGGGCAGTATCTTCAGATAATCGGTGTAATTCTGCGGTGATTCCCCGAACTTCTTCTGAACCAGTAAAGATGCCGCTTTACCCGACGGCATAAAGTCCTCAATAAATCTGTATTCCATCCCCTTTGTTGCGGCATAATCCCCGAGTTCTGCTGAATAGCGTGAGAATCCGTCCCCTATGCAGGTTATCATGCCCGAAGGCTGTATTTTTTCAAGAAATTCAGTCATGGTGAAGTCGCCCGGTTCAATAACAGGGGATGTGCTGCCATTCTCTCTGCTGTACAGGGCGGCGTAGACCCTATATTTCTTCGCGTCAAAGGCTACCGCTATAAGTCCGTTATTGACGGTTTCACATGATGCTGCGTAGATTTCATGGCTTTTCAGGCCAACCAGCGGCACTTCGAGTATCTGCGCGAGCATGCGGGCGGTACTTACGGCAATTCGCACGCCTGTAAAAGATCCCGGGCCTGTGCCGGCGCCGATAATTTCAATCTGGCCGATTTTTATGCGGGCTGAATCGAGCAGCCATTTCAGGTTTACAAACATGTCCGTGGAGTGTGATAGCCCTGTTTTTTCGGCAAACTGGAAGTGTTCTTCGCCCCTCGTAAGAGCGAGCAGTTCTATATCTGTTGATGATTCAATTGTCAGGGTGATCAATGGTGATCCTCCTGCTTTCCGGGCCTGTATATTCTATTGTGACTGCCGTTATCCGGCGGGGAAGTCTCTCTTCGGCGCGTTCGGGCCATTCGATAACCGATACTCCATCCCCCTCCCAGTACTCCTCGAAGAATAGTTCTTCAAGCTCCGAAGGTTTCTCTATGCGGTACAGGTCAAAGTGATAGAGCGGTATGGTTCCTTCGTGTACATCCATAAGGCTGAACGTGGGGCTGGTTATATACCCGTCAATGCCCATGCCTGCGGCAATTCCCCCGGCAAAGAGCGTCTTGCCGGCCCCGAGTTCGCCGCTCAGGGTTATGATGTCGCCGCGCGAAGCATTTCTGCCGAGTTCAGCGGCAATCTCCAGCGTTTCTGCGCATGATCCTGATTCGATTATTCTCTTCATTTTCCGTTAACCTGCTCACAGAATAGAAATGAACCGGCGTTTTTGTCAAGGAAATAGCCTCCGGGCCTGATATATGGCGCGTTCGGGTGAATTTTACATCTGCTGCGGGGTAATTTTTTTCTAAATTGCCGTTTTTTTATTGCTTCATGAGGTCATGCTCTTTTTATTATAGGTACAGGAGCATTGATTGTGATCGATAAAGAAGAAAAAGTCAGAGCGAGAAGGCGTAAAGTCACATCTGCTTTAAAACGGCTTTTGCAGAAGAGGGTCTATTCCCAGATTTCCATACAGGAGATTGCCGACGAGGCGGGGTATTCAAAAGGGGGGGTGCTTCACTATTTCCCTTCAAAGGATGATATTTATTTCGACCTTATAAACGAAATATATGCGGCGCTCGATTATAATCACAGGCGCCTGCTTAAAATTGATATGGGTGTTGATGAAAGGGCCGCCATATCTTCACTGTTAAGTGTTGAAAACTTTCTGCTGGACCGGGCAAATATAATCATCCTGATAAATATAATACTCTACGCCTTTGAAAATGAGACCATGATGTCGATGATAAGAAGGTTTTTTGCAAATCACCGGCTTTTTTTCGAAAGCATTATGAAAGATAATCCCACGGAGTCTGCCGGACAGATGGATGTTGATGACAGAACAGTTGCCAGAATTATACAGGTAATAGTATTTTTTATTGGTCTTATTGAAGAGATTGATCCCATAGATCTTGATTACACAAAAATTGTAAAATATATAACCCGCCTGCTCAAGGCGCAGCAGGCTACGGATCTGAATTACTGATAATTCCTCTCATTTATTGCTTGATAAACATGGATATTCCATGATTGTACACAGTTATTATGTGTAATTATTTTATACAGCGGATAATTTCTACGGGCGTCGCCCGCATGCGGATTGAACGCGGGCGGTCCCTGGGCACATCCGGGCTGGCCCATTCATGAATAAAGCAGAACTTTTTTCGGCGCTTAATCATGGTATGGTTGCTGAGCGTGGCGCGGCATTCATACGCAATCTTGAGAAAAATCTTCCGCTTATTGCTCAGTCCGGGGGCCTGGAACCTGTAATCCCCCTGCTGCGCGGGCGCCATGTAATAATAGCAGGCGCAGGCCCGTCGCTTGACATGCAGATAGCCGCGCTTTCCCGGATCAGAGAGGATAAAAGGTTTTTACTGATTTCATCAGATATGGCGTTACGGCCGCTTGTAATCCGCGGGATAAGGCCCGATTTTGTCATTACCTGCGAGACCACACCGAACGATTTCTTTTCGGCAATAGACACATCCTCCATGTATCTGCTTGCCTTCAGTTGCTCATCATATTCCTCTCTGAAAAAATGGAGGGGACGCATAAGTTTTTACAACTGGATGGTGGAGAACGATTTTTTCAGCCCGCTATGGCAGAGGGCTGGCGCCGGGCTGGGCTTTGTTGCTACCGGAAGCATTGTAACAACACAGGCTGTTTCCATCGCAATGGGCTGCGGCATACTCTCCCTGATGCTCGCGGGGAACGATCTGGGCTTTCGTGACAGGTTCTATGCCTCTGAAACCGTGAGATCTGCCGCAAACCAGTATGCCAACTGCAGGCTGCGGCCTGTGTGCAGCGTAGAAATGGATAGATGCCGTAATAACAGGTATTACGAAATAGTCCGGGATAACCTTACGTTCTTTACAAACCATCAGTTTCTTGCGGCCAGGTACTGGCTTGATGAACTTTTTTCGACAAAAGTATTTCCAGTGGCAGACTGCAGTTATCCGGGCTGTTCGCCTTCGTCGGTATATAAGACCGGTCTTGATGAATATATCAGCAGCATAAAACAGATGAGCGAGGAAATGCCATGATTGAACTTCACAGGCTTAACGGAGATGCTTTTATCCTTAACCCGCATCATATTGAGGTAATGGAGAGTACGCCGGACACGGTCATTACCCTGACCAATGAAAAAAAATACATAGTCAGGGAGCGTATTCCTGAAGTTGTTGAAAAAATCAGGGAATACGACCGGCAGATATTCAGTTTTATTGCGGATCCGCGCTCCTGAAAGGGCCTGCTATAATGCTGTAATTAAATATGCGTTAAAATATTCATCGATGAATAATTGGTGATTTTTTTTACTTTCAGGTGCCGATAATTAAAGAGGCGGTAACGCATAATAAGGATAAAATGAATAAATTAATTGACATGAATAGAAAACTTTGTTATTATGTCGCATGAAATTTATCTTTAATCCGGATTTGTTTGCGTGAGCGGCTAATAAATTATATAAGACGGAAAGAATATGGGTGACGAAGAAAGAGATATAATTGAGGATGAGGCGAGACCGCCGGAGCCGGTGGGGAGCAGCGCCACTTCCAGGATAGTCAAGATTCTGCTTTATGTTGCGGGTTCAATAATTGTCGTGGTACTCATGATAGGCATATCCTATCTTGTTGCCAAAAATGTCCAGGAGAGCATGTACGAAAAAAGCCAGGACATCATTGCTGCGCCTCCGCCCGAACCGCTTGCAGTCTATGAGCTTCCGCCTTTTTCCAAGGCCACTGCCGATGAAGAGCCGCATTTTCTTAAACTGACGCTTTCGCTCGGCTATGAGCCGGGTCCTGAGATGAGCGGTGAGCTTGTCAGAAGAAGAGACGAGATGCAGCATATTATAAACATTCTGCTGCAGGGGAAAAGGTTTGAAGATCTGGATTCGGTCAGCGATACCGTGGCCCTTTCTGAAGAGATCAAGGCTCATATAAATATAAGGCTTATTTCAGGCAAAATTAAAGAGGTCTATTTCAAGGAATTTGTGCTTAATTGATTTTGAATCGGTTATCCGGGCTGCTGTGGGTTCGGAAGGATTAAATGGTCCTGTTGGCGTACTGGTAATAGAAAGAGCAAAACATATATTCGGCATTTTTACTGGAGGGAAGTATGGGAGACGGCTCCTTATCACAAGATGAAATTGATGCCCTGTTGCAGGGAGCTGATGATATAGCTTCGGGTCCCGATTCGATGGCCGGGTTTGACATGTCCCCTCCAGGGGGCGGTTCGTCTGTGTCCCCGGCTGAACAGAATAACCTCAGGAATCTGTTTAACTCGGTCGTATTGTCAGTGGTTCCTTTGCTAAGCGGTTACCTTGGCGGGAGGGGTCTTGTTATATCCAATCCTGTGGTCGAGGCAAAACAGCAGGAGGCTGTAAGGGGGGATTTCAAGGGCAGGTTCGTCCAGATTTCAATGAATTACAGCGGAGCGGTAAACGGCAGGAATATTATTATTTTTAACTTTCGCGACGCGGGAATAATCTCCTCGCTTATGATGGGTGATGACAGCGGGTCTGCGCCGGCTGAAATTGATGAAGCCCACCAGAGTACCATACAGGAGTTTACAAATCAGCTTGTATCGTCAATGGCCACTCAGTTCAGCAGCAGGTTGGGCGGCGGCATAAATACGACGCCTGCGGTTGTGACAATAGCAAACAGCCCGGCTGAACTCCAGATACCTCCCGGGGATGTGGTCAAGATTACATACGACCTGATCATTGACGGAGTAATAAATTCCAAACTTTATCATATAATTGACACAAACATTTCCGGTACTCTCGGCGCAATAGGGGGCGTTCCGCAGCCGCAGATGCAGCAACAGCAGCAGTACCAGTATCAGTACAACGCGCCCCAGGCGCAGATCAGTTCTGTGCGATTCCCGCAGATGGGCGAGGGGATCACCACGCCGGGTTACAGCGACATAAGTCTGCTCCTCGACATAGAGATGACCATGACCGTTGAGCTCGGGAGGACAACACGGCTGGTCAAGGATATATTAGGGCTTGGCGAAGGTTCAATTATCGAGCTTGATAAACTGGCAGGTGAACCTGTTGACCTGCTTGTAAACGGGAAACTGATTGCCCGCGGCGAGGTTGTGGTTATCGACGAAAACTTCGGTGTAAGGGTGACCGACATTGTAAGCCAGGATGAAAGGTTTAAATCGATTAACAGATAGCGATAGTACAATTATACGTCAGCAGTAACGGCAGCCCGTTGTATACGGGCCTGCCGTATTAAATAGAGGGGGTATTTTTTTTATCCGAAAAAATATGAGACATAATATCCTGATTCATTATCATAAAAAGCAGAAGATGAGTTTAGCGCTTTTTGCTGCGATTTTTTGCGTAATCATATTTTTTCTACAGTTTAATTCCGTTGCTCTTTATGCGCAGCAGCAGAACGTAAAGACTTCGGAAACGGCTGTGCAGGATGGTGCTGATAAAACCCCTGCTGACAATGCGCTCCCCGGAGCGGGTTTCGGTGAAGGTGATTTCGGGCCCCAGGAGCCCGAGGGGTCAGCCTTCTGGGAATTCATCAAGGTTATATTTGTGCTGCTGCTTTTCGGAGGGGGGTTCTACTTTTTTTATAAATTTATAAGCCAGAAAGTGGGGCTGAACATATCCGGGCAGGAGGCGATACGCACCCTGTCAATGGTGCCTGTGGGGCCGAACAAGACGCTGCAGATAATAGACGTGGCAGGCAAGGTCTTTCTTATAGGGGTGACTGACAGCAGTATTAACATGATAACCGAAATCAGGGAGAAAGATGATATTGACAGGATCCGTCTGCTCAGTTCCAGGTCAACGCCCGTGCGGGGTAAGAACTTCCAGGAGTTTGTGGCTGACCAGATGGGCTGGATTATTGACAGGATAAACGAGAAGCGGACACGCGGTTTCACTAAGACTAAGGTTGAAGAGATCTCTGAGAGCGATATTGACATAAGTTATCTTGACCAACAGAAAAAAAGGCTGAAAAAGATCAATCATGAAGATGAATAGTAGAATAATACTGTTTTCGTGCCTCTTTGTCGCGGCGCCCGCTCTGCTTTCAGCTCAGGGCGTGACAATGCCTATCCCGAAAATCGCCTTTGACATCGCTCCGGCATCGGGCCCAAAGGACGTGGCGCTCAGTCTGCAGATTTTATTTCTGCTCTCCATACTCACGCTGGCCCCGTCTATAATAATAATGATGACCGCCTTTACCAGGGTGGTCATTGTTCTTGATTTTGTAAAGAGGGCCCTGTTGCTGCAGCAGATGCCGCCTAACCAGGTGATAGTGGGGCTTTCACTTTTTCTTACATTTTTTATCATGGCGCCGACATTTAGCGAAATGAACGAAAAAGCGCTCAAGCCCTACCTTGACGGTAAAATATCGAATGAGCAGTTTTTTGACAGGGGTATGGCGCCCATGAGGGACTTTATGTTCAGACAGGTCCGCGATAAGGATGTTGCTCTCTTTGTTAAACTGGCAAAGATTGAAAAACCTAAAACCAGGGATGATATACCGAGTTATTGCCTTATCCCGGCATTCATGATAAGCGAACTGAAGATCGCCTTTGAAATAGGCGTTTTCCTTTTTCTGCCGTTCATTGTAATCGACATGATAATTGCCAGCGCTCTCATGGCAATGGGTATGATCATGCTGCCGCCTGTAATGATCTCGCTTCCTTTTAAGCTGATTCTGTTTATACTTGTGGACGGCTGGAATCTGCTTGTTTATGAACTTTTAAGGTCGTTCCGGTAACGGAGGGTTCTGATGACTGATCTTATGGTGGTAAAAATTATGAGGGAATCGCTGATGACGATCCTGATTGTTTCAACACCTATACTCGGCGTGGGTATGGTCGTTGGACTGATTGTATCGATAATTCAGACCACAACGTCCATACAGGAACAGACCCTTACGTTTGTTCCAAAGATTATTGCTATTTTTGTTACTGTAATACTTCTCGGGTCGTGGATTATACGGGTTCTTGTGAACTATACCAATAATATTTTTATGATGATCGAAAAGATCGGCATGGGGTGATGAAGGGTGCAGTACTTTGTTCTTAATTTTCAGGCATTCCTCCTTGTACTGGTAAGGATAAATGCCATGATCATGATAGCCCCCTTTTTTTCAAGCGGGGTTATTCCTTTTAGAATGAAGGCGCTGCTTTCATTTTTCATTACCCTGACGGTGTTTCCCGTACTTTCCGCCACAAGCATGAAGGTGCCGGGGAGCATGGGGGCCTATTATCTGCTTGTGGCGCAGGAGGCGATGATCGGAATATTCATAGGCTTTCTTATATCGGTCATTTTTGCGGCTTTCCAGCTTGCCGGTCAGTATTATGCGGCGCAGATCGGTTTTGGTATAAGCGAGGTGCTGGATCCGCTGGGTCAGATATCTGTTCCGCTTGTGGGCCAGTTGAAGAATCTTATAGGTCTTCTGGTGTTTCTGGCTATAAACGGCCATCATTTTCTTATAGAGGCTGTGTGCCGGTCCTTTGAGCTCGCACCGGTTTTCGGAATAGGCAAAGCTGCCGCGGGGGGTTATCTTAAGTATATGGTGTACGCGTTCAGCGGGATGTTTATTGTTGCGCTGAAGATCGCGTTGCCGGTACTTGCTGTTTCGTTTCTGATTACTGTAACCATGGGGGTGTTATCAAAGGCCGCGCCGCAGATGAATATAATGATGCTTGGATTTCCATTCCAGATAATTGCGGCGTTCGGCGTTCTGATTATCACAACACCCCTTGTTGTCAGAATAATGCAGGTTGGTCTTGAGAGGTCTTTTAAGATGCTGACTAAGGTTCTGATTCATTGGCCGGGCTAAGGGGACATAATAGCTCTTCTTTGCCCGAATATCTCCTGGCGGGGTGGCCCGGTGAGCTGACCCGTTTTGACCTGCAGCTTTTTGCTGCCGAGGATGAGGGCAGAACCGAGGAGCCTACCGAAAAGAAGCTCCGTGAGGCCAGGGAAAAGGGGCAGGTTGCCAAGACGCAGGAGTTTTCACAGGCAATTGTTGTTGTGACAGGATGCTTGGTAATATTTATTTTCAGTTCATGGATATACGATACCGTGACCATGATAACAAGATATTACCTTACATCGTTTGCCGGTCGGGAGCTTACCATCAGCACCCTTAAACTTGAGATGTTAAGATGCATGTTCCAGGGGGCAAAAATTCTTCTGCCTGTTTTTATTGCGGTGAATATAGGCGCAATAGTGGGCGAGGTTTCTCAGGTAGGATTCCAGGTTTCCACGCATCCGCTGAAGATGGACCTGACTAAACTCAGGTTTGACCCTGCAACGATTATGAAGAAGGTTTTCTTTTCAAGGCAGATTGCTTTTAACCTGCTTAAATCTATTGTGAAAATTGTTGTCCTGGGGCTGATTGCGTACCTGATTATATCAAATGATTTTGATGAGATACTGAGGACGCCGGATGTATCCATAACGCTTGCGGTAAAGACAATTATGATCATGGCGTTCAAAATTGTAGTATGGAGCGCGGTGTTTCTTATGGTGCTTTCGATCCCCGATTACTTTATGCAGAAAAGGGAATTTATAGAGTCATTAAAGATGTCCAAGCAGGAAGTGAAGGAGGAACTTAAAGAGACCATGGGGGACCCGCACGTAAGGGCCAGAATGCGCGAGATGCAGCGTGAAATAGCGATGCGCAATATGATACGCGAGGTACCTAAGGCCGACGTAGTTGTCACGAATCCTACTCACTTTGCCGTTGCGCTTAAATATGACCGTGATATCATGGAGGCGCCTTCGGTTATTGCCAGGGGGGTCGACAGCATGGCCCTGAAAATAAGGGAGATCGCCCGTGAGAATGGTGTGGAGATCATCGAGAATCGTCCGCTTGCCCAGGAACTGTATGCCCGGCTTGATGTTGGAGACATAATTCCGGAAGATCTT
>Ga0255347_1008120_pt1 | contig 10659 bp, 12 predicted proteins | sample wastewater_treat_2_FD_192479 | JGI IMG/M metagenome (GOLD analysis project Ga0255347, IMG submission 192479) | Wastewater microbial communities from Lulu Island WWTP, Vancouver, Canada - plant24 | ecosystem: Engineered > WWTP > Wastewater > Unclassified | place: Canada: Vancouver, British...
TGAAATAAAAGAAAATAAGTTTAAAAATGAAACTTTAATGAAGCTTTTTATGAATGCTTTTTCTGATAAAGGTTTTTCAGGAATAACCTTTGATTATGAAAATGAGAATAAAGTTGAGCAGTCTATTGAAGAAAAGATACCAGTTCCGTTGTCTATTACACAGAAAAAAGCATTAAAAAACGCGTTATTAAGTGAGTTATCTTATGTCCAAGGTCCACCTGGCACCGGAAAATCCCATACTATATCAGCTTTAACTTTAATTTCAGTATGTTTAGGAAAAAAAATTTTGGTTGTTTCACAAAAACCACCAGCAGTAGAAGTAGTTAAAGAAAAAGTTGAAGAGTTTATTAATGTTTTTCCTGGAATAATGTCCATAGTGTATTTCGACAAGAACTTTAAGAAAAATTTAAAAGACTCAATTAATTTAATTTTAAATATTGCTGATAATAAATATAAACTCAACGAAAAAGTAAAAAGTTTAGAATTAGAAATTGAGAAAATAGATAAAAAGTTAAATAAAAAAACTAGTGAAATTAATAATACTAAAGAAGAGTTAGAAAAAAATTTAAGTATTCAGTTTGAATATACGCAAATAAATGAAAAACTATTAGAGTTTATTAAATACTTTTCAAATACTTATCATAAACTTAATATTGATCAAGATCGTGATATTATAATCAATCCTGATTTAGTCCAGAAGATCAGAAATAGACTACAAGAAATTGAAAAAATGGAAAAATACTCACATGATAATAGGTTGAATATTATTTATAGATTAAATACTTTAAATAGTGCTTTTAAAAAATTGTATGGTGCTGAATATGAAAATTTATTGAAAGCCCTACGTGAAAAAAACATTACTATTTATCTGGATGATTTAATACAATTAAATGAAAAGTATTATGACTTGAAAGATACTGAAAAAAGAATAAGTGAAAACAACGAACAATTAAGAAAAAAATATGATTATCTCCTCAAAGAGAGAAACGAATTACAAAAACAATTCATTAAATTGATTTATGAGAAAAAGATTTATTCATCTCTTTTGTCTAAAGATAACTACGATAATTTAGGAAAATTTGCAAGAATGCTTGGCCATAAAAAAGCTACAACAATTAATAATTACATGAAGAATATCAATTGGAAATCAGTTTTGGATATTTTTCCAATTTGGATTTCAGAGATAAGAAATATTGGAGAGATTCTTCCAATGAAGCCAAATATGTTTGACATGGTTGTAGTAGATGAAGCGTCACAAGTAAATCTTGCAGAAATACTTCCTGTTTTTTACAGAGGAAAAAATATCTGCATAGTAGGCGATCATAAACAGTTGAGCCTAATTTCGACAGGATTGACTTTCCAGCTAAACTCAAAATTAGATGCTTTTACGTGGGAGAAATATAGACCCGGAAAGATGAGTTATCAAGATGGCATAACAAAAAATTTGGTTGTAACAAAATCTTCCATTTTAGATTTTATTAGATCTGAGTATAACAATTTTAATATTCGTGAAGTTATGCTTGATGAACATTTTAGATCTTTACCTGCTTTAGCAGAATTCACAAATGAGAAGTTTTATGAAGGAAAATTAAAGGTCATGACTGAGGTTGCTGATAAAGTTTTAGTTAACACCTTCTATCCGATAAGAGTTAGTGGTAAAAGAAGTATTGAAAAGATAATTGTTGAAGAAGTAAATACAGTAATGGATCTCCTTAATTTTTTGATAAAAGGAGAAAAAAAGGAATATTTACCCCAAGTGAAGTTGAATTATTTTTTAAATAATGATTATAGTATTGGGGTTATTTCCCCTATAAGAAATCAAGTTGAAGCAATAAAAGAAAGGATCGAAATCGAATTTAGCTCTGATATTATTGATAAATATGAATTAAAAGCTGGAACACCAGAGGAATTACAAGGGCATGAAAGAGATATAATGATTGTTTCTCTTTGTTTGGATGAAGACTGTTTCAAGTCTTCAAACCACTATCAAAATAAAAATCGTCTAAATGTAACTACAAGTAGAGCAAAATATTTTACTTTTTTAGTCTATTCAAATATTCCTGATAATTTCAATTTAATATTAAGCTATGTGAGACACTTTAATTTTGAACCAAATATTGCAGAAGTAAAATTTAGCGAAGAAATTGAAAATCCTTTAAGCTGGTGTTTTAACCCTCAGAATTTTGAATCAGAATTTGAAAGGATTGTATATCATTACCTAAATATGTATGTTGAGTCAAAGTCAAATGCACATAAACTAAAAATATATAATCAAGTTAAAGCATGTGGCTATAGGCTTGATTTTGTTATTTATAATCAATCAAATAGAAAATCCGCTGTTTTAGAGGTTGACGGAAAATCACACTTTAATAATGGAAAAGAATACTCAGAAGAACATCTTGATAGAATCGAAACTTTAAAAAGAGCTGGTTGGAAAATAGTTAATACATCTTACCATCATTGGTATAAAAATGGTTGGATATGTGATAATAATTCGCCAAAATTCAATAAAGAACTTAACAGAATATATTTAGAACTTGATGAAATCTTAGGGTTAAAAAGCAAAATTCAATAATAATTCAATCAAGTTAATTGCATGATTAACCTCTATTTTCTCCTGTAGTTTCTCCTTTTTCGTTTGTCCAAGTTATCGGGGCAAAATGTTGTGTAAGAGCATCATTCAAATTATAATAAGCATCTCTTTTAGCATCCAGAAAGTTCTCAGTTTTTTTAATTTGACGAACTGTTAAAGGTTTTATTATCTCTAAAATAAAATTTGTTGATAGAGCTATTAAGAGAGGAATAATAGTATATAAAAAGTAATTCATATGCTAACCTCCTTGAGTGTCATAAAAATTGATAGATTTAAACCAGTTGAAAGATTAAGGTCCATTCATGTCTGCCAAATATTTCTCTTGATTAAATCCTTTACAGACTCAGCACATTTATCAGTTGCAAAAATGAGATTGGGATTTGGTAATTCTTTTCCTTTATATACCTGTTTTGATTTTAAATATTTCTCATAAAATTCAAAAGCTTTTTTATAGTCGTCTGACTCTCTGTCTTTTAATAAATCTTGATAACATCCAACTACAACATCAGCCAATTGAATTCCTGGATTTTTTTTAGAATCTTCGAGTTCAACATTTTTTATATTTGCTATGTCTTTCCACATTTCTTTATCGCATTGAGGTCTATCTATAATAAATTCATAATCCACTGTCTCGCATAAGTCAAAAGCTTTTTTTGCATTCTCAATGTGGTATTTTTCATATATACCCATAAAAAGCATATGTTCAACAGTTTTAATAAGTTTCTTTTTAGTAATTTCAGCTAAATTTCTGTCATCTTTATATATACTGTCAGAAATGTATCCTGTTAAATGTTCTTCATTAATTTTATCTATTTCGAAATATGTCTTTGTTTCCCTAATTCTCTCAATTGCACAAGAGGGAACAGAAATTGTAATAAATGTCTGAAAATTAATATCAAATAATTCTTTTAAATTTGTCTCATCAAGACTTTTCAACAATACATCATTTTTCATATACTTCCAACGAAGCTCTTCTATATTCTTTGAATTATTTTCTTTTAGCTCATTAAATATTTTCTCAATTAACTGATTTAATGGTTTTAAATCTTCTTCTTTGAGTCTAATCCAAGCCCTAATGTAATAATTCTCTGAATTGCCATTTGGATCTGGTTTCCAGCAACCTGATTCATCGCTAAAAATTAAGAATTGATTACTACTCATTTCCACCCTCCAAAAATTTTTTATAGAGTTTTAATTAAATTTACTATTATATTTGCTAAGGTTTTTTTGATGCTGATAGATTAAAACTAATCATTTCAGTGAGAAACAATTTTTTGCTTATTTTATACACTATAAATCTTCCCTAATTATATTATATCACAAATTTTTGTATGTAAAGCTTACTAAGACTGTATATGCAAGTTTTAACAAAAAAAGAAGAATTTAACTTTGTTTTAGCTATTATATATTGGTAAGCATCATCAAAATCTAAAGTTAAACTTTTTCCTACTTCTACAGCATTGTTATACAATTCTACTGGTAAAGAGAGATTTTTGGTATGAGTTACATCATATTCAATAAGTTTCTGGAAAATGTCTTTTTTACCATATTTAAATAAGATTATACAAATAGAGCGCAAATAAAAATCTGTTATAGTTAGACTTCCTATATTACCAACCAGAAACTTCTTTCAAATTTCTTTCTTATCCTTTAGTCACCAATCTTAAGTGGATATAATAAACATTGTTTTCGATTATTTTTACTTTATCATCTGTCAAACCATATAATTTATAAACCAGCTGGTCGATTTGGTGTTTGAAGTCGTGGACTTTTGAGTGCTTTCGAAGATTTTCAGAGCACTCTTAATCTTTTGTAGAGGCAAGAACTTGATCAAAAATAGTTATTTAGCTATGAAGAGATATATCTTCAAGAATTACCTTTTTAAAAACATCCTTATTCCCAAACCGCTTTATAGCATCCAGAACTTCTAATCCTGCAATTTTACCGTTTTTATCATAATCAACTGCAATACCTTCGGTAATATGCTGTGTCGTTACAGCTGTATTTATGAAGTGAATATAGAGAGCATCAACTTCTGAGTCATAAGTTATTCTCACTTTAAACCTATCTTTCAATAAAATAAACGTAAACAGTTATTACGATTATTTCATTTTTTTTCTTCTATAAAATTTAATTTATTTCGACCAATTTTATTTTATAAATCTATTAGGTTTCATGGTGTCTTGCTAAAGTAATATTTCTTTAAGAGCATCATTTAATGATCCAAGATCATCATTAGAAAGATACCCAAGTTTTTGCAGAATCGACTTTTGCTCAATTGTAGATATAGCAGCTTTAATTACAGATGGTTTCAAAAGCCCTGCTGATTGCCAATCTTTTAGCAATCTCTCTCCGAAAGGCAAAAGGTTTTCAATCTTGCTTGTAATAGCCATAATAATAACATCATATGATATTGCATTATAGTTATCTGAACTAATTATTACTGCAGGTCTCTTCTTCGTGGTAAATTGGTTGCTAAATGGGAAGAGGACTAATATTACATCACCACGACTATAGTGAGTCATAAATGGCGTCTTCTTCGTTATTCCAGATTCTCTTAAATGATTCCTCGGAAAGCCTCTCTGAGACCTTTCTAAATATATCCTTTTCTCTTCTAAATTCTAAAAATTTCACAAAGTCATATATATCTTGTAGTATATCTTCTGGAAGAACATCTATTTCTTTTTTTAGTTTTTCCCTAACAGACATAATTTGCCTCCGAAATTTTTGCCTTCATTATATTATTTTATCAATTTTCTTCAATTAATTGTATAAAATAAGTATAATTTCTAATCATCTAATAATTGATTACTGAGATTTATACTCCTTGTTTCCTTTATAACCTTTATTAGTCTTTATTAGTTCTACTACCTTTTAAAAACATCCCTATTATAAAACCGCTTAATAAGATTCAGAGCTTCTAATCCTGCAATTTTACCGTTTTTATCATAATCAACTGCAATACCTTCGGTAATATGCTGCGTTGTTACGGTTGTATCTATGAAGCGAATATAAAGAGCATCAACTTCTGAGTCATAAGTTATCCTCACTTTAAACCTATCTTTCAATAAAATAAACGTATACAGTTATTACAATTATTCCATTTTCTCATTCTATATAAACTTTTATTTTACGTTAATAATATATTATAATAATTGATACAATTATTATAATATAGGGAGGTGAAGAAAAAATGACCGAAATAGTTAGTGCTTTGAAAGCAAGAAAGAATCTGGGAGAACTATTGGATAAAGCTTATTATCAAGGCAATACCTTTATAATCGAGAGAGCAGGAAAAGAAATTGCTGCAATAATCTCATTAGAAGATTACAAAATATTGACTGAACTAAAGAAAAAGAATCTCGCTGCCTTAAAAAATATTTGGACAAAAATAGGCAACGATGAGATAAGTGAAGAAGATATCACAGATGCAATAGCAAAAATCAGGTCTAATAATTGATTAAAGTAGTTCTGGATACTAATATTTTTGTAAGTGGAATACTAAATAGTAAAGGTGCTCCAGGCCAAGCATTAAAAGCCTGGCAAGAAAACAAATTTGTATTGACTACATCTAAACCCATCATAAAAGAAATTAAACAAGTTTTAAATTCAGCAAAAATACAGGAGTTTCTCATAAAACATAATGTTGTCAAAGAAGATTTAAATGATTTCTTTTCAACATTAAGCTTCAATGCGTTAGTAGTAAAGCCATCTTTTAAATTGGATATTATAAAAGAAGATCCAGCGGATAATAAATTTTTAGAATGTGCATTAATGGTAAAAGCTGACTATATTGTTAGTGGAGACAAACATTTGTTAAAATTAAAGATGTATGAAAATATTAAAATTATTTCAGCTTATGAACTTATCAACTTATATATTTAAGATGAGTTAATGTCATTAATATTATAATGACAGATTCTATGTTGTCCCCTTGTTTCCTTTTATCATCCCAGAACCTTTTTGTCATATCCGATCTCTCTGTCATCACAGCGAATGAAGTAATCCATTCATTGCTCTTGTCATTCCCTTGAAAAAGGAAATCCACTCATCTATTAATTATTTGGATTCCCGATAAATACATTCGGGAATGACACTTTTCTTATCATTCTGCACTTACTACAGAATCAAGGATTTATTGAGAGAAAAATAGATTCCCAATCAGGTCAGGAATAATAAGAGAGTAGTCGGAAACAACAAATAGGGGAATAATTATTGCATTTTTAGCTATTACCTTCAATTAATCTTATCTCTTCACCTGATAAACCGTATAATTTATAAACAAGCTGGTCGATTTGGTGTTTAGAACTCTCTTTAAAATTCTTTTGAATATTTTTCATTTATCTATAAATTCAAATACTTGAGTATCTTTATCTCCAGTGAAATAGAGCTCTCTATTATATCATCAACAGCTGCAAGAGGATTATTATATTTTGAGAGTTCTTTTGCAACCAATTTAGCCAAATATCTGATTTCTTTATTGATATTAGAATTGAGACATTCGTTAATATAATCATCAGCATCTTCATTTATTATGATTAAACATCCCTCTCTCAAAATACTATGTAAATTAGGATTTCCTAAATGATCCCATTTCAAATTCAGACCACTTCTACTTCTTGACCTTATAGGTGCTTCTTTGTTTTCAGTGTTTATTCTGAAATGTTTTTCTTTTCTCTGTTTTAAAGTATGTTCAATAGGAGGTGGACTGCCATCTAATTGACCCATTATAGGTTTTCCTTGAGAATCAGAAACCTCTACTTTTGCACCCTCGAAACTCATTTCTACGAGAGCTTTAGAAACTGCGTTATTTAATCTTTTCAAAATTCCTACTCTTTTTTCCACATCGCTTTCTTCTTTTGCATTCTCTATTTCTTGATTTAAGACATCTTCTGACTTAACTAAAGAATCAACAAATTCATTAAAGAAATAATTCCTTAAATAATCTGCTCTTGTAGGAGCAACATCCAAAAAATCCGCTTCAATTAGTCCGTGCATTATCCCATCAATCCATGGTGAATGCTGAAATTCTGGTAATCTAATAATTTCTTTTACTACAACTTTACCTTTAGTTGAAATTCTTATATCATCGTCCGAACCAGTAGGTTGTATATAAATATCTAATTTTATTTCCTTACCAGATTCTGTATGTATAAATGTTTTAGAAAATGGTATACCAGAAAAAGCAAGAGGTTCAAGAATAATCTCTTTTCTGGCATCAGAAAGCATAATTTTAAGATCTCTTCTCTTTCTTAGAATACCAGTCATATTCTTTTCTAAATATATCTTTAGAAAAAGAAATGAAAAAAGTTTCATTATTTCATTATCTATTTCGTAAAGAATAACTGTAGTGCCATGGTTATTATTCAATAGAAGGTTTTCTTCATTAATAGAAGTCTTTTCTATTAATGCATCTTCTTTGTTAGATTCTAAAGTCATTTTCCATAAGCCTAATGATGAACCTTGTGCTTTTGAAATAAAAATTGCCTTTTTACAAAAAGATTGATAACCTAAAATACCAATACCCATATGACCTATAACTTGCTCAAAATTGATTTTTCTTTTCACTAATTCATCAGGATTAACCTTAATTGAATTTCCAATATTTTTTATTATTCTACGCATTTCTTCATCATTCATCCCAAACCCATCATCTTTAATTAATATCCTGTTTATTTTACTTTTATCAATGGTGATTTTTACATTTTCTGCACCAGCATCTAAACTATTAATTAAAAATTCCATTAGTGCATCTCTTGGATCAGAATAAACATTTGCAAGGAGTTTTATTACTTGATGAATATTCGGAATATCATAAGTAATCTTTTCCATCATTTTTAATTTACCTTTTTAATTTTTTGAAAAGCATTCCATGTTTGAAACCTTTTTTCATTAAGAAGAGCCTCTAAAAGAGTAGACAAATAAGCTATGTTAGTTTCGTTAATTTCTTTTCTAAAGCAATCTCTCAAAGTCTTACTTTGAATTAATGGGTCTAAAGAGTTACTGAGAATACACAAAGAATTTTTAATTTCTCTGATTCTTTGTTCTTTTAAATCGTTAGGCATATACTTATCAATTTTTGTCATTTTATAAAGCTTCTCTTTAAGCTCTTTTTTAGCAGGCACTTTATTCTGATAAACCCACCCAGAGACAGTTTTATAAGGCACTTCTTTAAATTCTTTTGATAATTCTCTAACATTCCTTGGATTAATTTTTCTACTTTTAAGCCATTCCTTTAATTCATTCATCTTTACCTCCTCTATTTAAATCCCAAAGTTTTTTGCCAATTCTTTTGAAAGTTATTCCTTCTTCTCTAACCAAAGTATTAAAAATAGATTCTTTCTTTACTCTATATAAGGGTAGCATAAATTCATAAATTTCCTCTTCGGTAACAGCTCTTTTGTTTTCTTTTATGAGCCAAGTTATAGCATCTTTTACCCCTTTAACATATTTGGGATAGCCCCAGTCAGATAAGGCAACCATATTTGATCCTGCCCATGAAAATATCTCTTCAAATAATGATAATGCCTTGTAGGTTTCATTTAAAGAAATACTAACTCCGAATTCTTTCTCACATTTTACGACCATTTCATTTATATACAATGGTTTATTGGATTTTTTAAGAATAAAATGAAAAATTATAGAGAGCCTATCAAGATATTTATTATAATAAAATAGCTGAAGATCTGCCATTTCTTTGTATTTCTCATCAAGCTCTTCTTCGAATATATTTCCTGATACTTTCCAATTACCTTCTGGATTTTTGTTTAAATTAGATATTTCTTCCGCAATCTCTGGATCATAAATTTTATACTCTTCATCAAATAATATTGCCTTTATTGGTTCAACTCGACTTAAAAATTTATCATTTTCTTGCCATTGAATATGTTTTAAAAAGATATGTTCGGACATTTTTTCGCCAAAAATATTATCTTTATTATGGTGTTTCTCCATTTCTGCCTCTTTGAAGAGATAGATAATTTTTTTTATTGTCTTTTCTTGTATTTGCCTAATTCTTTCTCTTGTGACATTATACACTTTGCCAACTTCTTCAAGAGTGTGATATTTTACACCATCTAATCCAAATCTTAATTGTAAGACTTCTCTTTCTCTTGGCGTTAATGTATCTAAAATACTGTAAAGTTCTTCTTTAAAATGCTCATATATAACATATTCCTCTGATGAAGAAACTTTTCTATCCTCTACAAAATCACCAAGTTTGTTATCTTTGTCGGCACCAACCGGAGTTTCAATGGAAATTGGTTCCTGAGAAATTTTCAGATAATCTTCAATCTCTTCTAAGGGTAGATCCAAATTTTCAGCTATTTCACTATGAGTTGGCTCCTTTCCAGTTTTCTTGTAGAGATAATGTTTAATACTGTTAATTTTATTTATGGTTTCTAACGTATGAACAGGTAATCTAATGATTCTTGATTGGTTAGCTAAAGCCCTTGTAATTGCTTGCCTAATCCACCAAGTGGCATATGTAGAAAATCTATTTCCTAATTTATAGTTGAATTTATCAACTGCATGTATCAAACCAAGATTTCCTTCCTGGATTAAGTCTAAAATTGGAACTCCAAATTTTGAATACTTTTTAGCGATATTAACTACCAGTCGAAGATTTGATTCTATCAATTTTGTTCTTGCTTCTTTGTCGCCTAATGCTATATGTTCACCTAATATCCTTTCCTCTTCAACTGTTAATAATTTAAATTTAGAAATTTTTTGTTTATACCAATATAATAAGTCTTCTGTTTCATATAAAGTTTTATATAGATTAAGCATATTTATGAAATTATTTTTGATTGTTTCTATTAATTGCTCGATCTCATCTTCGGATATCTCATCTTCAGAATCTGTCATAAAAAGTTCTTTAGCTTCCAATATTTTGTCCTGACTTAATCTTGTCCAAAAAGTTGGATCAGGAACTTTCCCATCTTCAATATCTTTTCTTGCTTTTTGTAGGATATCTCTATATAAATGATTAAGAAAAAAATCTTCATCAATTTTTTCTAAAATCTTATTCAGGATTTCAGGCCTTTTTAACACTAATTTTGTAAGAA
>Ga0255347_1008128_pt1 | contig 10653 bp, 9 predicted proteins | sample wastewater_treat_2_FD_192479 | JGI IMG/M metagenome (GOLD analysis project Ga0255347, IMG submission 192479) | Wastewater microbial communities from Lulu Island WWTP, Vancouver, Canada - plant24 | ecosystem: Engineered > WWTP > Wastewater > Unclassified | place: Canada: Vancouver, British...
CGTGGCGCCGGGCGTGGCGCGGGGTGGCGCCGGGCAGGCGCTGGTGGCGCCGGGCGTGGCGCTGGGTGGCGCTGGGTGGCGCCGGGCGTGGCGCTGGGTGGCGCCGGGCAGGCGCTGGTGGCGCCGGGCAGGCGCTGGTGGCGGGTTTCTGCGTTCGCGGCTGGCGGGGCCCGACATGTAGGGGCCCAACACCTGGTCATCAGAGGAGAGCGCGAAGTTTTACACGGTATTTACGGATCAACGCAAGCTTCAGCTGGGAAATCCGCGACTGCGTCAGCCCCATCTCTGTCGCGATGACTGCCGGCCCATCCTCACCGAAAACCCTCAATAGGAAAACCCTGTCCTTCTCCTCGATGTTGTCCAGCAACTCCAGCGGAAGTCCGGAGGGTTTTTCCTCAGAAATTTGGACGTCGTCGATGTTGACTAGAGTCCGGCTCATCTGCCGTAGGGTGTCCCTGACAGCAGCAACGGGAATTCCTGTTGCACTAGCCAGCGCCACAGGTGACAAGCATTCCCAGCCGTCAACAGCCTTGATCTTCCGCGCACGGGCCCGGGTCCGGCGTCCGAGGTAGTCCTCCCGACGCAGTCCGTCCAGGACCGCACCGTAGACGCGGGCGTAGGCCCGGCCCCAGGCCTTCTTCGGGTCGGGCTCGTCGTGCTCAGAACACCACTTCATCAAAGCTTCGAGCCCAATGCTCCGTAGGTCCTCGAAGCCGAATGCAGGACAACGACCGCACCGCGCCCAAACCTTCGAGGCCGCCAGTGTAGGTATCCGGAGCATGTTTTCTGTGACTTCCATGCCCCGACGGTGGCGCCGGCGACAGTTCAAGTCAAGCTTGTATGGTCGCCGGAGCTGCCGGCAGGCGGGGCTGGGTGGCGCTGGTGGCGCTGGATAGGAGAAAGGTTGACTTCGTTGTGAAAAATCCTGTATCTTCCATCCATGCCCACCAAAACCCACCCGAACCGCGTCCGCGTTCAAGCGGCGGTCATCATCGGCACCGGCGCCACCGGCGCCACCGCCGGGCTCAGGGTTTTCTACAACATCGAACCCATCAAGCTATGACCGACGAACAGCGCAGCCTCTACCGCCGCATTAACCACCACCTCGCCAAGGCCAAGGCCGGAGACCCGGTGCACCTGGTGGAGGCGGTGCAGATCATGTTGCAGGACCACGCCTTCGCCGACTGGATCAGCAAAGACAAAACCCTTCCGCCCAAGGCCCGAGGCACCGCCGATCTCTACCAGGTCGCCCAGCGTTACCTTTACCGACTCCTCTACTCCCGAGACTACGAGGCCGCGGCGGCCATCCTGTGGAGTGAGGCGCAATTTACGGCACAGCCCCACTCCGTCCAGCTTATTTGGGACGGTATCTCTAATAACTGCCTTACCAACATCATGGGCGGAGCTAGTCTCGGAAAGACCTACTCCGCAACGGCTTGGGCACTTCTTGACTGGCTTCTCGACCCGGACTGGACTTATATTATGCTGGTTGGTCCGGACTCGGATCATCTCAAGCGAAACTTATTTGGTGACTTGGTCAGGTTTTACCAGGAGTCAGCGCTCCCGCTCCCTGGAAACCTTGACTCAGAGACTCTGTCCACTGACAAGCGCAGAGGTATGGGTTTTTTCCAGGTGGCTCTGGACCGCACCCGATCCGATGGTGCGAAACTCAAGGGCGCTAAGTGCAAACCTCGCCCCGGAGCGCCACACCCGCTTTTTGGGGCATCCAGTCGTGTACGAATCTTGGTCGACGAAGCTCAACAGGTTCCGGTCAACCTGTGGCCACAGCTTCTCAATGGCATGTCGAATAAAGAATCCGACGAGCATTTGAAAATCATTTGTGCTGCGAACCCGTCGGACGAGTTTTCCAGGTATGGCATGAACTGCAAACCTGTTGGCGGGTGGGGGACTATCACACACACTGACGAGGAGTGGACCTCGGAGACCGGCTGGCACGTCATCCGGCTCAACGCCATGCTGACGGAGAACGTCCAGCAGCGCCGGGTCATCTACCCGCGCCTCATCGACTACGATAAGGTCATGACTATCATCCGTGGCGCCGGCGGCGACGACGAAGCGCCCGAGGTCTACACCCAGGTCTACGGTATGTTCCCACCAAAGGGCAGCATGGCCAGCATCATCGCACGCCACTGGATCGACAATTCGATGGGCGAGTGGTTGTTCGAAGGGGTCACGACGGGTTACGCCGGCTTCGACCCGGCCTTCACCGGTGACTTGCCGGCGCTGGCCGTGGGCCGCTTCGGCAAGGCAAAGGCATGGATCGACTTCGCCGGGAAAACACACATGCTCACAGAGTCACGCTGGGTTTTGCAGATCGATAGCGTCGGCATCCTGCCCCGTGGCGACACCCAGGACCTGGCCGACGAGCTGTTCGAGCGCATCAAGATCCTCAAGATCAAACCTGAGTGCTTCGCGATCGACCGCACCGGCGCCGGCACCGGCGTGCACGACATCGTCCGCCGCCAGTGGCGGGTCAAGGTCTTCGGGATGAATCCGAATAACCCGCAGGCGGCTGAGCCGGTGGACATCTGTGGCATCCACTACAGCGAAAAACCCTCGACCGTCAAGATCGCCGAGGAGGACACCGAGACGCCGGACATGATGTTCGACCGGATCAACTCCGAGCTGTGGTTCGCGATGGCGCGGCTCATGGAGTTCGACTGCATCCGCATCGGCCGTGGCGTCGAGCCCAAGGCGATCGAGGAGCTGTCCAGCCGACGCGGCGGCCGCACAACCACCCGCAGCAAGCGCCGGACTGTGGAGCCCAAGGACGCATTCAAGGCCCGTGGCCATTCCAGCCCCGACCGCGCCGACGCGATCACGATGCTGGTTCACGCATGCCGCACCCGGGAAGACCAATTGCGGCCCAAGGCGGCCGGCACTGTGGTTGAGCCACCAGACTCCGACATGGACTTGGAGGCCTGGGCACAGCGTGGCTTTGCCAGCACGGTGGCGCCGGCGGCCAGCTTCCGCCTGTCGCTCAAGCCGGACATCGACCGGATGACCGGACAGGATGAGTCAGGGTTCGACGACGACATGCCGAAGATCGGTGGCGCTTGGAGCGACACCAGGGACTGACGCATCAGCCGGATGACCGGGTTTTCCTGCTCAAAGTCTTCACGGACGGCCCGGAGGCGGGGGAGGCGGGGGCGGCGGTGGGGGCGGCATTTCCTGAGCCGGAGTAACGCCGGCCAACATTTGGTTGATCTGTATGAGTGTCCCGGGAGGGAGCGAGCCGTTACCACCCGGCGTGCCCGACTCTGGCAGGGTTTTCTCGGGAACAAGAACCATCCCCAGGTCGCGGAGGCTCAGGGCAAATTTTGAAAAACCCTCCGTGGCCGCATTGAGTGATTGGACCTTGATCAAGAGCGCGGGTTTTATGCGGGGGCCTTCGCGGGTTTTGAAAGCCTGGGTTTTAAGCTTCTCGTTAGCCTCCGGCTCGGATGCCGCCTCGTCCGTCGGCATCGCCGCGATCTGCTCGATCAGATCGATGTACGCCCGTCCAGCCACTCGCGCCACATCCTCGATCTGCCCGACGAGCGCCCGGTCTACCCGCTGCACCGCCTCCAGCCGGAGCCCGGACGCCCCGAGATCGCGCTGGGCCAGGGCGGCCGCACGGAGGGAATCCCAGTTCTCCCGTGTCGCCTGTTGCATAAGCACTGCAACATCAACACCATGCCGCTGAGCCAGCCGGCCGTAGTCGGGTTTTTTCCGGTCGAGATCGAGGTAATCGAGCTTAGCAGCCTCGTATGCAGCACGCCGGCCGGGCGCAGGGACAAGCTTCGGCGGGTTTTGCGTACATGAGGGGCCTTGCTGGGCGGGTTGAGTCATAGCACGAGACTACGCGAGCGGAGGGCGGGTGTCAAGCATTTTTTGCGCCACGGGTTTTGCGCTACCCACAGCGCCACCCGTTCCACGTAGAACATTGCTTCCTGGCGCCGGGAGGGTTTTGAACAATGGGGTTTTGTGGCGGGCCACCGGCCCCGCCGCCCGGCGCCACCCGGCGCCCAGTGGCGCTGGGAGGGTTTTGCAGGATACGTGTCGGGCCCCGCCAGCCGCGAATGCGGAAACCCTCCGGCAGCCCCCCACCCACCAGACACCCACCCCGGTTTTGCTCGGTGGGTTGAGTCATAGCACGAGACTACGCGAGCGGGGGCGGCGGTGTCAAGCGGTTTTTGCGCGTGGTGGCGCCACCATGCGCATCCACAGCGCCAGGCCGGGTTTTTTGTTCTTTGGAGGGGTGGCAGAGCGGTTTATCGCAACGGTCTTGAAAACCGTCGGGCCGAAAGGCTCCGTGGGTTCGAATCCCACCTCCTCCGCCATTTCCACGCCGCACGAGGAAGCTGGCTGAATCCGGTGGCCTGCAAAACCACGTCACGCCCGGTTCGATCCCGGGGTGCGGCTCCATTTCATATCAACGAATCCGGATATGTTGATGCGAGGATCTGGCCAGAAATCAGCCTGATTTCGTCATATCGTGAAACAGTGATATGAGATTTATCCAGTTGCGGAAGTTGTTGCATATACAACAGTTTGAAAGATGGAAGAACGTATCACCGGAAAAAATAGATTGACGCCCTCAGGAAGTTCCGGAATGGCTGGTGTTGGGACCGATCATTCGGCGCCGACGTTGGTTGGCCCCTTTGGCCGCGAACGCGGTTAAGGCGAGGCATACGCGCCAGCGTGCCAATCAACCCATTCACGGCCTTCGATACCAAACACCTTCGGTCCCAAATGTCGGGACCCAATACTCTGGACAAACCGCCCGCATCTGATCTAAGCTTTCGACCATGCAACGCGCAACGCAGACCCGCCTTTACACCGACGCCCAGACGTTCCCCGATGGAGTGAACTCCTACTTGGAGCCACAGCTCCTCAAGAACACGCAAGTTCGTTGGGCCGTAAACGCAGTGTGCAAGGGCGGAATCTGGCAAACGCGCCCCGGGTATAAAACCCGCATCACTTTCGACATCACGCAGGAGCCATTCAAAACCTGGTGGGAATCATCTGGAAAACCCACTATCCACCCACAGTTCATGGTTTTGTTTACCCCGACAAACGATGTCGCGCAAATCGTTTTCGGTATTTCGGGTTCCGTCTGGACAGCCAGGGCTCTCGGAAACTCCTGGTTTTCCACCCCGCAGCAAGTCGTCGGGCTACAGTTCGATCCTACAGTGGATCAGATCGCATGGGCCGTGTGTGTGAAATCGTCCGAGATGGTGAACGGCGTCCCGACCCCGATCGCACCGCGGAAATACCTGATGCTTCAGGACGGAACCAGTCGAGCCGGGTTTTACAATGGAACCTACGGCGGCCACCTCAATCCAGCTAAGCTCACACAGGTCGACGCCGATGGAAATACGATCTACGTGTCCGGCTACAACCAGACGCGGATCGGTAAATGGATGGCGTGGTCTGGCAACCGCCTGTTTGTCGCATCCGGAACCCAAGTGTTTGCGTCCGACATCAATGACCCAATTTCCTTCACAGAAGAGATGGTCCTGGCGAACGTCCCGGTTATCAATTTCGAAGACACGATCACTGGTATGATCGATCGTGGAACGTCCGGCCTTCAACAGTCTCAAGTGTGGGTTTTCACCCGCAACTCTGCGTGGACGATCGCATCAGGCGTCCTCAAGCGACAGCCCGACCTTGTTTCATCCACCGGCACAACCTACTACAGTGGTGGGTGGCAGGGAACCCCAGATTTCGTCCGCAAGGTATTCTCTGGCGTCGGCTGCGTTGCCGGAAAATCCGTTACCGTTCACCGAGGCATCCTGCACTGGTATTCTCAGGACGGAATTGTCAGCTTCGACAGCGCCGGCACCGTTGTTTCCACGCAGGCCCTGCCACCCATGGACACCGAGCTTGCAATCAGCAAGCGACGCATGTCGCCTGATCCAACCATGGCATGCGCCGGCGGCCGCGATTCCTACGCACTCTGGAGCGTTCCTGTAGGTTCGACGATCAACGGCCGTGCCTACAACAAGCAAACCCAGGTGCTGGACAAGAACACAATCCCGGTCCAGGCCTCCGGAGGTGGCATCATTGCATGGCAGGGGGTTTGGACGGGAATCAACCCGGTCGAGTGGGGCACCGATGTTGTTCTAGGAGAAACCCGCACCTTTGCCCTGTCTATGGACAACGACGGCGTCGCCCGCATCTGGGAGGGTTTTCAGGGAAACCGTTCTGACAACGGTCACGAAATCCCATGGGCGATCGAAACAAAGATGCACCCGGTCACGGATAACCCGTTCGTGAATTCCGTGTTCCGTTTCCTGGCGCTCAAACTGACGCAGATCCGCGGGAACCTGAACGTCCGTGCGTCCTGGAAGGGCCTGCGTGGGCAATACCATGACATCCTTGACACCAACGTCACGGCGGCACCTGGCAGCATCCTCACGCCAACTCCTGAGTTCTTCCCGTTTACCAACGATACGCATTCGATGAACTTCCGAAAGCAAACCCGCACGATCATCAGCGAGAATGTCCGAGGTGAGATTGAGGGTTGTGATTCCGTCGGAGTAGAATCTGACAAGACTGACAGCATCGATTGTGCGTTCGGACTAACCCTCCGGTTCCGCGGTGTCGGAGGGCTCCTCGCCTACCGTATTGCTACGGATGCCCAGGCCGACAACACGGAGGGCTCAGTGCCGGAATCAGAGTCAGGCCTCAAGATCCTCCCGGAGCCGGCCGGAGTGCGCCCGGAGTCAATCTCTGGTGCAACACCGACCTACACCGCCGTTGACGACACCGCCGCCGAGGCGTTCACACCGATCGAGCCGGCTTTCATCGACGAAGACTACACCGCGCCCGTAGCTTGACGCCACACCCGCAGCGCTGCTACCTTTACACACATGTCCAGGATTCCGATCAACATCACTCCTCTGCCAGTGCCTGTTGGCGTTCAAGCGCTCAACATCAACCAGCTCTTCCAGCTGTGGAGTCAGTTCGTTGAAGCCTCAATCGACCTCGCCAACGTCAGTTTCTTCATCCAAGGCACTGTTGACCCGGCGAGCGATCAGGGGCTGTTCTTCAACACCAACCAGAACATGTTCAAGGTGTGGAGCATCAGCCAGGGCAAATACCTTCCGATCAGCGACATTCAGGTTGGAGACACCAAGCTGTCATTCGTGACCGGCGACGACATCAACAACGGTTGGTTGGTTTGCGATGGACGCGGCGTGCAAACCCTCACAGGCATCAGCCAGGCTCAGAAGTTGAACGTCGAAACCCTATTCGGTGTCAACGGTAGCCTCCCCCAGCTCGCCCCTCCGCAGTCCATGGGTAACCTTCCGGCCAACGGTTCAATCGCTTCGATCCCAGTTCCTACCATCACTCCGGCAGGGGGTGTCATCGGCGGCCTGCCGATCGGAGCCGTTTACGATCAAGGCGAGGTCGGGGCCCTGCGTGATGGGACGGAAACCCTCCGAAGTTCAACCGCCGCACTTTCAGTTACAACCACACGACTCCGCGATGCCACCGAGCAGATCCGCGACGCGATCGCCGGCGCGACAGCCAACACCGACGCCGTCTGGAAAGTCTTCGTCGGCTATCCGTAATCCTTTAATCAACAAATACCATGGGAGTAGTAGCAGCAGGAGCAGCAATGGCGGCGGGCGCAGTCGGCGCCGCGGCCATCGGCGCGAAGGGCGCGAAAGACGCGGCCAAGATCGCAGGGTCAACCACGTATGAACGTATCGATCTGGATGAACTCCAGAAACGTGCGCAGACCGTAGCGCGTGAGAACGCAATCAACAGCTTGGCGCTGGAAGCCGAGCTGACGCCCGACGTGGCTAAGGCCCGCAGGGAGCTTGCCACACAGGTTTCGAACGAGCTGGCCATGAATGGCCAGATCAGCCCGGACGTTGCACGGCAGGTCGCTCAGCGCTCGATCACGGGCGCCACCGCCAGCGGGCTATCTGGCGTTGCAGGACCGATCACCGCCGCCAGCCTTGGGCTCACGGCCATGGACCTCACCAATCAGCGTCAGGCAAAGGCCGCGAGCTTGCTTGCGTTGAATCCACTACCTGAGTCTGGACTTAGCCCGGGCAGCCTAGCGTCTGCCGCGGTTGCCGACTTAAACGCTGCAAATCAGTTCAACATCAGCAAGACGCAAGCTCAAGCAAACGCCGCACAGGCACGAGCTAACGCCATCGCCAGCGGGCTCTCTGGCGTCGGCAGCGGTATTGGCAGCGCGATCATGTTCAAAGATCTGTTCAAAGATCCCAACCACCCGGCGTCCACCGGGTATAACCCGGCAATTGCTGCCGGTGGACAGACCTACTCATCACCCAACTTCCAAGCCGCCAACCCTTGGGGTTCATACCAAGCTCCGAGCTGGGCACCAAAGTCATCCTAATCATTTCTCACCATGGCACTCAATACAGGTGGTTTCCGTCTGAACGTCATGCCGGTTGCACCGACCGGCATCGAGAACCTCGGCAAATTCAACGTCGCCCAGGTCCTAGAAGCGTCGCGCATGGGCGCAGAGAACGTCGAGCAGGCGTTCAACACACCATTCCGGATCGCCCAGGAGGCGGCGAAGACCAAGACCGCGCAGGCCAACCAGCGCATTACAGAAACTAAGGCCGCAACCCTCCCGGAAGAGACTGCTGTTGATATTGAAGGAAAACGCGAGGCTACTAAGTCAAAGATTTTGGCCAACCAGCTGTCTGCTGCTACGCTTGAGGCAGATACAAGGCTGGCTAAGACGCGCTCAGACATCTTGGACCTTGAAAAGGCATACCGGACTGAGACTGACCCGACGCGTGCAGCTCAGCTTCGTTCTCAAGCTGACAGTCTTGCTTCTATTGCAGAAACGCAGAAGCTTCAACTGGAAGCTGCCAAACAGAACCAGCTGTTTCAACTTGCAGCTCAAAATCAGGCCGAAGAGGCGAAACTAACTGCCGAAACACTTCCTCTCCGCCGCAAAATCCTTCAGGAATTTGAGGCCGGAGGAACACGTGAAATCGCCCCCGGAGTAATCCAGACGCTCACGCCCACAGCTGAAGGAGCTACTGTCACGACAACCACAACCCCTACCGCACGTCTATTGGCGTCCAAGCCTCAGACTGTCCCCGTTTACATGGGGACGGATGATAAGGGTAACGCACTTCTCCAAAACTACACCGTCGACCCGACAACCGGAAATCCTATGTCCGCGATTGGCGCGAAAATCGCCGTCCGTGAACTTCCGTCTGGCGTTATCGGTGCAGAAGGTTACAAGGCACCAACAAAGGTATCTCAGCTTCAGAAGGCGCTTGACACCCGTATGATCAAGTCGCTTGAGACACTTCCTACCGATGTCGCGAATTACGAGAATTCAAAGACTCAGATCACCAAGGCTCTGGATATTCTAAAAGAGTCATGGGGTGCTACATCAGGCCTTGTTGCAGGCATGATCCCAGACAAGTGGGTCCGCAGCCGTGCAGACGCTATGAATGCAGTGCAAACGGCACTCCAGACTCAGCTTCGCGCCATTTACGGTGCTCAGTTTACCCAAAAAGAGGGTGAGCGTTTCTTCAAGACAGCTTTCGACCGCTTCGCTTCTGAGAAAGAGAACATCGACCGCTTGATCAAGATCCAAGCGGCGTTCGATCGCATCATCAACGCAAAGATGGAAATGAGCGCTTGGATTGAAGCTGGGCATGATACCTTCCAAGGGTTCCCATCCAGTAAGCTTATCCTGCCGGCGACCGTCGATCAACCTGTCACAGCTGAGACTGTTTGGCAGGACATCTCTTCTCTTTCTACGCCAGACACCAAGCAGTCATATGACGCAGCGGTGACCGCTACAGGGACACCGACTCCGATGGGTGCTGTCAAAACAGGACCCACCAAAGCAGCCCGTGTCCGGCAGGGCGGTGTCACTTTTGTCTTGCAACCCGACGGTGTAACCTACCTTCCTGAGTAACATGCCAACTACACCCGTTTTCGACCCGACTCAACCATACACTGAAGTTGAGTCGGCACCTTCCACACCTGCAAAGCCAGTTTTCGACCCGACTCAACCATACACTGAAGTTGAGTCGGCACCTTCCACACCTGCAAAGCCAGTTTTCGACCCGACTCAGCCCTACACCGAGGTATCACGTCGCGATCGACTCAAAGAGCTTGAGGGTCAGATCATGTCCAGCGTTGACGCACCGGCAGACGTCAAGGCGAAGCTTGAGGACGACTACGCCAAGGAGGTGAAGGCGTATCAGGACGAAACCAGCCTGCTTGGGCGTATCAAAGACAAGTTCCAAGACTTTGACCTCAAGACCTCGGCCTCAAAAGCTTGGGACGCTGTAGTCGATTCGACTTGGGGTGCCGCTGAGGAGGCAAACAAGCGAATCGGTGCTGCGCTGAAAGCCAAAAAGAAGGCCGGTGAGGACGTCGGTATTACAGACGTCTTGAAAGCCATGGCCACCGAGGGTGCAAAGCCGGCAGCCGCGGGCGCGGCCGTGGGCGTTATGGACGCGCTCCAGGGAGCGGCTGACATCGCGGCCAGCGGGATCGCAACAAGCACGCGGGCTGTCGGCGACATCATCGGCTCTGACGCACTGAAGCGATTCTCTGCCGAGCTGGAAACGCAACGCGTTATGAAAGCCGCCGAGAAGGAAAAGGCGGCGTCGGATCTGAAAGCCG
>Ga0255347_1008132_pt1 | contig 10650 bp, 8 predicted proteins | sample wastewater_treat_2_FD_192479 | JGI IMG/M metagenome (GOLD analysis project Ga0255347, IMG submission 192479) | Wastewater microbial communities from Lulu Island WWTP, Vancouver, Canada - plant24 | ecosystem: Engineered > WWTP > Wastewater > Unclassified | place: Canada: Vancouver, British...
GTAAAAATTGTGTCTTGCATACTCTGATATATTTAATTTAATTCCAGAGTATATTTTGTTTTACTTGGGTAACACTAATTTTGATCTAACGATGATGCTTGGGTAACATTAATTTTGATCTAAGACATCCAGTTGCAAAAAAGAACTTAAAAATATAAAATACATATTGTGTACAAAATATACGGTATAAACAAATCAAAACTAAGTAGAATAGTTTTTACAACACACACCTTCTAATGTGTGATATTTCCACATACCCACACATATTTCTTAATTAATATTTTTATTTTTACATATGGAAAACGAAGAAAAACAAAAAGCAGAATTACTAGAAAAGATGAGACACTCTGCTTCTCATGTACTAGCCCAAGCTGTCTTAAAACTCTATCCTGATGCAAAATTAGGTATAGGGCCAGCAATTGAAAATGGTTTCTACTACGACTTTGATTTTGTAGAACCAATAGAGGAAGCAGATCTCAAAAAGATTGAGAAGGAGATGAAGAAGATAGTTAAACAGAATCTCCCAATCACTCAAATTTCAATGAAAAGAAAGGATGCTGAGGAATATCTAAAGAAAACAGACCAAACATACAAACTTGAATTGTTAGGAGAGATAGAAGGAGATGAATTAAGCTTCTACATAACAGGAGAGAATGAATTTGCAGACCTTTGTAGAGGTCCTCATGTCAATTCTACAAAGGATATCGGTGCACTAAAACTAACTAAGACTGCAGGTGCATACTGGAGGGGAGATGAGACAAAGAAGATGCTAACAAGAATATATGGAACTGCTTTTGAAACAGAGAATGAATTAAATACATTCCTTACCAATCAAGAGATATTAGAGAGTAGAAATCATAGAAAATTAGGAAAGCAACTGGAATTGTTTGCACTCATACCAGAGATTGGACAAGGTCTTCCTGTTTGGCTACCAAGAGGATATGTAATGAGAAGGATTTTAGAGAACTACATGATTGAGCTTGAAGAAAATGCAGGATATCTTCACATCTTAACTCCGCATATTAACAAACAAGAGCTTTTCGAAACATCTGGACACTTAGACTTCTACAAAGAATCTATGTACCCAGCAATGCAAGTTGATGATGAGACATACTATCTAAAGCCAATGAACTGTCCCTCAGGCATGATGGTTTACAACCTAAGTCCAAAGAGCTACAGAGACCTTCCATACAAATTAGGGGAATTAGGTACAGTATACAGGTATGAGAAGTCTGGAGAGCTACAAGGTCTTCAGAGAGTACGAGGGTTTACACAGAATGATGCTCATATCTTCTGTACGCCAGAACAACTTGAAGGTGCAATAAACGAGGTATTAGACCTACTTGATATCTTCTACAAAGATATTGGTTTTACTAAATACAAATTTAGACTCTCCCTCTCAGACAGAGAAGCTAACCCAAAGAAATATGCAGGAGACCCAGAAAGATGGAAATTAGCAGAGGAAGTTTTAAGAAAAGTTTTAGTTGATAGAGAGATGGAATTTGAAGAGATGCCTGGAGATGCTGCATTCTATGGTCCCAAAATTGATATACAAGCAGTTAATGTATTTGGAAAGGAAGACTCTGTATCTACACTCCAATTAGACTTCAACTTACCAGAGAGATTCAACATCCGATATATTGATGAAGAAGGAAAGGAACAAGAGCCATTTGTCATTCACAGAGCTTTAATCGGATCATTTGAGAGATTCTTTGCATTCCTTATCGAAACCCACGGTGGAGACTTCCCACTCTGGTATACACCAGAACAGGTATATGTCATACCAATTTCAGACAAACACCATGAGTATGCTAACAAGGTTTACGAAGAGTTAAGAAGTGCAGGACTAAGAGTAAAGTTAGATGACAGAACAAAGAGTATGCAATCAAGAATTAGAGATGCTGAGAAGATGAAGATTCCATACATTGTAATCATGGGAGATAAAGAGATTGATACAGAGACAATTTCTGTACGAACTAGAAAGAACAAGAGTGAAGGATTGATGAAAGTACAGGAATTCATTGATAATCTAAAGGAGGAGATAAGGACAAAGGAGCCTTTCACTCCAGAGGTTAATAATTAATTTTAATATATATAAATAATGTCTTTTGACAACACAAAGGATTTAAGAAAGAAATATGGCCCTAGAAAAAACGAATGGATTAGGGTTGAAGAAGTACAATTAATAAATGAAAAAGGTGAGAATGTGGGAGTAGTGAAAACAGAAGATGCAAGAAGGATGGCACAGGAAGCAGAACTAGATTTAGTGGAAGTAGGACCTAATGTAAGGCCACCTGTTTGTAAAATCATGGACTACTCGAAATACATATATCAACAAAACAAAAAGAGTAGAAGCAACAAGAAAGGCAAAGCAAAAGAAACAAAAGAGTTTAGATTTACTCCAGTTATAGACAAGGCAGATGTAGACCACAGAATTGAGAGAGCCAAAGAATATCTAGGAAAAGGATATCCTGTTAAACTAACTATGTTTATCAAAGGGAGACAGTCAAGAGAACAAGCAAGTGATGTATTTGATGAAATATTGACTAATTTCGCAGATTATAGTAGTATCGAACCCAGTCCAGTTAAGGAAGGAAGAAATATATTTATCAATTTTAAACCTAATGGCAAGACAAAAAACAAACAAAACAGCAAAGAAGAGGTTTAATGTAACTAATCCTAGAGGAAACAAGACCCCTAAGATTATGTACAAACAGAGCCATCAAGGACACTTGAAAACTAAGAGGTCTTCTACACAAAAGAGAAGATTAAAAGATAATGCATTGGTTTCCAAGACAATTGGAAAGAAGATGCTTAGAAAAGTTGTTAATGTTAATAAATAAATATTATGAGAGTCAAAGGTGGAGTAAAAAGAAAAAGAAGTCATAACAAGATTCTAGCCAAGACAAAAGGGTATAGAATGACTAAGAATAGATTGTATAGAGTTGCCCATGAGGCATATATGCATGCTGGTCAGTATGCATACAATGACAGACAGAAGAGAGCAGGACAACTAAGAAGAATTTGGGTTACCAAAATTAATGCTGGTTGTAAGAATAATGATATTAAATACAAAGATTTTGTTGCTGGATTAAGAAAGAACAAGATAGCATTAAATAGAATGGTTTTAGCAGATATTGCAATGAATAATCCTGAGGTATTTACAAGTATTGTAAAATCCCTTTAGGTATAAAATATTAAAAAACATATTGAAATTGAAAGGGACTCGAAAGAGTCCTTTTTTGTTTAGAACATATGAAAAACAAATCCTAAGGACTGATGAGATAACTCAATATACAGTCCTTAGGATGGACAATTGTAGGGATTTTTTACTTGTTTCTCCTCTTGGGAAAATATTTAAGAATGTCTTCGTAAATTGTCTGGAAATCTTGCAATCTTTTTTTCCTTCTTTCTCTTTCTCTTTTTTGAAAAATTCCTCTAAAATCGAATCTCCCAACTAGTTTATCATAAAGTATTGAATATATATCTTTCTCAAAGTTAGTAAGAAGATATACTTCAGCACCACCACCAAAACAATTAACATAATCTTGACTCTTCCTAGAATGGAAGATTATATTATCGTTCAACACTATCTTGGTTGGAGGGTCCTGTTCAAATTCAAATCCAAATTCAGGAGGTATGATAAAACCCTCATACACCTCAGAAGATGAAAACAGAATCTCCTTATTAATTTCTCTTGGAAACCTTGGCAAAGGATTCTTACCTGCCAAAGACAAAGTAAAAGAATTACAAATTACAAAATTTATAGGGTCATCAACCCCTACAGTACAAAAATGATCTGTCCAAAATACTAGAACACCTTCGGTTCTACCTGAAAAATCTACTTGTTTCATTCCAATCTCCTTTTCTCTTTCTTCTATCCCTACATTTTTAACGTGCAATACACACAGATTTAATTCTACCACAAACCCCATAGAATTACCATTTCATATTCCTTTTTCCATACATAATGTAGTATACTAAACAGATGGAATTCAAAAACAAAAATTTAGAAGAAATATATCAATCTCTTCTACAAGACAAAGAAAAATTAAATACAGATGAACTTAAGAAAAAGTATTCATCTAAAGAAGGACTTCTTACAAAAGCATTCTCAGAGATTGCTAATATCGATAAAAAGGATAGGGGAGAATATGGAAGAGAAGCAAATGAATTGAAAAACATCCTTACAGAGATACTGGAAGGAAAAGAAACAGAGAAGGAAAAATACTCCTCAAAAGAAAGGATTGATCCAACAGCACCTTTTGATGTAAATATTAAAAAAGAAAACATACAATCGTGGTTAAATACAAAGGGTACAAAACATCCTCTTACTTCCGAAGTTGAACGATTTGTAGAAATCTTCAAAGGAATGGGGTTCAATGTATTGGAAAGTAGACAACTAGATGATGACTATCATATGTTTGAGTCTCTAAACTTCCCAGTAGGACACCCTGCAAGAGATATGTATGACACATTCTGGACAGAAGAAGGACAAGTCCTACCCGCACACACATCCACAATGCAAAACAGAGCAATGAAAATATTTGGACCCCCACCAATTGCAGTAGTACTACCAGGGCGATGCTTTAGACATGAAGCTACCGATGCAAGTCACGAACATACATTCCACCAAATTGAAGGAATATATATTGATGAAGGAGTGTCTTTAGGAAATATGATTGCTACTATCAAAGAGTTCCTGCAGAAATACCTAGATACCGAATTGGAAGTTAGGGTACAACCTTCTTTCTTCCCATTCACAGAGCCTGATTGTGAATTTGTAATTAGTTGTCCATTCTGTAAAAAAGCAGGTTGTTCTACATGTGGACACTCTGGATGGATAGAGTTAATGGGGTGTGGAATGATACATCCGAATGTTCTAAGACAAGCAGAAATAGATCCTGAGAAGTACTCTGGCTTTGCATGGGGTTTTGGAGTTGATAGATTAACAATGATTAAACTAGGAATAAATGATATTAGATATTTAAGAGACAACAATCTTAACTTCTTACGACAATTCTAATGAGATATACTACTGAACTATTAAAAACAATTAGTGATATCAATATATCGAATGACGATATTGTTGATTTGATAAATACACATATTGGGAATGTAGAATACTCTCATGATATGTCTAAAGAGTATGAAGGTATTGTTGTAGCTGAAATTGTTGAGAAAAAAGATCATCCAGATGCAGACAAATTAGGTGTGTACAAAGTATTTACAGGCGAAGAAACAAGACACCAAGTAGTTGCAGGAGACAAAACGCTAGAGATAGGGGATAAGGTGGCATATATCAAACCAGACTCCATTGTCCCATACTCTATCTACGAAGAAGAACCTTTCGTAATCAAAGCTATTAAATTAAGAGGGGTTGATTCCAATGGAATGCTAGGGTCAGAGAAGGAACTAAACATTGGACCAAACCATGACCATGTTATGCGACTTCCTTCTGATGCAATACCTGGAACACCTTTTGCTGAATACTACTCTTTCAATGACTTTGTCGTAAGTGTAGAGAACAAGGCATTAACAAACAGGGGAGACCTTTTCGGTCTAGTAGGAATGGCAAGAGAATTGACAGCAATTACAGGTGAAAGGTTTGAAAGTCCAGCATGGTACAGAAACCAGAAGAAGAATATTAAACCAGAACAGAACTGTTTGAGTCTTGATGTCGTAAATGATGCAGAAGCACTCTGTCCTAGATATACAGCAATAGCTATGGACAATATTACCAATGGAGAGTCTCCAACATGGCTCAAATCAGCTCTTCTTAGACTTGATATTAAACCAACAAACAGTATTGTTGATATTACAAATTATGTTTCAGCACTCTTTGGACAACCTCTTCATGCATTTGATTATGACAAAATTATTAACACAGACCCTGCTGCTAACAACAAGGTTACTATCAATGTAAGAATGGCAAGAGATGACGAGAAAATTCTTGGATTAGATAACAAGATTCATGAGTTAAATGATAGAGTGATAGTAATTGCCGATAATACAAACCCAATAGCCATTGCTGGGGTTATGGGTGGAAGAGATACAAGTATTGATGAAAATACAAAGAGAATTGTTTTCGAATCAGCAAATTTTGATAAGAATAGTATAAGGAGAACCTCAATGGATTTAGGTCTCAATACAGATGCTGCTACAAAGTACAAACACTCATTAGATACTGAAGCATGTATTCCCGCACTTCTAAAAGCAGTAGAACTTACAAAAGAGATAACTGGTGGTCAAGTTGCTTCAGAAGTTGTTGATATATATGAAGAACCTTACCAAGAACAACTAGTAACTATTAATATTGAAAAATTAAATACAAAAGTAGGACTTAATCTTAAGAAAGAAGATGTAGAAAAACTCCTTCTCTCATTAGAGTATAGAGTCAAGTCAAAAGGAGATGGCTTCCTCACCGTTATTGTTCCAAGTTGGAGAAGAGATGTCGCCATAGAAGAGGACATCTATGAAGATGTAGCAAGAATCTATGGCTACAACAATATTGATATAAAGTTACCCCACAAAGATATTGCACCACTTAAAGGCAACAAGATATTTAACTTGAAGAAAGAGATTAGAAAAACACTCTCTGACTTAGGTGCAAACGAGATTCTAACATATAGCTTTACTAGTGAATCCAATTTCCAGAAAAGTAACTTAGATTTAGACAAGGCATTTGTAGTTAAAAATGCACTCTCTCCTGAACTCAGATTCATGAGGACTTCATTACTACAAAGTATTCTCCCTAAATGCAAAGAGAATATTCAAAGAGGTTTTGAAGAGTTCGGATTGTTTGAACTTAATATTCCACATATAAAGGGATATGTTGATGAGAACTCTCTTCCAAAGGAAGATTGGCATCTTTCATGTATTCTTAATAAAAACAATGTAGAAGATTCTGGCTCTGCATACTATTGGGGAAAGAAATATTTTGAAAAGGTTCTAAACACAAATAAATGTAATTATGTATTGATAGCAGATTCATTAGAACAAGATTTACCAGAAGATATTAAAACAATACTATCCATGTTTGATCCTAATGTTTCGGCTATATGCTTTATAGATAATGTAGCAATTGGTATCTTGGGTGAATTCAAAGAAAATATAAAGAGTGAATATAAACTTTCTGATTACAGTTGTGGTATTGATATTAATCTTAACAGACTTCTTGAGCTAGAGATTGAAAGAGGTAAGTATCTTGAGGTACCTATCTATCCTACTTTCTCCCTAGATTTCAGTTTTGAGACAAAAGATGAAATTGAGTGTCAGAGTATGATTATTGAATTGGAAAGAATTCTTAATGATAAAGAGAGCTGGGCTAGAGTAGAGTGTCTTGATATTTACAAGAGCCCTAAAATGAAAGATGTGAAAAGAACAACGTTAAGAGTCATTGCTAGTAAATATGACAGAACTGCTAGTGACAAGGATATTAAAAAGATAACTGAAAAGATAATAAAGGATTTTGAAAGAGTGTTTGATGCTAAAGTTATTTAACTTTAACATTTATTGATTTCTCCAATGTCTTACCATCAACAAGAGCTGATGCCTTTATCGTATATAGCCCTGGAGTTGTACTTCCAGGAATTGTAATTGCCCATCTTCTTTCTCCTATCTTCTGAGGAGCTGTAGATATTGCTCCACTCCCAATTGTGATACTGACCCCTGATATTGCTTCTCCAATAATTTCGACAATTATCTGCGTATTAGGAGCTACTGTACTGCCATTGGTCGGTTGAATAATTTCTAGAGAGGAGGATGGAGTAGGGTTACCTAAAGTAACATTTACGCTCTTACTACCTACTTTTCCACCAATATCCTTTGCACTAACAACTATTGTCTTACTACCATTCATACTACTAGGCACTACATAGTTGATTATATATGTCCCATCAGCTCTCACAGAACTCTTATCTACTCCTGGAATTATCTGCCCACCGACTGTTACACTAAAAGCAGTAAGACCTCCCTGTGCTACCACACTACCTTTAATTTCAATATTCTGTCCTGTTGAAAAAGCTTGACCTGCTGTTGGAGAAGTAATGTCTACCAAAGGTGCACCATCTGGACCTAGTGGAGGCATACAAACACCACTCTCTGGCATTTCAAAAAGATATGAACCACTAGCATTAAGGTAAGCACGATACGCGTCTACCTGCATAGGATTCTCCAATGTTGTTGACAAAAGTATCTTAGTTGTTGTCAAACCATACTGTTTAGCAATCTCCAAATTAGTAGGAATCTTCCCATCAGCAGCACAAACCTCAATCGCCTTCCTGTTATCAACTTGTGGAGACCTACCTGATATATATATAGAAGCCTCCTTATTACACTCAACACCATCTGCAGGAGTTGCACCCGTATCCTTACAAACAGTTGTTGTCATGATACCAGCAGGTCTATTGAAGTTGAACTCTCCATACGAATCTATTACTCTCTGCAAGAAAGAATTAGCTAATGGCAAAGAGACAGTAGTAGCCCACGCTCGTGGCATTTCAATATTATTATTATTCCCATTCCAAACACCAACAACAATACTCTGGTTGTAAAGGAAGGTTAGAAGGTCTTTGGGACCATTTGTTGTACCTGTCTTTCCACAAAGCTTCTTTCCTTTAACGGTATAATATCTATTATCAGGCTTATCATTAAAATTCTGTAAGTCACAAATCATCCAGTTTACAAGATATGCTTCCTTCTCATCTACAACTCGCTTCCCTTCATCATCCTTATACTCCTTAAGCACTTCTCCCTTTGAGTTCTCAACCTTCAAAATCGAAACCAAGTCATGCTTAACACCACCATTGGCTAAAGTTGCAAAAGCATTTGTAAACTCAGTCATTCGCATCTCTGCAGAACCTAACGCAAGACTTAGACCATACCCAGCCTTATTCTCCATCGCTGAAACACCTAGCTTTTGCATCAGCTGTAGGAAGTTATCAATACCACCCATCTGCAAAGTATATACAGCAGGAATATTTCTTGACTCAACCAGTGCTTTCCTTGCAGTTATTAAACCATCATACCTATTATCCCAGTTTGTTGGCTTGTAATTACCAAACGCAATATTATTAATATCTGGACTTACTGTCCAAGGACCAGTTCCTTTGTTTGTAATCGCATTCAAATACACAAACGGTTTTACAGCAGAACCCATCTGTCTATAGCTAGTTGTAATATTTACATTCCCATCAACCCTAGGGTCATCAGTCTTCCAGTAGTCTACAGAACCTACCATTGACAGTAACTGTCCATTCTTTGGATTAATCACAACCATTGCTCCATTGTTCGCATTATATCGCTTAGCAGCACTCTCAACACCCTTCTGTATCTCCTCCTCTGCAATACTTTGAAGAGTAGGGTCTAGGGTTGTTGTCACCTTAAGTCCACCTTTCTCTACAGCATCCACACCAAACTCTTCCTCAAGCTCGGCTTTAACATAGAAGACAAAATGTGGGGCTTTAATGTCAATCCTAGAAGGCTTGTATACTAACTCTTCCTCTCTTGCCTTGTCTATCTCCTCTTTGGAAATACCAAATAGTCGTTCCTTCTCCTCTAACTGATTAAGAACATAGTTCTGTCTTACCTTTGCACTCTCTGCATCTCTGCCATAGAGAGGGGAGTACACACCAGGTGCTTGGATAATGCCTGCTAACATAGCACTCTCTGCAAGAGTCAACTCACTCACATCTTTCCCAAAATATGAATGTGCTGCAGCCTGAAATCCATAGTTCACACCCCCCAAAGGAATCTCGTTCATATACATCTGCAAAATCTCATCCTTAGTAAATGTCTGTTCAACCTGCATCGTAATCAAAACCTCTTTAACTTTCCTTGCAATTGTCCTCTCATTCGCCTCCTCACCTAAAATATCATAGAGCAATGTCTTCTTTACCAACTGCTGAGTAAGTGTACTAGCACCACTAACAACTCTCCCTTCACGAAGATTTTGAATCACCGCTCTAGCAATACCTACCAAATCAATCCCCTTGTGCTGATAGAACTCAGCATCCTCTGCAGCTAACACCGCTTTTCTGGTATGCTCTGGAATCTTATCAATTGAAACAAATTCCCTGTTCTCTTCACCGTACACTGTATAGAGGACATTCCCATTCCTATCTAGTATTTGTGTACTCTGATCAGAGCTTCGTGCAATCAACTCATTAGGAGATGGCAATGAATCTCCTAATTTCTTTAAATATACACCTAAGATTATCAAACCAATACAACCGATGAAGAACATAACACCTAAACCGACAACAAATATCTTCTTTAACTTCTTTCTATCCTTTGGCCTCTTTTTCTCACCATATCTAGATGTTTTACTCCCAAGATTTTTAGAAGCATACTTCTTTACATTCTTGTACTTATCAAACCCAAATTTCCCAGACCTAAATGATTGCCCTAAAAGACTCTTCCCCTTTGCACTTCTTACATTTCTTCTTCTGCTGTCAGAAAAACCTACACTATATTTCATTATTCTATATCTTATCCTATTTTGTACTGCAATTTCAATACATAGTCTTGTCCAATGGCAAATGATACTGAAATGGTTAAGTATTCTTAGGGGAAATGATACCGAAAAATGGTGAGCTAAGTCATAATTAAAGTATGACAACAATAAAAATGAAATGCTCACCACCTAAG
>Ga0255347_1008135_pt1 | contig 10648 bp, 10 predicted proteins | sample wastewater_treat_2_FD_192479 | JGI IMG/M metagenome (GOLD analysis project Ga0255347, IMG submission 192479) | Wastewater microbial communities from Lulu Island WWTP, Vancouver, Canada - plant24 | ecosystem: Engineered > WWTP > Wastewater > Unclassified | place: Canada: Vancouver, British...
TGTAACTGTGTCTTTTGAATATCTTTTCTTGATTTATGTAAAGCAGAGTCAACTTAAAGCTAACAGTGAGTCACTTTCAAATCAAATGAGTTAAAATGTTTATCGCTGGTTACTATCTCTTTAATATAAATTTTTCGGGCAAGAAATTCTTTATTGCCCCGCGGATTTATTGTATCCCTCTACTTAGCCCCACTTTTGAACTTGGAGACAACATCAGTGTTAATTTTCCCTGGCAGAAGTTTATATATTTCATTATCATTTTGGTAATTGGTGAGCTTTTCAAAGAGATAACGACCAGTAAGGCTAAGTCATTGCCCTTTGCTGTCTCTATTATGTTGTAAGAAGTTGCACTTGCCAATAGTTTCTATCATGCTTGATCCTCTTTCTTTTTATCTGTGATTCTATTTTTTAAATACTTTTTTAGAAGGTTTTATCACAGTCTTTAGGTAGAATTTTTATTGGTAAAATACTGAAAACATGGTAAAAAAGGTAGTAAGTGACTTGCGATGTTTATTGCTCATATATGCTTAAGCTTTCCTTAAGCATACTTATCATTGCCTGTCGAACCTTTTGTGGGCTTACTATCTCCACTTCCCTTCCATAGAGCACAAGCTGCTTGCAGAGATAAAGATAATCGCTTATGGTAAAGGTTGCCCTATACCAGTTATTGTTTTCATGCTCTATTGATGGCTGTAGTGAGGTAATAATATTTTCAATGATTGTTTTTACAACCTGTGAATAGCGAATTGTAACTTCCACTGTATTGCTGTTATCAATAAATGCGCTCAGTGAGGTTGCAAATAACTCATCAACATCAGGGACTTCCCAGTTAAATCTGTGTTTCTTATCACATACCACGATGTCCTGTATGCGCTCAGCAACAAGGGGCAGGTATCTCTTCATATCTGCATCATAGACTACAAGGTATAGATTGTTGTTTCGAAATATAAAATAACAGGGGCAAAGCTTTCGATCTGTAAGCAACTGCCCGTCATTGGTCTTGTAGTTACATTGTATCATGCGCTTTTCAAGGGTTGCAAAATAGATGCGTGCCAATGTCCACAGAGCTCTGTTGGGATTTGCGGCAATAAATTTTTGTAATATCATATCACGGGTGGAATCCTTTACAACAAAGCCGCTATAGACCCGCGCAATTTCAAGCTGCATGTCAGGATCAAGGTCTTCAGCCAGTGCTGTTATAAGTCCACCCTGTGTTCGGTCAACACTTATTCCCAGGTCATCTTCTATATGGTCTTTGATGTATTTTCGCACGTGGCTGTCGCTAATGTCATTTTCATCCTCTTCAAGGGATAGTAAGCGGGCAAGGCTTGTTGCATTCCATGTTTCCTTGCTTCCAGGTGGTGATTGCAAAAGCGCCAGTATATGAAGGTAACGCTTCAATACGTTGATCTTTCCTTCTGGGTTGGGGAAGTTGTGTTCTTTTTTGCGAGCCATTGTAATCTATAGATGCCCTATTATAATATAATTTGTAAACAATTATTTTGAAATTTTGTAATACCATTTAGTAATTATTCCTAAATATAATTTTTAGTGTAAATAATAGAGTATTTTTTTATTTATCATAATTTCTCTGTAGATTTTTGTAAGATATTGCCTCAAGGAGATGTTTCCGTTTAATTGTATCAGAGGTTTCAAGATCTGCAATTGTTCTTGCTACCTTGAGTATTCTAAAAAAGCTCCTTGCCGATAAGTTTAGCTTTTTAACTGCATTTTCCAGAAATAGCTCGTCCTCTGGATCTATCCTGCAGAATTTTTTAATGTCTCTGTTGCTCATACGGGAGTTGAATAAAATCCTTGTGCCTTCAAAACGATTTTTTTGTATTTCACATGCTACTATGACACGCTCTCTTATTTTTTCTGAGCTTTCACCTGAATTTTCGTTATAGAGAAGATCCTTGTAAGACACTCTGTTTACAGGAACCTCTATGTCTATCCTGTCTGTTATGGGACCTGCAATTTTTTGGTAATAGCGTATAATCTTTGACTCAGAGCATTTACATTCTATTTCATTATCAAAGAGATAACCACACTGGCATGGATTTGTTGCTGCCACAAGCATAAAATCAGCGGGAAAAGTTACGCTCCCTGCAACTCGAGAGACTGTTATCACTCTGTCCTCAAGGGGCTGGCGTAGAGCCTGTATAGCGCTGTTTCTGAATTCAACAAACTCATCGAGAAAAAGAACTCCGTTATGAGCAAGAGAAACCTCTCCAGCTCCAGGGTTTACTCCTCCACCAACAAGTGCTGCCTCTGATGATGTGTGATGGGGAGCTCTAAAGGGAGGAATTGTAATAAGACCTTCACCTTCTTTTAATATGCCAGAGGCTGAATGGATCATCGTTGTCTCAATTGCTTTTTCCATTTCAAGGGGAGGTAGAATTGAGGGAATTCTCCTTGCAAGCATTGTCTTTCCCGAACCAGGAGGGCCATAAAGCAGAATATTATGCCTACCTGCTGCTGCTATTTCAATGCTCCGTCTGGCGTTTTCCTGACCGCGGACATCTGCAAAATCAAATTCCTTATCATAGTTTATTACATATTGAGATGTTCCTTTGAAGACTTCAATTTTCCCTTCAATGCCAAGTTTTGCCTCAGAGAGATTTGATACAGGAAGAACCTCAATTTCAGAAAGGACAGAGGCCTCATTTCTGTTTGCAAAGGGCAGTATTATTTTTTTAAAACCAAGGGTTCTAAGAGCTATTATCATGGAGATTACACCTCTTACAGGCTTAATTTTGCCATCAAGGGATAGCTCTCCAACCATTGGTATTTTTTCTATATCACAGTCAAGCTGCCCTGTGGATTTAAGTATTGCCATTGCTATTGGCAGATCGAAGTTTGCACCTTGCTTTCTGAATCCTGCAGGAGCCAGATTTATGATAAAATTTTTTGGTGGAAATTCAAAGTTGGAATTTTCAACAGCAGATCTTATTCTATCCTTTGATTCCTTTATAACAGAATCTGGTAATCCAACAATAGTAAGATTAGGGAGACCCTTCACAGTATCAACCTCTATATCAACCTTCACAGCACTTATGCCATTAAGAGCCAGTGAAATAGCTTTGGAAAGCATTAAGACCTCCTTTTGAGGATAAACGTTACTTTGAGAGGTTTTTTAAAAAATTTTTAGCACTTTTCCAAAATTTTTTTCTTTGTGCTTGCATAAAGAAAAAGGCTGTCTATCTTCTTTTTCAGGGATTAAGAGGTTTTAGATGGTTAAGATAAGAATAGAGAATTTAAGCAGGTCTTTTGAAGAGAACAAGGTGCTTGATGACTTTAATCTTGATATAAATGAAGGGGAAATTCTCTGCATCCTCGGGAAAAGTGGAACTGGAAAATCTGTTATACTTAAGCATTTAGTTGGAATTTTTAAATCCGATTCTGGGAAGATCTTTGTGGATGGTCAGGAGTTTGTTCCTGATTCAAGAGAATCTTTTAGTAAAATTATCTCAAAGTATGGAATCCTCTTTCAAAATGGCGCTTTATTTGACTCAATGAATGTATATGACAATGTGGCCTTTGGCCTAAGGAGACTTAAACTTTCGGAAAAGGAGATTGAAGAAAGAGTAAATGAGTCCCTTGCCAATGTTGGACTTGCAGGAAAGGGTGAGCTTTTTCCTTCTGAGCTTTCAGCAGGCATGCAAAAGAGGGCAGCTCTTGCTCGATCTATTGCTGTGCGGCCAGAAATTATGCTATATGATGAGCCCACCACAGGGGTTGATCCAATTACCGCTGGTGCCATTGATAGGCTTATAGTTAAGATGAGAGATATTTATAAAATAACTTCAATTGTTGTTACCCATGATGTCAGATCTGCCTTTAGAATAGCTGACAGAATTGCAGTTTTAAACCAGGGGAAAGTAGTTTACTGTGCCTCGCCCTTAGAGATTGAGCAAAGCAGCGATACTTTTGTCAGAGATTTTGTACAAAGGAGATTAAAAAAGTGAGATAATAAAGCCTATTGGTGCTTTATTGGAAAAATATTTTAGATCTTTTTTATATAAAAGTGATATTTTATTGACAGCAAAGATTTTTTGTTTTTTGATATTAAAGGTAATTTTTGTTTTTACTAAAAGTTACCATAAAATAAATTAATTAAAAGGAGTTAATTTATGGCAGAATCATATAAACATGAAACAGGCAGTTTTACAGGTAAAGGTGGAGTTGAGATTTTTTTTCAGAAGTGGTTAGTTGACAAAGCAAAGGCTATTCTGGTTTTAGTTCATGGTCTTGGAGAGCATTCAGGGAGATATTCTAACCTCTTAAATTCACTTGCTGGCAAGAATATCTCTATTGTAGCCATAGATCATAGGGGTCATGGCAAGTCAGGCGGCAAAAGAGGCCATATTGATTCATTTATGGATTATGTTTACGATTTGAAATTATTTATGGAATTTATCAAAGAAGAAAATCGTGGGCTGCCAGTTGTTCTCTTTGGTCACAGCATGGGAGGAGTTATTGCTGCAAAATATGCTTTAACCTATCCAGATGATTTTTCTATGCTTGTATTGTCTTCCTCTGGCTTTGCTCCTTCAGCTGAGATACCTCAATGGAAGAAGAGCCTGGCTGAGTTTTTATCATCAAAGGTTGGTGCTCTTACAATGTCCAATGGTCTTAATACAGCTGATCTCTCCCATGATAAAGAGGTGGTTGTTGCTTATGAAAATGATCCCCTTGTCCATGACAGAGTTTCTGCACGGTGGTTTGTTGAATTTATGAAGGCAGCAGGGGAATGTATGGCAAATGCCAGGAATATTAAAAAGCCTTTACTTGTATTTCATGGTAAGAGCGATAACATAGCTGATTATAAAGCTTCAGAGGAATTTTATAATTCTGCTACCTCTTCTAACAAACAGCTTTTTATATATGATGGATTATTCCATGAAACTATGAATGAAACAGAAGCTGAAAGAAATAAAGTCCTTAAAGATGTAACTGGCTGGATTCTAAAGAATTTAGGGGAGGCCACTAAGGTTTCTTCTAAAGCACCAGAACCAAAGGCAAAAGCAGCACCTAAAGCAAAAGCAGCAGCAAAAAAGGCAAGTGCTAAGGTTGCAAAAAGTGAAGAGAAAAAGCCAGCACCAAAGGCAAAATCTGCAGCAAAAAAGGCTGAGCCAAAGGCAGCTGCTAAAAAAGCAGCACCTAAAGCCTCTTCAAAGGCAAAGGCTGCACCTAAGTCTAAAAAGAAATAATTGCACAGATATTTATAAAAAATCCCTGTTTTTGCGCAGGGATTTTTTGTTTTTCTGTTTCAAGGTTTATGGTGCAATTTAGCTTTTTTTGCCTTTAACTATTTCAACAACCTTTCTTACATCCTGAGAAGAGTTTTTATTAATGACAAGTATATCATTCCCTGATTGGACAACAACTATTCCAGAAACCCCCACAAGAGCTATGCGAGAGCCTTCACTGAAGATGGTGCAGTCTTTGCTGTTTACAAATATTGCATTGTCTTGAGACTGAGTTCTATTACCATTGCTATCTGCTTCCAGTATATCGTCAGCTGCTTTCCAGCTACCAAGGTCTGCCCATCCAAAATCTGCAGGTATTACCATACAATTTGTGGCTTTTTCCATAATTCCATAGTCAATGGAAACGGATTCAATTGATTGAAATATATTTTTTTTAATTTCTTTTACAGAATTATCCTTTGAGGAAATTTGTTCCCATGAAAGGTTCATTAGAGGCTCAAAGGCCTGGTAATGGCGAGGCATGAGTTCTTTAAACTTTTCTAAAATAACAGAGGTTTTCCATATAAATATACCACTGTTCCAGAAGAAATTTCCAGATTCTACATATTTTTTTGCAGTTTCAAAGTCTGGCTTTTCTACGAATCTGTCCACTGCAAGCTCTGTTGCATTGCCTTCCACTGATTTGATGTATCCATAGCCTGTTTCCGGATAGGAGGGCTTTATACCTATGGTTACAAGGGAATCCCTTTGAGCCAGAGATATTCCTTTTTTTATTATCTCAGAAAAAACATCTGGTTTTTTTATAAAGTGATCAGCTGGCAAAACTATCATCACAGAGTCTTTATATTTTTTTGATAAAAAAATTGCAGCATATAGCACAGCTGCTGCTGTATTCTTTGGAGCAGGCTCAGATAGTATTGTCCCTTTAAGGCCTGTTTTTTTAATTTCAGCAATAGAGAGATCCTCATATTTTTCTGATGATACAATTACAATTTCTTCAGGAGAAGCAGATTTGAGTCTGTTGATTGTTTCCTCAAGCAATGTTCCTTTCCCGGACATATTGTGATACTGCTTTGGCCTTTCCTCATTGCTCATTGGCCAGAGCCTTGTGCCAGCCCCTCCAGCAAGAATTACCGGTATTATCATTTCAGGTTAAATTCTCCTTTCTCATCAAATTTTAGTTTTAAAGGCTCAGATTTTATTTTATCAGGGAATTTTACCATAGAAAAGCCAGTAAGTGAATATTCACCTTTCCCATCGTTAAAAGCCTTTAAAATGGATTTACCAAGTGCCTTTGAACTGAATTCGTTGTTGACACTTAAGGTGTATTCTCCCTGTTTATTTTTTATATCCTTTGTATATCCGTCAACAAGTTTGCTTGCATTTATATTAAAATTATAGTTTAGATCTTTGAAAAAAAGCTCAGCCTTTGTCTTGTTTTTCATTACAATATCAAAATTTACTTTAAGTTTAAGATCAAGATCTGCTGGATCTATGACTTTTGCTGGATTTTTTCCGTCAATAATTGCTCCAAACATATCTGCCACTGCATTTGCATTGAGATTTTTCCTGGCTGATCTTTTTATAGCCTCTTCTATCTCCTGAGTTGTAGGTTTTATGACATTAAAATTGGCTATGTTTATCTCTGGTTTAATTGTAGGTATCTCTTTATTGAATTTAAAGTTAAATGTAACTTCCTTTGCAATTTTTTGAACACTTGCTGGCAATGGAATTGAGATAGTCATATCTATGAGGCATTTGAGAGAATCCTTTTTTTGATAATCCTGAATTATATTAATTATATCAGAATATTTAAGGTTAAGAAGAAGCCGGGTCATCTCTGTGCCCTTGGCCTTGATCTTTAACTTATCAGTAGAAGTCTGAAATAACTGCTTTCCCTCAATAAAAAAAGTTGTTTTCACTGTTGAGAGCTTTAATTTAAAAGGATAAGGATTATATATCTCTACGTCAAAGAGAAATGTTATATCTCTCAGGCTAAGGGATTCTATGTCAAAATTTTTAATTTCTGCTGTTGGTTTTGGGATTTTTAACCCCTGAATTTCATCAGGCAGTTCAAAGGCTTCTGTTTTTGTGAGTAAAAAGACTATTGACAACAAAAGAGTAATAACTATAAATTTTTTCATAAATATACACCTTGAGGAAGTTTTTGCTTACTTTATGAAGTTATAAATTAATAGCTTCCATTTCTCAAGAAAAAAAGGAACTGAAGATGTTTATAATCCAAAAAATGATGAATTTTTTAATCTTTCCTCCAGCAATTTTTATTTTAATAGGCTTTATGGGTCTTATTTTTATAAGGAAAAATTTTAAAAAGGGATTTTATATTCTTTGCTTTGATTTTATTTTGATTTATCTATTATCCATAGAACCTATTAAGAATTTAATACTCTATCCCCTTGAAAGCTATAGTCCGCCTCTTAATTATAATGTCAAAGACAAAGTAAGCCTTGTTGTTGTTCTTGGAGGAGGAACTGTTGAGACCTCCCCTGAGGATCAGGGTAGCCTCCATGCGGACTCTTTTAAAAGGGCTATGTATGGATTGAGAATTGCAAAGCATTATGGGATTCCTTTGCTTTATTCTGGAGGCAGGGTCTTTGATTCTCAGAGGCAGGATGAGGCTTTGCTGGCAGAGAGGCTTTTGAATAAATATGCCATGGGTGTTACTATTTTTACAGAGAGTCAGAGCAGAACTACCTATGAGAATGCCCTATATGTTCAGGAAAAATACAGGCCAGAAAGAGTTATACTTGTGACTTCAGCCTATCACATGAAAAGAGCGATTTATGCTTTTAATAAGGCCTCAATTTCAGTTGTGCCAGCTCCTACTGATTATAAAATAGACAGCTGGAATTATAATTTTACCAGTTTTTTGCCAAAATCCTATGAGATGGATTGTACATATAAGGCTCTTAAGGAGTATCTGGGACTTTTGTTTTATAAAATAAAGGATTAGGTTTTATAAGTGTATAAAAATTTTCAGTAATTATTTCTAAATATAATTTTTAGTGTAAAATCAAGAAAATATTATCCCCTCTGCCTTTGGCGTAATAGAGTATTTTTATTTTAAACTAAGTTAAGGAATAAATACTGAAAAATTTTTAAATTAATCATAAAAAGATAAGAAAAAAGGTATTATTTTCGTTGACAGTTTTTAGGGTATATATTGTTTTTAAACTTTGATATGACAGGAAAGAATTGTTATTTTTTATAAGTGGAAGAGGCTTAAGATAATGAAGGGAATTCAGAAAACTTATGTAATGAAAGAATCTGAAATAGAGAAGAAGTGGTATCTTGTTGATGCTGAAGGTAAGGTTCTTGGAAGGCTTGCAACTGAAATTGCCAATATATTGAGAGGCAAGCATAAGCCAACTTATTCTCCAAATCTGGATATGGGAGACAATATTATTGTCATCAATGCGGAAAAAGTAGTTCTTACAGGCTCAAAGAGTGTTGATAAGGATTATTTCAGCCATTCAAAATATCCGGGTGGTGTTAAGTTTACAAATATTACCAAGCTTATGAAGGAAAAGCCAGAGTTTATAATTCAGCATGCTGTGAAGGGTATGTTGCCAAAGACGAAAATGGGCCGTAAGGTTCTGGGTAATCTTAAGATCTATGCAGGGGATAAGCATCCGCATGAGGCTCAGAAGCCAGAAGTTATTAATCTATAAATGATAATCTATAAGTTAAGTAAAGAGGATTTAAGGAGATTTTAAATGGCAGAAAGGATGTATGCTACAGGGAGAAGAAAGACTTCAGTGGCAAGAGTGTGGCTGAAGCCTGGTAATGGCCAGATAATTATTAATAAAAAACCCATCAATGAATATTTTAGAAGACAGACTCTTGAGCTTGTTGTAAGACAGCCTCTTGAGTATGTGGGACAGCTTGATAAATTTGATATTATGGCAAATGTTTCCGGTGGTGGCTGGTCAGGTCAGGCTGGTGCTGTAAAGATGGGCATAGCAAGGTGTCTTGTTCAGGCAGATGAAAGATTCAAGAAGAGTCTCCGTGATGCAGGATTTTTGACAAGGGATGCAAGAAAGGTAGAAAGAAAAAAGCCAGGACAGAAGAAAGCAAGGAAGAGATTCCAGTTTTCAAAACGTTAATATGTTTTATATATACTTTGAAAAAAAGGGATGCTTTTTGCATCCTTTTTTATTTACTTAAATCCAGTAGGGCTAATTTTTATTTTAAGGCTTGCAAAATTTTGACATGTTTTTTATCATATACCTATGAAGGGATTTTTGTATAAATTATTTTTTTATTTTAAGCACAACTCAGTAAACATTTTACGTTCCTTTGTTTCTGGCCTGGGTATTTTATTCCTTATAGCCTTTTTTGTAATGTATCTTGCTGTTAAGTCTGCTGTTTTGTCTTATATATCAGGCTCTCTCCTTGATAACCTGGCAAGTGACGAAATTAAAATACTTCCAAAAAACGCAAAGGCTGTTGAATATGTTAAACGTGAGGGCTCTCCTGGGATAAGTCAGGAGCTATATAGCAAAATAAAATCTATGCCTGATTTCAAAGCAACAAGCACTATAAGCAGGACCCCTTTTTCAATCAGGCTCAAAGGTGAGATTTTAGGTAAAAGCAGGTCCACCTTTGTTCCCGTATGTGGTGTTGACAGAAATCTCATAAAGGACAAAGTGCCTCGATGGCAGTCCTTTTATAATAAAAAGCCTGTTCCTATAATTGTTCCTAAGTTTACTATAGATTTAATGAATAATTACATGTCCTCAATGGAGAATCTGCCATCTCTTTCGGAAAAAGACTTAATCGGTTTTCCTGTAGAATTAAAATTTCATGCTGGCAAGCGCAATACCCCTTTTTATAAAGAATACTTCTTTGATGGGGAGGTTCACAGTTTTACAGATTTATTGAATTTCCCAGGAGTTATTGTGCCAACTGATTTTCTTGCAGAGGTTACTGCTCAATACAGAAGGGAAACTGGAGGGCAGGCAGCTCTTGATTATGCTGTTGTTTATGCAAGGGTCAAGGATCCAGATAAACTTCCAGTGATAGTTTCTAATCTTAAATCTATGGGTCTTAAGGTTGAATCTCAAAAGGATATTGCAGAGAAAACTCAAAAGACTATGGGATTAATAAATGAAGTCTTTTTTGCCATAATGGCTGTTTTCCTTGTTGTTTCTATAATTTCAATTTTCAATTCTTACCTTGCAATAGTTTACATTCGCAGTGAGAGGTTTTCTTTGCAAAGGATTCTTGGTTTTCCAAAAATTTCTATCTTATCAGCTTTTATTCTTGAGTCAGCAGCTGTTGGTGCTGTTTATGGTGCTGGAGGATATTTTATTGGTAACTATCTCCTTTCCCATGGAGGGGAAATCCTTTCAAAATGGGTTCCAATGCTTTCAGCTGTGCATCTTGAAACGGCTGGTGCTGATATTTTATTT
>Ga0255347_1008142_pt1 | contig 10638 bp, 9 predicted proteins | sample wastewater_treat_2_FD_192479 | JGI IMG/M metagenome (GOLD analysis project Ga0255347, IMG submission 192479) | Wastewater microbial communities from Lulu Island WWTP, Vancouver, Canada - plant24 | ecosystem: Engineered > WWTP > Wastewater > Unclassified | place: Canada: Vancouver, British...
ATGATTGGGGGTCGGTTGGAAATGCAGCGGACCACGACGGCGTCCGTATCCGTCCGGGACTGCGCCTTTGACGGGACCAGTATCATGCTGGCTGATTATTACGGGAGCCATCCCGCCTATACGGATTACGATTATAACGCCTACACGAACGCCGCCAACCCCTTTCCGATCGGCGGCAGTCATGATGTGGGCGGCGTCGCCTTTAACTGGCAGGCGAGCTGGTTGGGTGATTTTTACTTGCCCAGTGATAGCATATTGATCGATGCCGGCAGCGTGACCGCCGATGCGGTGGGGTTATATCACTTCACCACACAGACAAACGAATATTCCAAGGAAGAGCATTATCAAGTGGACATTGGGTATCACTATGTCGGTGTGGATTGGCAGGGAAAGCCGCTGGCTGAGAACGGAGGGGAAATTGCTGATTACCTTATGGACACGGATGGTGATGGGCTGGATACCGAATCGTCCGGGATGCCACCGCGCCTGCAATCGTCATCACCAATCCTGTCACCGAGGTTGTTTTTCAATCCCTCTTGCAACTGGAAGGTTACAGTCCCGAACCGTTGTCCAGCCTGCGTTACGATTTGATCAATACGAATGGCATTTTGACCAACCAACCGGGATACGTCGTCAAGCAATACGTAGATCCAAACTCATTTCAAATCACGACGAACTGGTTTGCCTGCCAGGATATTGAATTGGCCGTTGGCACCAATGCCATCATCCTGTACGCCACAGATCGAGCTGGCAACGTGACCACGAATGAGTGTCAGTTGTCTTATGCGCTGCCGACCAATGCGCCGCTGGTCCAACTAGATTGGCCGCAACCGGAGGCGCGGGTCAGCGGAACGCATTTCACCGTGCGCGGTCGGATCAGCGATCCGACCGCCAGCGTCAACGCGGAGATCGTTGCCGAAGAAACCACCAATCAAGTCGCCGGCATTGTGGAACGGGACGGGCGGTTTTGGGCGCAAGAACTCCCGCTGGCGCCAGGCACGAACCGTATTGCGCTGACGGTCACTGATGCAGGAAACAACGTGTCGGTTACAAATTTTACTGTGTTCGGGAGTAGTGTGGAGCTGTCCCTTACGCCGCTGGATGAGGGCGTATTGAATGATGCTTTCATCACCGTGTCCGGCACCATCAATGTTAGCGACCACAAAATTTGGGTTAACGGAGTGGAAGTGACCAATCTCAGTGATGGCTACTGGAGTGTGGAAGGCGTGCCGCTGCCGGAGGGGGGGACGGCAGTGGTGCAAGTGCGGGCGATCCCCTTGACAGACAATGACGGTAATGGGAGTGGGGGTGGAAGTAGCCAAGGCGTTTCCCTCGATAATCTTGGTAATCCGACTTCGCCCGCCGGTACGACGACGGAAGCGGAAGCAGACAAACCGCCGCGGATTGTCACCCTTCACTATCACAAGAATAGGACCTGGGAATCCGTCGGACGGACTGGAGGCGGTCAATCCAAAGTGACGGAGAACATTCTATGGAATCGTGGCGCGAGCGGATATTGGACTAACACCGATTGTCACGGCAGTCTGATCCCTGATGATTTCGAGTTTCACTGGCGCGAACGGTACTGGGATGCCAACGGTGCGGGGCAGGCGGATCAGGGTATTGGTCGCGGCCCAAAAGGTCAAGTTTGCGGGGTCAAGATGTATGGTAACAACTATCGGTTCACTGTGTCCGACAACTGGTCGGGCGAATTTGCAGCGATACAGGGAACCCGACTGTACCAAGAAGAGTACGACGAAACAGTGGATCGCGCCGCGCGTACGCTTTATGAACTGCGCACCGGAGGCAAAGGACGGGCCAAGCAGAAAAATCTTTTCGTGCTGACCGGTCCTTCCGTTGAGGGCGTGGGCAATCCTTTTTGGTGGGAAACTGTCGGCGACCGAGTGGCGGAAAAGTACGCCTATCCTATTACTGGCCCGATTAAGCTGGGCAGTTTGGGCGCCGTGGGCGCGGACGGCAGGCTTTACGTTGCACTTGCTGATAATATACCTCGTGACGTGACGCCCCTCGTTGAAGGAAATCCTTACTACACCTATGAAACGCCCGGAGTGACGAAGCATAAGTTGCGTATTATTGCCAACGGTGTTCCGTTGCAGCCGGACCGCGTTGTGCCAAGGGCCGAGTTCTGCGTCGGGCAAAAATTGGACTTTCAAGCCATCTTTACGCCGGAAGTTCCGGGTTTGGTGAAGGCGAATCCCCGGTGGATTTTTCAGGGCGAATACATCAACCACCATTACACGGATGCTAAGGGCTGTGAGCGATATATTGTCGCGCCTTACTGGGTCACACAGAACCCAACGCGCGCTTGGTATTACAATGAAGGGAAAAAACTCGGTGCTGCGGTTGGACTTTATTGTACTTTTGAAAACGGCCAGACGGCATTTCCCTATGCGCGGGGGAAATTTGATGTTTATCGGCCAGAAGTTCCTTACTTGGGTTCGTATTTCAGCAGTCATTATGGAAGTTTCACATTGCAAGGATTGAATCTCTTTCTGAGCATGGGAACACCATCAGGTTTTGATGATGGAAGCATGGAATTTTCAGCAACAGTTAAATCCAAGTCGAAATTTCCCGGTGCAATCTGTTGGACTCAATTAGCCAAAGTTCAGAATGAATCGTCTTTTCCATCATGGGTCGTTTCATCCGATGGGCAAACATGGTTGGATGGTGCGGAGATTTACGAGCGGTCATACAGCGACTTAACTCAAAGTGTTGCAAATCTTGTTGGAACTTCTGAATTCTCCGATTGCCCTCGGATTATAGTTGGCAACCATTATACCTCTGTTAATTCAGAGTTTATCACTTATCTTAGGTTTAAGCCCAGCACTGCGGACGCAATTTGGGTCACGCTTCGGCAAGCAAGTTGGTCTTGGGTGGCCGAAGCGAGTTATGATTCTGAAGGAAGGCCGATTTTGCCAATAAATAATGTTTCAGGCCCGAGCTTCAGTGATTCAACAGCCTTTCCTGTCTGGACGGGAAATTTCACTCTGTTCACCTTTATTAAAGATGAAGCGTGGTATTTATTCCACGGGCCATGAAAAATTCGAACTTAATTTTACGCCTCAGTTCTTTAGTAATGCTTGCGGTTAGCATAGGCTGGCTGGCTTGGACATTTCAGCATCGCACTAAGGATTATTCCAACATTCGCATCTCGTTGAATCGCTTGCTGAAAGATCAAGAAATAGATGGCCGCGAACGTGAAGCTGTCTGTGTTTTTTTACGGCAGCGATTTACCGGCGAACGGGGAAAATCGCTCGGGGTGGATTATTCCGCCGTTATCGCCAAGATAGAAACAGGGGCTCCGCTTAACGAGTTAGAAAAACAGCAACTGACAACCATGAAAGAGATGTCGGGTTTGACTTCGACAAAGTAATTGGCCTTGTTTCGATTTTATCTCAAACAATTCAACCATCATTTGATCATCCTGAATGGGTGCAACGAAAACTGAGTTTTTTAAAACATATGAAAGCTTTCTTATTTATCATTACCTTCCTTTCAAAACAGTCAGGAATTTCCCGTATGAACATCAACCTACACCCCTTGACTTTCCTGAACAAAAACTCAAAGCTCACTCGTGCTGATTTGGCGTGGTTTATCTTGGCCGCGATGTTTTGCCTGCCTAGTCATGCGGAAACGAATGACCATCAGGCTGCGATTCTTGAAGCGGCATTAGAATTAAATCGGAGCATTACTTGGGGGATGGCCACAAATGGTGTAAAAGCAGGAATTTATCACAGCAAAATCTCAGATGAACCGCAAACAAAGGGTGGTTTTTGGGACAATGCTGTTTTTTCACAAATTTCAAATCCTTTTGCAGGTTATCCTTTGGTGGTTTGGTCATCCGGACAATTCACGTGGAATATACCAGGAAAATGGTGGGTTGAGGGCAGCACGAATAAAAATTCGATTGCGAATGGTTGGCAGCAGGTTTTTACCATTGATGCCAATGGAACAATGACCGTCACGAAGTTCAATCATACGGCAACCCGCACGACCAACCAAATCCGTGGAACTGTAAATTGACGACTATGAAAAATATATTAGCATTATCTGTTCTTCTTATTTGTCAGTTTAGCCTGACCGCTCAACCTGCTGGAGCCGTTGTAGAATGGAATGAAAAATCAAGCCATTTAGTGGCTATCTCCGGTCAAGTTTTGACTGATGCTACGGCCGTTGCCGTTGGAGGTGGACATTGTCTTGCGCTTAAAAATTGATGGGACCGTGGTTGGTTGGGGCTGGAATTTCTTTGGCCAAGCCACAGGTGTCCGTTCCGACCCCAGTAAAGATGGCTCTGATAAAGCCAGTGGTCTGGTAACGATTGATGGTCAGGTATTGAGTAATGTCACCGCTGTTGCCGCAGGCAGAATGCAGAGCGTCGCGGTAAAAAATGATGGGACAATAGTTATTTGGGGGGTTGATGAGGTGGGACGCAAGATTGATCCGCCGCGAGATTTAACAAATGCAATCGCCGTTTCTGCTGGATGGGAACATCTCTTGGTGCTGAAAAAAGACGGGACGGTGATTACTTTGGGAACAACGAAGCAACCGCCAAACAATTTAAGCAATGTAGTCGGCATTGTAGCGGGGAAAGGATACGGATTTGGTGCATTTGGAAATGATTTAGCACTTAAAAATGATGGTTCTGTGATTGATTGGGGATTGCGAGGTATGGATAGAGAATCGGATCAGTTGAAAGCACTGACAAATATCACGGCGATAGCCTCAAGCGGAGCAACCAGCTTTGCGCTTACAAGGGATGGTAAAGTCTTTGGCTGGGGAATCAATGAATGGGGACAAACCACAGGTGTACCGACGACCAATTCTTTAGCCAGCGGATTCGTTTCCATAAATGGAGAACTTTTATCAAATGTGCTTTCAATCACCGCTGGAGAGAATAGCAGTCTTGCATTAAAAAAAGATGGAACAGTAGTTTTATGGGGAAATAATACTGCGCGGCTACCCAAGGTTCCTAACGGGCTGAGCAATGTCGTGGCTATAGCCACCGGGGATTATTTCAGTCTTGCCATCACCACCAACCCGGTCGTGGCGGAGAGATTCCGACGGAAGTAATTTTGAACCGAGAGGTTGACCCCGTTTTCAAACCACTGAGCGCAGAAAATAAGGTGTGATGTTTGGGTCTGCATTGCTCGTTTTTCTCTCGTCTGCTCTGCGCACAGAACCATTTTGGCAAAGAGCAGGCGACGCACACGCCGCGCTTTCCTCCCCGTTTAATTGCGGGAACCGCAGCAATGAAGATTCAAGTAAAGTTGGCGCCCCTACCCCGAATTGAACAGGGACCGACGGTTTAGGAAACCGCTGCTCTATCCATTTGAGCTATAGGGGCGCAAGACCCGCAAAGAGCGGGATGCCCAATAAAATCAGGCATTCCCGTGATTTCCGGGAGCTTAAAGTCCGTGGCGCCGTGATGCAAGCGGATGCGCGGGCCGAGGATTGATCACAGGGCGGGCTTGTCTCGGCCCTGCTCACGACGGTTCCCAACGCCGTTCTATTCCAGTTCGGCGAACATTTCCAGCAGTGCGTTGACGATTTTGACCGACGCTTGCGTCTCCACCTTGTTGGAGCCCAGCCACGTCTCGTAGCCGCCCAGTTCGTGTTGCTCGGGGGTGGGCAGATAGCCGTATCCCCCGTTGGCCAGCTCGATGGTGAAGGTGGGTTTGAACGGACTGCGCGCTTTCAACTCCAGACCGGTGTCCGTGAACACCTCAAAAGGAATGGCCGTAATTCCCAGCCCGCCAATGCGCAGGGTTTGCAGGATCACTTGGACGGTGTCGGGCGACTCCAGTTGGCGGATGGCTTTATGGGCGTAGTTGCGTTCGTGGGGAAATTGGTCGGGCCGCTGGGGATCGGCGAGGACCATTCGGGCATGGGCAAGCTGGGCGGGGGTGGGTTTGCGCACGCCGAGGGTCAACTCCCGTTGCCGCATCCCCAACGGCACCCGCTCATGCCACACCAGCGACGGGTACTGTTCCCGGACGGCTTGGGCGCACTCGTCGGCGACCTGCCGCATGCGTTCGTACGGTTTGCGGGGCTCGCGCGGCGCGGCGTAATTGATGTTGTTGACGTTGCCGCTGGTGCCGTTGCTCATGGCCGCCACAAAGGGGGGATCGAGCCGGTCGGCGCCCAGCAGTTCCTGGATGCGGTCGGCGAACATGGCGAAGTAGTCCGCCGAGATATGATTCGGCCCCGTGCCGCCGACGTAATGGAGTGAATAGTTGGCCAATAGTCCCATCGGTTGCCCATCGAGCGTTTGCAGGGCGAAGAACACAATCTGCGGATCAACCGGGCTGGACGGTTTCAACAGATCCGGCCGGCGTCCCGGATTCATTTTGACCTGCTCCGGTTCGCCAAAGGGATTGAACAACTTCGCGCCCGGCTGCAGCAACCAGCGGCGGCAGAACACCTGGCCGGGCAGATCGGCGGTGCCCCAGGCGATCTTCGCCGGGCGCAGGTTGTAAAGCGCGCATCGCACGCCGTCGGCGATGCGGTGGGCGAGAAAACTCTGGTACTCGGAGAATTCTTTCCCCGGTCGGAACGGGTTGCTCCAGCGGGCGCTCACGGAGGAATGGGTGTGCGTGCCGGACACGAGAATGTGTTCCGCCGGCAGTCCGGTCGCCACGGTGATCTGGCGCTTGGCTTCGTCGAGCACCTCGCGGCTGATGGAGATCGTGTCGCAGACGACAATGGCGATCTGCATCGCGCCATCATCGAGCACGAAACAGCGCGCGTGGAGTTCGTCGTGGACATACTTGGCGGGGGGCGGGGTGCCAAAATTGCCCACCAACCCGCCGCCCAGCCAAGGGGTGATGTTGCTGGTGGCCACGCCGGCCCGGAAAGGCTTCTTTTCAGCCGACTGAGTCGCGCCCGGGGCAATCAACAGGGAAAGGGCTGTCAGAAATAGAAATGCATTGGGATACATGATTCTCTCCTCAGGATGGTTGTTATCCACCGGTTTTCTCCTCGATTTTGACGGAGGTGACTGGCGACAAACCGTGCCGTCTCCTCCGTCGAACCAATGAACTGTTGCTGGAGACAGCCCGTCCACTCACCGCATCGCGCGAGGGGATGGGGAAGGGGTTTCGGACTCCGCCAAGCATGGCATAATCCTACCCGCGAACCACCGGATGCGCCAAGGTGCGGCTACATTCGCGCAACAACGGCTCGATAGGGAAAAGCATTGCGGCATCAAGAGTGCCCGCGCGGATGGCAGATTCGCGAACAATGATGTTGGGGGATGATCGTTTTTCATGGTCACGCCCACGGAATGGCTGTCGGCAGTTGGGCGGAATCCATCACGGCACCTTGCGGGCGAATTTTGACCAATCCGTCCTTGACGCAAAAGCAAGTTTCGCTTAATCAAGGGTCACGGTTCCTCAAAAGATTGCCGGCAGACCATGTCCCCCGTGTGGGGTGACACCCTGTCGCGCAATCCCGCCGGCACGGCAGTTGGACTGCCGATTGGTTGGATTTAACCAGGCGGGGCGTTCCGCCTGCATACGATATGCTGGACCGCATTACTGTATCCAAACCGGAGCCGCCGTTGTGGCCGGCAACGACGCGGCAGGGGGACGGGGTCCCGGCGCCGCGGGATCGGCTGATCTGGATCGTGGATCCCGAAACTGGTCATCGGGAATCCATTGTCTGGGCCGCGGGTGCGTGTCTCCGGCAGGTCGCCTTCGAGAGTCTTTCCAGCCAAACGACGGCCTTGGAACGGTTGGCTGAGTCCTCACCCCAGCCCGCGATCATCATTACCGATTTCCGCGGTGACTTGAGAATCAACGGAGCGGAATTCATTGCCCAAGCCCGGGCGGAGTGCCGACCAGAAACCCGATTTGTCATGTTCAGCGCTTTGGTGGAAGATGCGGCGGCCTTCCGGCGGCTCGCGGGACAGCAATACGATTTGCCGGATGCCATTGTGCCGAAACCGGATGTCTTCAAACTGGCCCAGGCCCTGGCGGAACTGCTGCCACCGCTACCGTGGGATAATCGAGCCAATGAGTGACTCAACCCAGCCGTCGGCATGCATTTGTCACAGGCCTTTACGGGTTTCGCATTGAGCGGGATGGTTCAATATCAGCCCCGCCGGGAATTCTGGAGGGACGGATAATTTGGAGAATTTCAGACAGCCGCTATCCGGGCACAGACTTTTAATTTCGCGCTGCCGTCGCTGCGGCAGGATTACGCAACGCGCCGGCAACGACCGCCCAGCAAAGTCACATGCCCATGATCTGGTAGCCGGCGTCCACGTAAATCACCTGACCCGTGATCGCCGCTGCCCCGTCGCTGGCCAAGAATAGTCCTGTGGCGCCCAGTTCTTCGGGCGTCACGTTGCGTTTCAGCGGCGCGTGTTCTTCGTAATGTTTCAACATCTGGCCAAACCCGCTGATGCCGCGCGCCGCCAAGGTGTTTACCGGTCCGGCACTGATGCAGTTCACCCGGATTTTACGGGGCCCGAGATCGTAAGCGAGATAGCGCGTGCTGGCCTCCAGCGCCGCCTTGGCCACGCCCATGACATTGTAGTGCGGTACCACTTTTTCCGCGCCGTAATAACTCATCGCGATGATGCTGCCGCCCTCGGTCATCAGCGGCGCTGCCGCGCGGGCGAGCGCCACCAGGGAATACGCGCTCACATCGTGCGCGAGTCGGAAGGCTTCGCGGCTGGTGTTCACGAATTCGTTCTCGAGCGCGTCCTTGGGGGCGAAGGCCACCGAATGCAGCATCAGGTGCAATTTGCCAAACGGCGCCCGCACGGCTTGAAAGACCCGGTCAATATGATCGTCCCGCGTCACATCGCATTCCAGGATCAGCGTATCCGCGCCAAAGGCGGCGGCGAGTTCCTCCACGTTTTCCTTGAGCCGCTGGCCTTGGTAGGTGAACGCAAGGGTGGCCCCCGCGCGCGCCCACGCCTGGGCGATCGCCCACGCGATGGACCGTTTGTTGGCCACGCCAAACACAATGCCGAATTTTCCGTCAAGCAGACCCATGGTCGTCAATGGTATTGAATTGTTGAATTAAAGGAGAGAATGACGCGGTTTGCGCCGGATGGCAAGCCGGGTCCGCCTGGGGTTTGGCGCGGCCGCCACGGGCCGTCACGCGGATGGCTTTACTTCCGGCCCGCTGGCGTGCTACAAAGGATGCGCGGCCCGGGGCAAACCACCTCGTGGCCGACTGAAAATTTGAAAACATCCAAGACGACCAGCCCAAAAATTCGTGTGCTCGTGGTGGACGACCATCCGGTGGTGCGCCGTGGATTAATGACCTGCCTGGCGGGGCGGCCATCGCTCACCGTCGTGGGCGAGGCGGCGGACGGGGAGGAAGCCTTGCAGCGGGTCGCCGAGTTGCGCCCGGACATTGTGCTGGCGGACATCAACATGCCGCGGATGGATGGCGTGCGGTTCACCGAGGAACTGCGCCGCACGTCGCCCGAGGTGCGCGTGGTCATCCTCTCGGTGCACCAGAAGGCGGAATACGTGCAGCGCGTCATCCGTGCCGGCGCGCGCGGTTATGTTCTCAAGGACACCTCCCCCGACGAATTGGTGCAGGTCTTGGAATCCGTGCATGCGGGGAACATCTATTACAGTCCGCAAGTCGCGCAAACCGCGCTCACGCGCATGGTGGCGACCGGCGGCACCACGCCGAACGCGGGCTGGATCAGCCGGCGCGAACGCGAGGTGCTCGTCAAGATTGCCAGCGGACTGAGCAACAAAGAAATCGCCGCCAAACTGGGGGTCAGCGTGCGCACGATTGAAACCCACCGCGAACGGATCATGCGCAAACTCAACCTGCACAGTGTGGCCGCCTTGACGCGTTTCGCGATCGCGGAAGGCTTGGTTTCCCTCGACGGTGAACCCCCGATTTGACCGCGGCCACCGGCAAGCAGGACGCCACCTTGACATTGGACCACGGGTCGTCTTTCGAACGCATCGTGGCCGCCGCGCGCTGTCGGCGCATTCCAAAATTCTCATTGTCCCGGAAGAAATCAAAATCGTCACCGGTGCGGCCATAAGAAATCTGAGCGAGAGTGGGGCAGCTATTTTACCTTGGCAGGGCAAATCGCATTTCCATCGCCAGCGCCGGAGGCGCGGCATCTTTGTAGAAAATCGTGCGCCCATGAATCCCAGCTCCGTAAGGAGCGGCATATTCCGCCCCGACGGGGCTTTGAATTTTTGGGGATCTGGTTCTACCAAGATGCCGCTCCTGACGGAGCTTGAGTTGGCTGAGTTTGTGCGGTTAGCAAGATTCGAAGATAGGCATGCGTGCGTGGGAGTAGATGATGGTACCCAGCTCGCCAAGTATTTCTTCAAGCAAACCCAGTTGCAGAGGCAACTGGCGGTGACCGTGGAGGGGCATGCATTTTTCTCTGCCGGCACCAAAACTTCGGTGGCCTGGCAGCCTGACGCCGTCGGAGATTAAGGTTGCGGGAAATTCTGCGCTCGCCGGCGGTCAGTTCGCGTCGCTGCGGTGGTGGTGGAACAATCGGTGTCGGTTGGCGTAGAGATACCAGACAATACAGATGTTCAACGCCAGGATCAGCAGGATGCCGATGGAGGGGCGATGGAGCAGTTCGTGGATCTCAATGGGGATGAAGAACGCGGATTC
>Ga0255347_1008145_pt1 | contig 10638 bp, 4 predicted proteins | sample wastewater_treat_2_FD_192479 | JGI IMG/M metagenome (GOLD analysis project Ga0255347, IMG submission 192479) | Wastewater microbial communities from Lulu Island WWTP, Vancouver, Canada - plant24 | ecosystem: Engineered > WWTP > Wastewater > Unclassified | place: Canada: Vancouver, British...
CGGGACCGGGTGCAGCGGGTACACGGTCCTCGGGGCAGAGTATGCGGACCGGGCATCCGAGTTCCCCACCGCCGAGGGCGAAGTCCCGATCTACCATGGCCCGCAGACAAACTTCACCGCAGCACCACGTCCGGGACCGCCCCGCTCTCTGTCCAGTTCACGGACATGACCGCCCAGTCGACCAGCGCCCATTCCTGGGACTTCGGGGACGGGGAGACATCCGAGGAAGAGAATCCCCTCCACGTGTACCAGAATCCGGGGGTCTACACTGTCTCTCTGACCGATGCCAACAATCAGGGGATCACCACGACCAAGACTGAGACGGATTACATCATCGTGACCGGGAACGTGGCCTCCTTCCCGGACCTCTTGAAAGTCCCCCTCGACCCCGACCATGACGGCCGGTACGAGGATATTAACGGGAATTCACGGCTCGACTTCCACGATGTCGTCACGTTCTCGCGAAACCTCGACTGGGCCCGTGACAACACCGGTGTCGGGTCCTCTCCGTTCGACTTCAACGGGAACGGCGGGATCGATTCGGGTGATGTCACCCTCCTCTACTACGAGGTGCTCGTAGGGTGAGGGACACTCAGGAATGGAGTTTTAGTATGTACAAACCCATATCAACCATTTTCATTGTGATGATCCTCACAATCCTGGCAATCTCGACCGCGTCGGCCGCTACACCCCTCCCGGCCCCGCGTCATATCTTTCTCAACGTCTCGAACGACGCGGGGGTCAAGTTTGACTGGGACGGCGCGACCTACGACGGACCTGCGAACACTTACTATACGAAGGCCGACGGCGGCGGACTGAACGAGCTCCACGTTACGAACGATCTGGCCAGCCCATCCGGACAGGTCACAGCGACCGTTTCGTCGACCACCTCACCGTCCGGCGTCATCTACTTCACGAACACGGGGGGGCGGGGCTTCGACAACGACATCATCCTCCTCGCGTCGGTGAAGGGCCCGATCCCCGACAACTTCGCCCTGCATATCCGGTCGAGCGGGTATAACTGGACCCCGGCTCCGGGAGGTGCCTACCAGCCGACACTCGACATCTCCCAGATCGATTACCTCGCCGGAGCCCTGGACGAGGTCTTCACGAAGGAGGACTTCCTCTACGGGCCCCAGACCTGGAAGCCCGGCCCCGGCGACCTTGTCACCCCCTCCCTCCCGCTCTACTACGGCCAGGACATCAGCAATGCCTCGACCCAGGAATACCTGATGTTCATCGATCTCAATGCAGGGAACATCTACCCGTCCAAATTCCCCGGCTCGACCCTGATCGACGAAGGCGCGGTCAAGGTCGAGTTCTGGTTTTCCAACATGACCACCCATGCTTCGTTCAACGGGTACGGCTGGTGTAGCGCGGCCAACCAGGGCCAGGGTATCTCCTGGACGAACCAACCCGGCGGCGCTACGGCGAGCGGGTACTCGATCACCTGCCAGGCGTCATCCCTAATGGCGGACTTCACGGCCAATACAACATCCGGCGATGTACCGCTGACCGTCCACTTCACCGACCTGTCCACCAACGCGCCCATCTCGTGGGCATGGACTTTCGGTGACGGCGGGACTTCCACCGAGCAGAACCCATCCCATACCTATACCGCGGCAGGGACGTACACGGTCACGCTCACGGCAACGAACGCAGAAGGCAGCGATGACGAGGTGAAGACAGGGTACATCACGGTCACCCCCGGGGTCCTCACCCTCCCGGGGCAGGTCAATGCGCCGACCGACCCGGACGGCGACGGGAAGTATGAGGACCTCTCCGGGAACGGCGCAGCCGGGTTCGCCGACGTGGTCCTGTTCTTCAAGCACATCGAGTGGATTGCCGCGAACGAGCCGATAGTCGCGTTCGACTTCTCCGGCAACGGCGGGATTGGCTTCCAGGACATCGTCGTGCTGTTCAAGGAGCTGCCATGAACGGTTTATGGAGAGGAATACACGCCATATCCATAACCCGGAGGCCAGCAAAAAGTGGATAATAGATGCAGGGTATTGTGTACCATGGCACCCACGGGGGAGATGGTATGAACGGCACGAACCCCCGTCCTGAGGGAAAGAGCGTGCTGGGAACGGTAATGGTCGCGCTGCTCATCGTAGCGGTGGCAGCCCTGCCTGTCGTTGCGGATGACACCCCGACTCTCCTCGGGGTAATCCCGTCCAAGAGTGAGATCGCCAACCTGGCGTTCGCGAACCAGCCCGTGGGGTACTACTGTTTCAAGTTCAACCAGACCTGGGAGGGCGGCCTCAACGCCCTCCATATCGCATCGAGTTCCGCGGACCTGCCGAACTACGGGGACGTCTCCACCACCACGTCCCAGTCCGGCACCTTTTATATCACGGATACGGGCGGCAGGGGATACCAGGACAGGGCCATTCTTCTTGTCGGTGTGATGGGGGAGATCCCCGACGATTTCGAGATCCACATACAATCGAGCGGGTACTACTGGACTCCGTCCGGAGAACTGCAGACACCTCCTCTCCTCTCGCAGATTACGTACCGGACAGGAGCGGTGGACGACACCTTCACGAAGACCGATTTCGTGTACGGACCTCAGACATGGAAACCGGTAGGCGAGTATGCCGAACCCTACGATTACCCCCTCTACTATGGGCAGGATACATCCGATACCACCAACCCCTTCAAGCTGATGTTCGTGGACCTCAAGGCCGGACCCCTCGGGCCGAACTCCAAGTATGACCGGGAAGACTCGATCGATGCATCCGCCCTCATCGACAAAGGGGCGGTGAAAGTCGAGTATACCGTCACGAAGCTCGACACGGTTGTGGTCTTCAATGTGTACGCCTGGAACGACAACACGAACCAGGGCCAGGGGATCTCCTGGTCCAACCGGCTGTATGGAACGGGATGCAGCGGGTATACTGTCCTCGGGACGGAGTACGTGAATCGGGCGTCCGAGTTCCCCACCGCGGAAAGCGAAGTCCCGGAGTATTGGGGACCGGATACGAATTTCACTGCAACGCCTGTATCCGGAACAGCGCCCCTTACCGTTCAGTTCACGGACACGACTACCAAATCGGTCAGTTCCCGGTCCTGGGACTTCGGGGACGGGGGAACATCGGAAGAAGCGAACCCTGTTCACGTGTACGAGGCCCCGGGGACCTACACGGTCTCCCTGACGGACGCAAGCAACCAGGGGATCACCACGACCAAGACTGAGACGGATTACATCATCGTCACCGGGAACGTGGTCTCCTTCCCGGACCTCTCGAACGTCCCCCTCGACCCCGACCATGACGGCCGTTACGAGGACATTAACGGGAATTCACGGCTCGACTTCCACGATGTTGTCACGTTCTCGCGAAACCTCGCCTGGGCCCGTGACAACACCGGCGTTGGATCCTCTCCGTTCGACTTCAACAGGAACGGCGGGATCGATTCGGGCGATGTCACCCTCCTCTACTACGAAGTGCTCTCCCTTTGACGCGCGAGATCGATAGGGAAGCCACCTCTACACTGGCTCCCTATGGGTATGGCGAACTCTCCGTGAACAGCACCCCTCCCGGCGCCGCGGTCCAGGTCTACAGGAAGAACCTCCAGCAGACCACCCCCTGCTCCTCCTGCACATGATTATCGGGAGCTACAGCATGAAGGTCACATCCGGGAACTAAGTCCGGACCGTCGAATTCGAGATCGCGCCGGGGACCGTCACGGAGTACGAGTTTGATTTTCATTACGACACGTTCATCCGGTGCGAACAACGGATATATATCCCCCGATCTTCCCGGCTGGTTTTTCCTTTTTTGTCTGATCGATTCCCCGCGATCGGATTTTTTAAAAGTTAACAATATAGGATTAATTTTATTAAAAAATAAAAAATGTTAAATAATTGTCCGATAAGCAAAATATGTTTTTTCTGCATGGTTAATTTAACAAATTTTACTCGAATAAAAACTACTAGATTTATTTACCTACATTACTCTGGTGTATACCATGTACAAACCTCCACCAACTTTTGTCTTAATCCTGATTCTAGCCGCACTGACGGTCTCGGTCGCTGCGGCAGCCACACCCGTGGCATCGTTTACCGCGTCGGAGAGGACCGGCCTTGCACCCTTCAAGGTCCAGTTCACCGATACCTCGACGAATGCGCCGACCGCCTGGCTCTGGGACTTTGGTGACGGGAGCTCGTCCACCCTCAAGAACCCGTCCCACACCTACTCCTTGGTCGGGACTTACACCGTGAACCTGACAGCCACCAACGCCGACGGATCGAACACCGTTTCGAAGTCCAGTCACATCGCGGTGGTGACGAAGCAGCCGCTCTCCAATTTCCATTTCATCAACATCTACATGGGGAACGACGAGGGCGTGAAGTACGATGTCCCGGATGGCGTGTATGCCGATAACGGCGCCTACACCTATGTTCCCAACACCTACTGGGTCATGTTCAGGAACGCCGGAGGGGGGGTGAACCCGCTCCATATCTCGTCGAACAGCAATGCCTGGTCCGCTGCCGACGTCACGACGACGACCAACCAGTCCGGGTATTTCTGGGTGACCCATTCCGGCGGGCAGCCAACCATGGCGGAGGGCGTCCTGATGATCGCAGTCAACGGCACCGTCCCTGATAATTTCCGCGTCCACATCAGGTCGAGCGGGCAGGTATTCAGCCCTGGCACTCCGCAGACCTACAACCAGTACCTGCCGATCGAGTCCACGTACGTGGAAGGGGCCATTAACCAGACCTTCGACAAGGACGACTTCATCTACGGCCTCCAGAGCTGGAAACCCCACAGCACCGCCGGTTACCCGATCTATGTCGGGGAAGACCAGGCCGATCCGAATAACCAGTTCCACCTCATGTTCGTGGACCTCCGTGCTGGTACCATCCAGGACGCAACCCTTCCCATCAACGGCATGATGAAGGTCGAGTACAGTTTCGAGAACCTGGAGAGCTTCGCCGCGTTCAACATCTATGGCTGGTACATGCAGAGCAACCACGGCACCGGCATCATCATGACCAACTCAGGCAGCAGTTTTACGGTCATCGGGGTTACCAGTCCGCCGGTCGCTGACTTTTCTGCGAGCATGACGACCGGGACTGTCAACAAGCCGATCCAGTTCACCGATCTCTCCACCAGCGTCCCGACATCGTGGGCATGGGACTTCGGCGACGGCACTACCTCGACCCTGCAGAACCCAGTCCATACCTACGGCAGTCTCGGCACCTTTACCGTGAGTCTCACGGCAACGAACGTCAAGGGCTCGGATACAGAGACGAAGGCGGGCTATATCACGATTACGAACGGGGTCGCCACCATCCCGGGACAGGCCAACCCCCCGACCGACCCTGACGGCGACGGGAAATACGAGGACATCAGCGGGAACGGCGCGGCCGGGTTTGCCGACGTGGTCCTCTTCTTCAAGAACATCGAGTGGATTGCCGTGAACGAACCTGTAGCCTTCTTTGACTTCTCCGGGAACGGCGGGATCGGGTTCCAGGACATCATCGTGCTGTTCAAGGAGCTCCCATGAGTTCCGTACAAGCGTAATTTCCAGAGAGAAGAGTTTAAATTGTGTGAATGCCATGAAACCAATTACTTTTTCCTTAATTGTGCTGACAGCGCTTGCGATTCTCGTAACAGGAGCATCGGCAAGCGTTTTATCGATCGGTAACGGCGAAGTGACCGCTATCGGAAGTACCGCATCCGTGAACATCGTGCTCGACGAGGCACCGGCCGGGCTTGCGGGCTACAGCTTCAACGTCTCGGTCGAGAACCCGGCCATCGCGACGGTCTCGGCGGTCTCATACCCGTCCTGGGCATCGATAACCCAGACCTCCACGCTCCCGTCGGCGAACTGCTGGGTAAAGGCGTCCGACATGGGCGAGGCGGTGCAGTCCGGCGCCCTGAACACGACGCTCGCGACCATCACCCTCCAGGGCCTTGCCGGCGGTGCGACGACTGTCAACCTGGCCGTTAACATGATGAACGACGACACAGACGCCGTCATCGTTCCGACCATCGCGGCCGGGACCTTCACGGTCAATGTGCCGGTTGTTACACCTGAAGCAGCGTTCACCTCCGACGTCCAGACCGGCACCGTCCCGCTGACGGTCGCCTTCACCGACCAGTCGGAGAATGTACCCACGTCGTGGGCATGGGACTTTGGTGATACCGGGACTTCGACCGCACAGAGCCCGAGCCACCAGTACACGGCTGCCGGGACCTACACGGTCACCCTCACGGCGACGAACATCGCAGGGAGCGATGCCGAAGTGAAGACCGGCTACATTGTCGTACTTCCTCTCCCGCCGGTCGCGAACTTCAACAAGAACGTCTCCGGAGGGCAGGCCCCGCTCTCGGTCCAGTTCACCGACCAGTCGACAAACTCCCCCACATCCTGGGCCTGGGACTTCCAGAACAACGGCACCATTGACAGCACCGAGCAGAACCCGGTCTTCGTCTACACCGCTGCCGGGTCGTACTCGATCAACCTCACCGCCTCGAATGCCGGCGGCAGCAACTACCGGCTGAAGGAGAACAACATCGTTGTCACCGATACACCTGCACCGGTCGCCGGCTTTACGGCAACGCCGCTCACCGGGACCGCCCCGCTTACAGTGACCTTCACTGACAGCTCGACCAACACGCCGACCTCATGGGCATGGACCTTTGGCGATGGTGCGACTTCTACCGACCAGAACCCGGTGCACCAGTACACAACGGCCGGGAATTACACCGTCAACCTGACGGCAACGAACGCAGCAGGGCCAGGTTCCGAGGAGAAGACTGATTACATCATTGTATCAGCAGCGCCTGTCATCGCACCGGTTGCAGACTTCACCGTCAGCCCGAACACACCGACCACCGGCACCGTCCCGCTCTTCGTCCGGTTCACTGACCTTTCAACGAACGAACCGACCTCGTGGGCCTGGGACTTTGGCGACGGCGGGACATCCACCGACCAGAATGCGACGCACACCTACATGGCGGCCGGGACCTACACGGTGAACCTGACCGCAACGAATGCCGCGGGCAGCAACCCGATGGTGAAGACAGGCCTCGTTACGGTTGCAGCCGGCAGCGGCAACGGCGGGCTCGCGAATACACCCTGGCCGAAGTCTGGCCATGATATCAACAATACCGGACTGTCCCCCTATACCGGTCCCCAGGTAAATGCGATCAAATGGATATTTTCCAGTCCCTATCAAGGAGTGAGTTATGGTGGTCCGGCGATCGGATCCGATGGAACGATTTATTTTGGAATAGGGGCCACTACAACGTCTTCTGGGAATTTAACTGCGCTCTATCCCAACGGAACCGTAAGATGGGTTCATGTAGGCCAGAATCTAAATAGAGCTGTTTATAGTACACCTGCGATAGGTTCCGACGGAATAATTTACTATGGAGAGTATTATGCCAGTGGTACCTGTTATTTCTATGCTGTGAATCCCGACGGGACTGAGAAATGGCGTGATTCGACGGGAGGTGCAATTTATAGCTCCCCGGCAATCGGAACCGACGGCACCATCTATGTAACCCGTTATGACAAAAAACTCTACGCATTCAATCCCGATGGGACTATTAAATGGAGTTCGGCAGCAAGGACAGGAACGTATTATTATCTCAGCCCTGCGATCGGAACTGACGGCACTATCTATGCAGGAAATGGCGACAAGAATCTCACCGCGTTCAATCCCGGTGACGGAAGCGTGAAATGGTCAAGTACGACAGATGGTGCTATCTATGGTTCCCCGGTTATCGGCCCGGATGGCACCATCTATGTCGCCAACCAGGGCAGTACGTACAAATTCACAGCATTTAACTCTGACGGGACGATAAAATGGCAGAATACCACCGTCGGATCCATTTATGGATCCGCGGCAATCGGGCCTGACGGATCCATCTATGTCGGGTCCACGGATACCAAGGTCTACGCATTTTCCCCGGGCGGGGCACCGAAATGGGTCACCGTAACCGGCGGGGCTATCCGCGGTTCGCCCGTGATCGGGGGGGATGGCACCATCTATATCGGCAACTATGGCGATGCAAAGCTGTATGCGCTGAATCCGGATAGCGGGGCTGAGAAGTGGACATACCAGCTGCAGGCATCGAATGGGAGGATATTAGGGAGTCCGGCAATCGCACCGGATGGCACTCTCTACGTAGGGCTTTGGCAGGGAACATATGCACAGGGTACTGTTGTGAATACATTGTTCGCCTTCCACGATCCCGACAGCCCTCCGGTCGCAGCGTTCACATCGGACGTCCAATCCGGGACAGCCCCGCTGACGGTCAACTTCACGGACCAGTCGACGAATGCACCCACGTCGTGGGCATGGACCTTCGGCGATGGAGGTTCTTCAACGGATCAGAACCCGGTGCACCAGTATACAGCGACCGGGAATTACACCGTCAACCTGACGGCAACGAATGCAGCTGGCAGTGACAGTGAGGAGAAGACCAGCTACATCACGGTCTCCGCTGCAACGGTTGCACCGGTCGCAGCATTCACCTCCGATGTCCAGTCAGGCACTGCCCCACTGATGGTAACGTTCACCGATCAATCCACCAATACGCCGACCTCGTGGCTCTGGGACTTCGGTGACGGCGATGCCACGAACGCCACTCATCAGAACCCGATCCACACCTATGCAGCAGCCGGGACCTACACCGTCAACCTGACCGCAACCAATGCTGACGGATCAGATTCCGAAGTGAAGACGGACTACATCAATGTGACGGCTCCGCCAATCGGTGTACCGGTCGCCAGTTTCACGTCCGATTTCCAGAATGGTATGGTACCTCTCACCGTCCACTTTACCGACCAGTCCACGAACGTACCCACATCATGGCTCTGGGACTTCGGCGACGGTAGCAACTCCACGGACCAGAATGCAACCCATACCTACACTGCTGTCGGGACCTACACCGTCAGCCTGACAGCGACGAATTTAGTAGGGTCAGATACGGAGACGAAGGCGGGGTATATCACCGCCAGCCCGGCAACCATCATCGGGGACTGGACCTTCGAATCAGGCACCGTGGAAGGGTTCGCACCGGTAAGTACCTGGGGTGGCGGGATGACCCAGTCAGTATCCACGTCCGCGCACACAGGGTCATACGCGCTCCAGTGTGATGCCAACAACGGCATCGGGTATGCCAGGACCTCAGTCCTGAATCCCCCCAACTCCACGAATTATAAGATGGAGTACTGGGTCTGGTCCTCTGCAGCGGGATACGGCTACACCGACGTGGGAATCCAGGTCGTGGATTCGACCGGGGCACTGATCGCCAAGATTGACGGGAGTGACAACGATATCCGCGACACCGATCATAACGTCATGCTCGCTTACCGGCCTGCCGGGGTCTGGTTGCGTCATCTCGTCCAGTGGAATAAGGACACCGGGGTAATCGACCACAATGTGTTCGCTGAAAATGGTACTGCCCTGTGCTCCAGTCAGATCACCCGCGCCGCAACCGTAGGAAAGATCCCTGCCGAAGTCCAGGCTCATGTCAGGGGCTTAACCGTCGCCCATACCATCCGGTACGATGACATCAGGTTTTCGAGCGATTCTGTTGGGTGGGTAGCACCAGTCGCTGCCTTCACCTCCGATGTCCAGTCCGGCATCGTCCCGCTGACGGTCAACTTCACGGACCAGTCAACGAATACACCCGCGTTCTGGCTCTGGACCTTTGGTGACGGCAGCAATTCAACTGCACAGAACCCGGTGCACCAGTATACCGTCGACGGGACCTACACCGTCAACCTGACGGTGACGAACCCCGCAGGCAGCGATTCGGAGGAGAAAACAGGCTACATTACCAGCACCACGATCGCACCGGTTGCAGGGTTCACCTCCGACGTCCAGTCCGGCACAGCACCGTTGACCGTCACCTTCACGGACCAGTCGACGAATACCCCGACCTCGTGGGCATGGACCTTTGGCGATGGTGCGACTTCTACCGATCAGAACCCGGTGCACCAGTACACAGCGGGCGGGAATTACACCGTCAACCTGACGGCAACGAACGCAGCAGGGTCAGGTTTCGAGGAGAAGACTGACTACATCATTGTAGCGCCTGTCATCGCACCGGTTGCAGACTTCACCGTCAGTGCCACGGACGGGGTAGTCCCGCTCTTTGTCCGGTTCACCGACCTTTCGACGAACGAACCAACCTCGTGGGCCTGGGACTTCGGCGACGGCGGGACATCCACCGACCAGAATGCGACGCACACCTACATGGCAGAGGGGACGTACACCGTCACGCTGACGGCGACGAATACGGCGGGGAGCAACTCAACCGTGAAGACCGGGCTCATCACGGTGACGGCCGGCAGCGGGAGCGGCGGCCTTGCGAATACCGCGTGGCCGAAGTTCGGCCATGATCTCCAAAATACCGGCCGGTCGCCGTATGTCGGTGCCCAGACTGCGACGGTAAAATGGAGTTATTCAGCCGGTAATTTTACTAGAAACAGTCCGGTTGTCGGTTCAGATGGAACTATTTATATTGCGAATTACGGGAACAGGAATTTCTATGCTCTCAATCCGGACGGAACCGTCAAATGGACATATCCTCTCAATGGCTCCAGTTATGGTGGTTCGCCTGCGATCGCCGCTGACGGTATTTTATATATCAGTGAGTCCACGAA
>Ga0255347_1008148_pt1 | contig 10635 bp, 4 predicted proteins | sample wastewater_treat_2_FD_192479 | JGI IMG/M metagenome (GOLD analysis project Ga0255347, IMG submission 192479) | Wastewater microbial communities from Lulu Island WWTP, Vancouver, Canada - plant24 | ecosystem: Engineered > WWTP > Wastewater > Unclassified | place: Canada: Vancouver, British...
CCGATTATTGTAACCTTATCCATCTCTGTTCTCCTTGTGTTGGCACCATCGGGTGCGTGTTGTTAATTTCTGGTATTATGCCAGAAAACCTTTCACGAGGAGAACAGCCTTCTCATCTTACCTATTCACTCTCTCCCGTTTCCGCGCTGAAACGCGCGCGCGCTTCGCGGGCTGCCAGGGCAAAGGCTGTGACCACATTCAGGGAGTTCTTGCGCCCGTACATTTTGATCCTGACCGCGCTGTCGCACATGGCGACAACCTCGGGATCGACACCGAAGCGCTCGTTGCCTAAAACCAGCGCGCAGGGAAAGCGCCATTCGTACGCGGCAATCTCCGGTGCGCCTGCCACGGTCTCGAGCGCCAGGCACAGTGTGCCCGCCTGCCGCAGTTCTCTGATAACCCCGCGTATATCCTCGGCGTAGCGCCATGCTACCAGTTTGTCAGCGCCAAGCGCCGCTCTGTCCACTTGCGCTTGTCCCGGCAATGCCGTGTAGCCGCAAAGCACCACCTCTGCCGCACCGAAGCACTCGGCGGTGCGTAAAATGCCGCCGACATTGAAAGCGGAGCGCAGCGAATCAACCACCACGGTCAACGGCATCACAGTTTCCGCAACTGCCTCAGCCGGAAGGTCGGCATCCAGAATCTCCAAGTCCGTGACCTTGCGCCGGGCGTTTTCGCGCTCTACCGGCACCAGCACGCTCCAGAACTGGCGGCGCGTCATGCTCGGATCGATCAGACGGGCGAGCTGCGCCAGACGCGGCACCGGCGCCTGCTCTTCCAGCCATGCGCGGCAATCAGCCAGTCCGGCATTGCGCGCCGCCTCGTCATTCCACAACGCGTCAACACGCAGCAGCCGCTCCAGCGCCGCCTTCCATACTTCCGGCGACTGGCGACATGCGACTCGCGACTGGCGGGGACATCTTTTACTTCTCACCTTTTACCTTACCTATAACTTGGACGTTGAGCGTTCTTCCACTCTTCGCTCTCTATCGATCCTGATGGCGATGCCTCAGATCGGGAGGGGCAAGCGTCTGCTTGCCCGGACGAGCAGACGCTCGTCCCTCCCCAGCGGGCATCCGCCCGCGTACCTCACTCTTCCCTCTTCTCACGCTTTCGATCCCGATCCCGATAGCGATAGCGATCCCGATAACTCCTAATTCCTAACTCCTGATTCCGCGCTTGCGCGGCTCGCCCGCGCTACAGACTTCTCACCTTTTACCTATTACTTTTTACCTGTTCCTTTCGCTTATTGGCTTCAGGATGAAGCTGTATGCGTACTCACGGTCTGCCCGCAACTGATACTCCGGCCACGGCCGCGCGCCCCAACTGTTCTCCCCTGCCAGCCCCATCTGTCCGTAATCAAGGTAGATCACCCATCCGTCGCAAGGCTTCAGCTCCCACGGGTGTTTGCGCGACTCCAGTTCGTCGAGCGTGTAAGGCGAGACGTTGAAGTTGATTTTGGGATCGCCTGAGACCCGGATGCCTCTGCCGCTTTGGTCGGCAAACTCCGCCCAGTAGGTGTCGGTGCGGTTGCCGCTCTCCTGCGGCTCCACGTATGGGAAATAAAAGTCGGCGGCATCAAGCGCGTACAAGCCGTAAAAGGCCGATGCTTTGCGGTCGGCGTAACTCTCATGCGGCCCGCGGCCGAGCCATTTGACGCGATTGTATTCAGCCGGTATGCGCGCGGCCATGCCCACACGCGGCAAAGACTCCAGCCCCTTGCCTTCCGGCTTGAGCTTGAAAGCCACGCGGATGCTGCCGTCCGTGAAAAAGGTGTAACCCAGCGAGCCGGTGGTGTCGGCGGCTGCGGGATAGGCCAGATCGACGATCACGCGCCAGTTGCCGTCAACCTCGCGGTACAGGCGCGTGCCGCGCGCCGTGCGTTTGGCTGCGGCGTCGCGCCATACCGCATGCCGCCGGGCCATGCGGTTGCCGCGGTCGTTGTCGGTCGGCGCGCGCCAGAAGCAAGGCTCCAGCGGCGCCAGAAGCATCTCGCGCCCGTCGGCTTCCCACGAGATCAGGGCGCCGTCGGTCTTGCTGATGCGGGCCGTGAATCCCGGGCCGGCCACCTTGATTTCCGTCTCGCTCTGGTCGGGATTGATGGCATCGCGTCCGACAGTGCTTCCGACCGTCACCGCAGGCGTCTCTGCCGGAACGATAACTTGCGAACGCGCGACTACATGGCCTTTCTCGGCCCACCGCTCTTTTTTCTTGGTGTGGAAACTGAAGTTCCATGTGCTGATCCGCGCCGCATGGGCAGGCCGCCGCGGCATCGCTATCGGCAGTGTTATGAGTTTTGTGGTCTGCGGCGGCAGGTCGATCCGGCCCAGCGAACCTTTGTCAATGACTTCGCCGTTCTCTTCGTATGTCCATTGCCCGTCATACTCTTCCAAGTTAGTGAAAAAAGCGTCGTTCCTGATCTTGAAAATACCGCGTGTGACATCTGCCCCCTCCACGCGGATGTTCTGGTAACAGTGAAAGACCTCGTTGAACTGCGGGGTGGGGTAGCGGTTCGCCTGCAACAGCCCGTTGCAGTTGAAGTTGTCATCATTGGGGTAGTCGCCGTAATCGCCCCCGTAGGCCCAGAACCGTGTGGCCTGTCCCGCCTGCACCCGGTCTTCCGGTATCGGCTTGCGCAGCGCCTGGTCAACAAAATCCCAGATGAATCCCCCTTGCAGGTTGGGGTAGGCGTTGATCGCGCGCCAGTAATCGGCGAGGTTGCCTGACGAGTTACCCATAGCGTGCGAGTATTCGCACAGTATGAAAGGTATCTCGGTGTCGTTGCGCTTGCCGTAGGCTTCGATGTCCCGCACCCTGGCATACATGGTGTCGACAAAGTCGTGCGGCCCGTTGCCCTGATTCTGCACCATGCGTCCGGGATCACGCGCCTTGAACATGGCGTAGGCTTCGCCGAAGAAATCAGACTCAACGTTGTTCTCGTTGCCCAGCGACCATATGATGATCGAGGGATGGTTCTTGTCGCGCTCCAACATGCCGGTCTCGCGGTCCATGGCTGCGGCGCGGAACGCGGGATCGATCACGGGGTTGCGCGCTGAATTCTGGAGGCCGTGGGTTTCCAGATTGGCCTCGTCGATCACATACAAGCCGTATTCATCACAAAGGTCGTACCAGCGCGGGTCGTCGGGGTAATGGCAGGTGCGCACCGCGTTGATGTTGTTGCGCTTCATGATCAGGATATCTTCCAACATACGCTCCACCGGCACCGCGTAGCCATGATCCGGATCCATCTCGTGGCGGTTCACACCCTTGAAAAGCACTGGTTGGCCGTTCACCAAGATCTGGCTGTTGCTGGTCTCGATCTGGCGGAAGCCGACCTTCTGCGGGATTGCGCCGAGAACGCGCCCTTCACTGTCCTTGAGGGTCAGGATCAGCTTGTAAAGGTTGGGGTGTTCCGCCGACCACAAGCGCGGTGATTTGACCGTGATGTCAAAGCGGAAGCTGCCGTCTGCCGGCGCTGCCCGCGCCCGCGCCACGCGCCTGCCGCTGAAACTGTGGGGGTAAAGTTCCGCTTCAAGCGTTACACCCGTGGCCGCGCCCGCAAGCTCGGCCTCGATTTCGATGCGCCAGTCGCCCGCGTAGCCGCCCGGCTCGAGCGTGACCGTGCGCACGAAGTAATCGCGCAGACGGGTTTGCGGGGCTGACCAAAGATAGACCGAACGGTATAAACCGGAGAGCCGCCAGAAATCCTGGTCTTCCATGTACGAGCCGTCGCACAGGCGGTAAACCTCTGCCGCCAAGATGTTCTTGCCACTCGCGAAGTGTTCTGTAACGTCAAAGGTCACGCCTTGCCGTCCGTCTTCGGCATAACCGAGGCGCACTCCGTTGAGCCACACGTAGAGCGCGGAAGAAAAGCCGTCGAAACGCAAAAAGACTTTGCGCCCCTCCCACTCGTCAGGCACCGTGAATTCGCGCCGGTATGAACTGACCGCATTACGCTCCTTGAAGGTCGTGTAGCGCGGGTCAGGTTCACTTGTCACAAAAGGCGGGTCAATCTTGAAATAGTAGCCGCTGTTCTTATAGAGCGGGGTTCCGTAACCCTGCACCTCGACGCAGGCCGGCACCCGTATCACGTTCCAGTTGTCGTCTTTGAACTCAGGACGGTAAAAATCTGCTGGACGCTGTTCCGGTTGCGGCACCCAGTGGATTTTCCAATCCCCGTCCAATGACAGGAAAAACGGCGAATCTTCACGCGCTACCGCTTTGCGGGCGGCTCTGGCAGAATCGAAAAGCATCATCGTTGCCGCAGCAGGCTCGGTGCCTATCCGGAACACCCCGGGGTTCTCCCATTCCGGCAAGTCCGCGTAAACCGCGGGATTGTAGGTGGCCGCAGGCTTGATCCGGCCTTGCATTTCAAAGACAGTTTCCACCCAGGCGGCGCGCGCCTCGGCCTTGCCTTCGGTGCGCAACTGAACCAGCTTGACGCCGGCCAGGTCCACATCGAAAGCCTTGGGCGTGTCGCCCTGTTTCAGTTGGCCGCTGCGCCACAGCTCTTGGCCGTCGCCTAAAATCACGCACTCGGCCTCGCTGCCTGCGGCATCATCAATCACGCCGCACCTGCCCGCGAAACGCCCGGCCCCGCCTGTTATGAAGAAGATGCTGGAGCCGCCGTTGAAAACCAGCCCTTCGGCGTGATGCCTGCCCGCGATCTGCAACGGGCCGCTGTGGCAGGTGCCCGCGGGTTCGGCAAAGCCCCTGTCCAAAGCGGAGAGCCAGACTCGCGGCCAATTCAGCGCATCGAGCGCCAGCGGCTTGGCGGCGGCATCGGTTACAAAACAGGCATTGAGCCAGTCGGCGTGATCCGCCTCCGTGCCGTCCTGCCACGGATCTACGCGCAGCAGCGCCACCTTAAACCCCGTCAGGTCCACATCTGCCTTGACCGGCGTGTCGCCGCGTTTAAGCGGCGGGCTTTGCCACAGCAGCCGCCCGTCAGCGAGCACTTGGAAAACCATTTTTTTGTCGGGCTGGTTGCCGGAGTCATCCACTCCGACCTCGCCCCGGAAACGGTGTGCGCCGCGCAGTTCCACATAAAGCTCTGACGGCGCATGGGTGGCCATGCCGTTGGTGTAGACTTGACCGGCGACCTGAAGATTCTTGCCGAACAAGTTAAGGTCACGCGAGGCTGTTTTCCAGCCCTGCCGGGTCTTTGAGATGTCTAACTCGCACAGGTAAACATCAACTGCCGACACGTCGGCAACCGCAAGCAACAAAAGTGCGGTCCCGATTGCAAAAACGCTTTTTTGCATTATTTTACTCCTTCGCAACCGCCTGCTCAAAGCAGGCCTTCTTCACGTAGCGCCGCTGCCAGCCGCCCCGATTGTGCCGACTGGTTCAGCGTGTAGAGATGGATGCCGGGAGCGCCATTTTTCAAAAGGTTGCGGCACTGCTCCAAAGCGAATGCATAGCCCGCCTCGACCACGTCTTCCTCGGACGCCGCCTGCCGCAGCCGCTCCGGAATCGCACAACCCGCCAACGTGACAAAACGCTCGATCTGGCTCGCGGAATTGAGCGGCATGATGCCCGGTAACAAAGGCATAGAGATATTGGCCGCTTGCGCTTGTTCAACAAATTTTTCGTATACCGCATTGTCGAAAAACATCTGCGTGACCGCGAAGTCCGCACCCTGATCCTGCTTGAGCTTCAAAAACTCCATGTCGCGTTCCGGCAAACGCGTTCCGTCCGTTGCGCAAGACTCAGGATGGCCTTCGGGATAAGCCGCGCAGCCGATGCGGAACTGCGGCCAGCCTTTTTTGATGAAACCGATAAGCTCGGAGGCGTGCGAGAAGCCTTGCGGATGTGAACGGAAGGTGGTCTCGCCCTGCGGCGGGTCGCCGCGCAGAGCCATGATCACTGGCACGTTTTTTTCCGCCAGCCTGTCCAGCAGGTGCGCCAGCTCATCCAGCGAATGCCCCAGGCAGGTCAGGTGCGCCATGGCGCTGATGCCGAGATTGTTTTGCAACGCGGCCACCAGCTCGAGGGTGTTCTCGCGGGTGCTGCCGCCAGCGCCGTAAGTCACCGACACCAAGTCCACGCTCAGCCGCGCGGTGTCGGCGATCGTGGCGTACAGCTTGGCCCAGCCCTCGGGAGTCTTGGGGGGGAAGAACTCAAATGAGATTGTGGGCCTGCCGCCTCTCAGTTTTTCCAGAAATATCATGGTTAATTTCCTTTGCGGTCGCAGCCCGCAACGCAAGGGTTCAGGGTTCAGTTTTTTTTGACATGATTAACATGATTTCCGACAATTTCGCTTCGACGGGGAGAAATTAGAATGCCCGTTACGCTGGCGATTTTGGAAGGCATCCTTTAACTATAGTGTTTCCTCCTTTGAGAGGGACGAGCGTCTGCTCGTCCTCGGGCAAGCAGACGCTTGCCCCTCCCCAAAAACTCCTAATTCCTGATTTCTTGCATATAACTTGGACATTTTATTATACCAAAACCGTGTTACAACCGGTAGGGCGGTTTCGCCGAAACCGCCGCGGACGGCTCGGCGAGCCGTCCCTACCGATAAACTGAGCGTTCTAGTTGCCACCCCGTTTTCGCCCGGAACCCCGGGCGGCCGGCTTACCACTTACCTTTTACCTTTTACTTTTTACTTATTCCCTGCCGTCTCATCCTCCGGCAAGTTCCTTGAGCATCATTGAATACCAAGCCATCACCCGCACGAACTGGTCCAGGCCGAAAGATTCGTTGGGGCAGTGTATCTTGTCGCCTTCCTGGCCGAACCCCACCAGCAGCGGCGCCGCCCCTGAGATTTGGCGCAGATCGGAGACGATCGGGATCGAAGCGCCCTCCCAGCGGAACACCGCCCCGCGCGGATCGAGCCGGCTCAAGACATCGTCCGCCAGCCGGAACACCGGCGTTTTCAGTTCCAGCCGGAAGCCCGGCGCTCCGGCGCACATTTCGGAAATCTCAAACTTGAGCCCTTTGGGGCAATGCTGCTCGAAATGCGCCTTCACCGCATCCATGATATCGTCAGGGCGCTGATCCGGCACCAGCCGCATGCTGATTTTAGCGAAAGCCGAAGAGGGTATGACGGTCTTTGAGCCTGGCCCGCCATAACCGGAGTGGATGCCGTTGATCTCGATGGTCGGCATGAAGCTGCCGCGTGTGACGTGGTCAACCCCGTGCTTCCCGCCGTAGGGAGGACAGCCGATCGCACGCTCGTAATCCTCTGACGAGATCATGCTCTGCCTGGCCAGATCTAGCTCCTCGCCGGTCGGCTCGCGCACTTTGTCGCAAAAACCTTTGACGGCGATAGAGCCGTCCGCGTTGTGCAAGCTCGCCAGCAGCCGGGCCATGCCTTGCGCCGGGTTGGGGGCCACGCCGCCGTGTATGCCGGAGTGCAGGTCATAACCGGGGCCGGTCAGGGTAACGGTGAAATGACGCACTCCGCGCAGGCCCGCCACTATGGAGGGGCGTCCGTCAGCAGCGCACGAGGTGTCGCTGACCATCAGCACATCCGCCCGCAGGCGTTTGGCCAGTTGCGGCGCGAGCAGGCGCAGGGACTCACTGCCGCTCTCCTCCTGGCCTTCCAGCACGATCTTGAGCGTCGGCAGGCTCTCTCCAGCATCCAGCAGGGCTTTGACCCCTTGCAGGAAACCGCAGACTTGGCCTTTATTATCCTGCGCCCCGCGCGCGTACACGCGACCATCTTTAATGACAGGCTCGAAAGGCGGCGTGTTCCAGCCGTCCAGCGGATCTTCGGGCTGCACGTCATAGTGCCCGTAAAACAACACGGTCGGCGCGTCTTCCAGACCTTGGCGCTCTGCGAAAACCACCGGCACGGGCAGGCCGCTTTCCGGGACAACGATCTCGGCTTCAAACCCCATTTTCTGGAGTTTTTTCTTGAGCAAGGCTGCCGCGCGCGCGCAATCGCCCAGCCGTTTGGGGTCGGCCCCGACTGTGGGCAGGCGCAGCAAAGCGAACCAATCGTCCAGAATGGCCTGGCGGTGTTCCTCAAAATAGGCGGATGCGAAAGACGAGTCGATCATGCCTCTCCCTTAAAGTGCCGATAAAAACGCGAAAGCGCAAAGCGACCTAGATGTCGTCTTTGCGCCTTTGCTGTTCGTCAGGCTTATTTTTACCCTGCAAAAATGGAGGTGCGAAGCGGAATTGAACCGCTGTACGAGGTTTTGCAGACCTCTGCCTAACCACTCGGCCATCGCACCCGAATGCAAGCCACTACTTCTTCATGGCTGCGCGCTGACGCTCTTTGAGCCGCTTGTTGCGGGCCTCACGGCGCTGGCGCTTCGCGCGTTTTCTAAGTTGTTGTCCCATAACGGGTGTGAAATTTACCAAAGCGCACCCGCCGCTGTCAACCCCAATGCTCGGCGGGTGTGGTTTTAGTGTGCGATTCAATAAAGTTGAATCGCATCCTTTTTCGCAAATAACCCTTGCCTTACTCCCCCTTTTTTTTTATATATTACATTTAGTTAGGCGTGTATTGGCTCATGTTTATGCCTCTTTCTCGTTCTCGTTAAGAAAGATAAGCTGTGAACAGTAGTACCACGAACGATAAAACCGCATACAGTTTTGCTTGCCTATCTCATGCGTCGCGCTCCTGCGCTTTCGCGTGCGCGAGCATTGGTATGAGCATTGGTATTTTCCAGCGCGACAAGACGCGAGACGCGGAAAGTTTTTCCGCTTGTCTCGCGTCCCTTTCTCTATTCTCTTTTGCCCCTCCTCTCTCTTTTCCCTCTTCCCCCTCTTTCCCTTTTTCCCCCTTCACTCTTCACTATTAACTCTTCACTATTAACTATTTCTCTCTTCTCTATTTTCACTTCTTCCCTGAAAGGAATACTACGATGAACACGAAGACCATCCTAGCGCTCGTTTTCGCGGGCTTGTTCACAGTAACTGCCAGCGCCGCCCCGACCGGGGTGACGGTCAACGGCGTCGCCCTCGACTCCACCGGCTCGGGCGGCGCGGGCTGGAAGTACTACGCGCCCTTCATCACGCTCACGAACGCGGGGCCGTTCACGATTTCCGGCACCAACAAGACGAGCCAGGTGCGCGTCGTCGTCCAGGAGGGCGTGACGTGCGATGTGACGCTTTCGAATCTGGTGCTCGAGACGCCCGGCAGCGACAGCCGGTGCGCCTTCACGCTGCAGACCAACGCCTGCGTCTCGCTCTTCCTGGCGGGGAACAACGCGCTCCTCTCGGGCGACAACCGCGCGGGTCTTGAAGTCGCGGGAGGGCGGACGCTCTCCATCAACAGCGCCCCCGGCGACGACGCGGGCGCGCTGACGGCGACGGGCGGAAAGTACGCCGCGGGCATCGGCGGCAACAACAACAACCCGAGCGGCACGATCACCATCCATGGCGGACAGGTCGTCGCGTATGGCACCGACGGCGCCGCAGGCATCGGCGGCGGCTCTCAAGGCGCAGGGGGTAAGACAACCATCAATGGCGGACACGTCTCCGCATCCAGCACAGGCACCTACGGCGCGGGCATCGGCGGCGGCTACTACCGTGCGGGGGGCACGATCACCATCAACGGCGGCACGGTGACGGCGCAGGGCGGCCGCCTGAGCGCAGGCATCGGCGGCGGCGGCTCCCATAGCGGCCCCGCAGGCACAGTCGCCATCAACGGCGGCACGGTCACGGCCACGGGCGGCAACAGCGGCGCGGGCATCGGCGGCGGCAGCGGCAGCCAGGGTGGCACGGTCAGCATTTCCGGCGGCGCGGTGACGGCGCAGGGCGGCACCTATGCCGCGGGCATCGGCGGCGCCTACGGCGGCGCCGGCGGCCATGTCGCCATTTCCGGCGGCAGGGTGACGGCCACGGGCGGCACTTCCGGAGCCGGCATCGGCGGCGGCGCCTACAGCGGCGCCGGCGGCACGGTCTTGATCGCCGGCGGCACGGTCGCGGTAACCGGTAGCAACGGCGCAAGGGACATCGGGCCGGGGCAGAACGGCACCGTCTCGGGCGCCAACACCTTCACCGGCGGCTCGATCCGCCTCGGCGCCACATCGGCCTTCCACGCGCCCTCGAACAACACGGAGCAGGTCTTCTGCGCGTCGCTGACGGGCTTCGAGCCCGACAGCGAAGTCACCATCATCGGACTTCCCGACAGTTTCGGCGTAACGGACATCGTCGCTGATGCCGACGGCTGCATCCACCTCTGGCTCCCGAACGGCACCCACACTTTCGAGGCGAACGGACGCGAATGCACGGTGACGATTCAGGACGGCGTCGCGCCCACCGGCGTGACGGTCAACGGCCAGGAGATCGCCACCGCCCCGGCGGTGCCCGGCGCGGGCTGGGCCTACGACGCGGCGAATCGTACGCTCGCGCTCACGGGCGCGGGTCCCTTCACGCTTTCGGGCACCAACGTGGTCGGCGGCGTCTGCGTCATCGTGTCGGGCGACGTCGTCAACCCGGTCACGCTCGCGAACCTGACGCTCCGCATGACGGGCGGCAGTCAATGCGCCTTCATGCTGGGGACAGGCGCCAATGTGTCGCTCGTCCTCGCGGGGACGAACGCGCTCGCCTCCGGCTACAACTGCGCGGGCATCCAGGTCGAATCAGGCCGGACGCTCTCCATCACCAACGCGCCGGGCGACGACGCGGCCGCGCTCTCCGTGACGGGCGGCCGCAACGCCGCCGGCATCGGCGGCG